>Ga0316198_10000359_pt1 | contig 23437 bp, 15 predicted proteins | sample OudBieAanoxic_MG_FD_204935 | JGI IMG/M metagenome (GOLD analysis project Ga0316198, IMG submission 204935) | Coastal sediment microbial communities from Oude Bieten Haven, Netherlands - site A anoxic | ecosystem: Environmental > Aquatic > Marine > Coastal > Sediment | place: Netherlands...
GCCGCGCGCCGAAGTCCGGATCGAAGCCCTCGTGAGCCAGAAATCTGGCGGCGGCGTCCGTGGCTTCGACCTGGAGGCCCTGGTCGGCCAGCAGCCGGTTGAGATTGGCGAGCTGGATGTGGACGATTTTTTCGACGTCCTCCTCGGAGAGGCGGTGGAAGATCAAGATTTCATCGATGCGGTTGAGGAACTCGGGCCGGAAGTGCTGCTTGAGCTCCACCTCGACCAGGGCCGTCATGCGATCGCGCTCTGATTCCGGCAGGTCCTGAATGACCTTGGAAGCGATGTTCGAGGTCATGATGACAACGGTGTTGCGGAAGTCCACGGTCCGGCCCTTGCCGTCGGTGAGCCGGCCCTCGTCGAGGAGCTGAAGCAGCACGTTGAAGACGTCCGGGTGGGCCTTTTCAATCTCGTCAAAGAGCAGCACCGAGTACGGCCGCCTGCGAACCGCTTCGGTGAGCTGGCCGCCCTCATCGTAGCCGACGTAACCCGGAGGGGCGCCGATCATCCGTGCCACCGAGTGCTTCTCCATGTACTCCGACATGTCGATGCGGACCATCGCCCGTTCGTCGTCGAACAGAAAATCGGCCAGCGCACGCGCAACCTCCGTCTTGCCGACGCCGGTCGGACCGAGGAAGAGAAATGAGCCGATCGGCCGGTTGGGGTCCTTGAGACCGGCACGGGCGCGACGGACCGCCGCCGCCACCGCCGTGACTGCATCCTTCTGGCCGACCACGCGTTCGGCGATTCGATCCTCCATCTCGAGGAGCTTCTCCTTCTCTCCTTCGAGCAGACGAGACACCGGAATCCCGGTCCACTTCGACACCGAACGCGCGATGTCCTCCTCGCCAACCTCTTCGGCGAGCATGGTCCCGTACTCTGACTGGTGGACCTTGAGCGCGTCCGAAGCCTCTTCAAGTTGCCTCCGGAGGTCGACGAGTTCGCCGTAACGTAACTGGGCGGCAAGTTCGAGATCACCGTCGCGCTCGGCGCGATCGGCCGCCTCTCGTGTCTCTTCGAGGCGTTCTTTGAGCCCTTGGAGCCGCGAGATGACTTCCTTCTCCATCTGCCACTGGGCCTTGAGGCCGGAAGTCTCCTCCTTGAGCGCGCCGAGCTCCTCTTCGATGGCAGCGCGGCGCTCCTTCGAGCTCTTGTCCTTTTCCTTGGCCAGCGCCCGTTTTTCGATTTCGAGCTGGAGGGCGCGGCGCTCGAGCTGGTCGATCTCGGTCGGCATTGAATCGATCTCGATTCGCAGCCGCGAGGCCGATTCGTCGATCAGGTCAATGGCTTTATCCGGCAGGAAACGGTCGGTGATGTAGCGGTTGGAGAGCGCGGCTGCCGCCACCAGAGCCGTGTCCGCGATGCGTACTCCGTGGTGGACCTCGTATTTCTCTTTGAGGCCGCGCAGGATAGCGATGGTTTCCTCGACCGACGGCTCGTCCAGCATCACCGGCTGGAAGCGTCGCTCGAGCGCGGCATCTTTTTCGATATACTTGCGGTACTCATTGAGGGTGGTAGCGCCAATGGCTCGGAGCTCACCACGTGCAAGCGCCGGTTTGAGGATGTTGGCGGCGTCCATGGCGCCCTCTGACGCACCCGCGCCGACCAGGGTATGGAGCTCGTCGATAAAGAGAATAACTTCGCCGTCAGAGTCGACAACCTCCTTGATGACCGCCTTGAGGCGATCCTCGAATTCGCCGCGGTACTTGGCGCCGGCGATCAGGGCTCCCATGTCGAGAGAGACGATCCGGCGGTTCTTGAGGATCTCAGGGACGTCACCGGAGGCGATACGTTGGGCGAGACCCTCGGCGACTGCGGTCTTGCCAACCCCGGGCTCGCCAATCAGCACTGGATTGTTCTTGGTGCGCCGGGTGAGCACCTGCATGACGCGTCGAATCTCGTCGTCGCGGCCGATGACAGGATCGAGCTTGCCGGCGTCGGCGAGCTCGGTCAGATCGCGGCCGTAGTTGGCAAGGGCCTCGTACTTGTCCTCGGGGTTGGCGTCAGTCACGCGGTGTGAGCCGCGCAGCTCCTGGATGGCGGTCAGCAGCGACTCCTTGGTTACTCCGTGCACCTGAAGGGCTCGCGCCGCCCCCGAGTCAGGCACCGATACGATGGCCATCAAAAGATGCTCGACCGAGACGTACTGGTCCTGAAACTGGGGGGCAAGCTTCTGAGCCTGGTCCAGCACGGCACGGAGGCTGCGCGAGGGTTGCGGCTCGCCGCCGCCTTCGGCCGCTGGCAGTCGGTCGAGAGCGTCTTTGAGCTCGGACTCGAACTGCGAGGCCGGCACGCCGACCTTGGCCAATAAGCGTGGAACGATGCCGGCCTCCTGCTGCATCAACGCCAGCAACAGGTGGGCCGGGGTGGTCTCGGGGTTGCCGCGAGCGGCCGCGGACTGAAAGGACTCTTGAAGCGCCTCCGAGGCTTTTACTGTGTATTGATTTTTCTGGTTCATTCAAGATCTCCTCGTTGGAAAGGCCCGCGGGGCCTGTAGATAAGATAATATCTTAGTGATAGCTTGTCAAGTTTGTATTTCATAGATTTGATAAATATTTTATCAAATAATTGGATCGTGGCGACAGCAATGCGCTCCCTTGCAAGTTAAGAGTAAAGAGTCAAGAGAAAAGGGGTCCGGGTGGGCTTCACTCTTTACTCTGAACCCTGAACCCTCCGACGCGGAATGGAGCGCTCGCATCCTCACTTACAAGGGGTACAATACCTCCCGAGAGAAAAGGAGTCTCGAAAGCAACAATGGGTGAGCAAGACGTTCGTGAACAGTCGAAGGCCGAGGAGATCAGGGTCTTTCTCCGGCACCTACTGAAGGACGTACGGGCCTTCGAACAGATGCTCGAAGAGGAGCGATTCGAGACCGGTGTCCGACGCATCGGCGCCGAGCAGGAACTCTTCCTGGTTGATCATCTTTGGCGTCCGGCGCCGATCGCCACCGAGGTTTTGGAGGTCCTGGACGATCCCCACTTCACCACCGAGCTCGCGCGATTCAACCTCGAGTTCAATCTTGATCCCCACGTGTTCGGCGGCTCCTGTCTGCGCGACATGGAGTGGCAGCTCGGAGAGTTGCTCGGAAAAGCCCGGGAAGCCGCACAGAAATGCGGTGGCGACGTGGTCTTGACCGGTATCCTTCCCACCCTTAAGAAGACCGACCTCGAGCTCATCAACATGACGCCCAACCCGCGCTACTACGCTCTCAACGATGCGATGAACCGGCTTCGTGGCGGCGCCTATGAGTTCTACCTCCAGGGGCTCGATGAGCTCCAGCTCCACCACGATTCGATCCTCGTCGAGGCGGCGAATACCAGTTTCCAGGTCCACTTTCAGGTCTCGCCCGACGAGTTTGCGCGGCTCTACAACGCGGCCCAGGCGGTGGCGGGGCCTTTGCTCGCCTCGACCGCCAACTCGCCGATGCTCTTCGGCAAAAGACTGTGGGCCGAGACCCGAATCGGCCTGTTCCAACAGTCCATCGACACCCGTCGTAGCACCCCCCATCTTCGTGAACAGACGCCGCGCGTCACCTTCGGCCGTCAGTGGGTCAAGTCATCGGCGTTGGAGATCTTCCAGGAGGACATCACCCGCTTCAGGACCATCCTATCGACGGAGATCGATGATGATCCCTTCCAGGAGCTGGAGAACGGTCGTGCGCCGAGCCTCAAAGCCCTTCGGCTCCACAACAGCACGGTCTACCGCTGGAACAGGGTCTGCTACGGGATTTCGGATGGCCTGCCCCACATCCGGATCGAGAACCGCCTCCTGCCGTCGGGGCCGACGACGCTCGACGAAATGGCCAACGCGGCATTCTGGTTCGGGCTCATCAGCGGGGTCCTCGAGCGCTACGGAGACATCGCCGAGCACATGCCATTTGACGATGCACGAAGCAATTTTTTGGCCGCCGCCCGGCACGGCATCGATGCCCAGTTGACATGGTGCGGCCGCGACCCCGCGCCGGCAGATAAGCTGATTCTCGACGAGTTTCTCCCGTTGGCCCATGAGGGGCTCGAGACCGCCGGCCTCGATGCTGAGAATATCGAATTCTACCTTGGGGTGATCGAAGAGCGCGTCCGCTCGCGGCGCACCGGTGCGCAGTGGCTCCTGCAGTCGATGGCGGCGCTCGCCGACAAGGGCCCACTCGCGGAGCGACTTTCGGCCGTCACTGCGGCAACCGCTTCTCGCCAGCGAGAAGGGAATCCCGTTTCGACCTGGGAACTGGCTCGGTTGGAAGAGGGCGCCGGCTGGAAGCAAAGCTACGCGACGGTGGAACACTGCATGGATACCGATATCGTCACCGTCAACGAGCACGAGCCCGTCGATCTGGTGGCGAAAATGATGGTCTGGAAGAACATCCGCCACGTGATGGTCGAGGATGCGGAAAACCGGCTTATAGGCCTCATTTCGCAGCGCAAGCTCCTCAACCTGGTCGGAACATACCACCCCGAAGAGCGCGATGATCCGATGCCCGTGAGCGAGATCATGCAGCGCGATCCGGTCACTGTTGCTCCGGAGACGGCGACCGTTGAAGCAATCGAACTCATGCGGACGAACGGGTGGGCATGTATGCCGGTGGTCAAGGACGGTCATCTGGTTGGGGTGCTCACCGAAAGCCAACTCATGTTCATCGCCGGCGAGTTGCTCGAACAAAAACTCCGAGAGTAGCCCCCACCCGTCCTGTCAGATACAAGATCCAAGATACAAGGTCCACCTAACCGCCCCTGCGGACTCGCGTCCAAGCTGCATCCTGCATCCTGCATCCTGCATCTTGTATCTTGCCCCTTGTATCCAGGTGGATACTGGCTGGATCAGCTAGAATCGATGCGTTGAAATCCAGGGGGAGGCTTTGATGGCCGAGAAGAAGTTCGTTCCGTACGTTCCTGCGGAGACGACGATGCCGGAGTTGACCGTCAAGGCACTGCTCCTTGGCGTGGTCATGGCGATCGTGCTCGGTGCCGCCAACGCCTATTTGGGGATGAAGGTCGGGATGACGGTGGCGGCAACCTTCCCGGCGGCGGTGGTGGCAATGGCCGCGCTGCGTGTGTTCCGGGGCAATATCCTCGAGGAAAACCTGGCCCGGACCACGGCCTCGGTTGGCGAGTCATTGGTGGCGGGTGCGATCTTTACGATTCCCGCTTTCATCATCTCCGGCGCCTGGGCCGAATTCAACCTCCGCGACGCGATGCTGATCATGGGCGTCGGCGGTGTGCTCGGGGTGCTCTTCGTGATCCTTCTCCGTCGACCGTTGGTGGTCGAGGCCGAGCTCCCGTTCCCCGAGAGTGTGGCCGCTGCCGAGATCGTCAAGGCGGGCCAGAAGGGCCAGACCGGAGCCGGTCTGGTGTTTGGTGCAATGGGAATCGCCGCAGTGTGGGAATTATTCAAGAACAACGCCGGAGTGCAGCTGATCCAGGACCAGGCCCAGCACTTTGTCCAATTCGGGCGGTCGACCATCGATCTGCTTGGCCGCAAGATCGAATACAGCGGCGGCATGTTGCTGTCGACTCCCGAGGCTTCGCCGATGGTCATGGGTGTGGGTTTTATCGTCGGTCTCCGTATTTCGGCGATCGTTTTCTGCGGTGCGGTGGCGGGTTGGCTCGTGTTGGTACCGTTGGCCATCTTCCTCAACCCGGCGCTTGCCGCCATCGGCGCCGAGACCGGGTACGCGGACCTGGCGTGGGAGGTGTGGTTCAAACAGATCCGGCCGCTTGCGGTCGGGACCATGATCGTCTCCGCCTTCTACACCCTCTACACACTCCGCGCCTCACTGATGAACGGAATGCAGAAGGTCTTCGCCGCGGTTCGCAGCGGCGGCGCGTCGGCCGATGTCGAGCGTACCGAACAGGACCTCAACCTCAAGTGGGTGCTGGTGGCCATCGGCATCATGGCTATTCCGATGTTCTTGCTCTACCGATATTTTTCGGCCTCTTCCGGGGCCGCTCTGGTGCTGACAGTGGTCATGCTGGTGCTCGGCGTCCTCTTTTCCGCGGTGGCCGGCTATCTGGTCGGTCTGGTTGGCAACTCCAACAACCCCATCTCCGGTCTGACTCTGTCAGCACTGGTCATCGCTGCCGTGCTCATGGTGCTGATGGGGGTCACCGGCGTAGCCGGTGTGGCGGCGGTACTCGGGGTCGCCGGTGTGGTGTGCTGTATCGCCGGTGTCGCAGGCGACATGATGCAGGACTTCAAGGTCGGCCACATCCTCGGCGGTACACCGTGGAGAATGCAGGTCGGCGAGCTCGTCGGGGTGGTCGCGGCGGCAATCGCTTTACCGGTGTTGTTGATGGTCCTCAACCAGGCCTACACGATAGGCTCCGCCGAGCTGCCTGCGCCGCAAGCCGGCCTCATGGCGCTCATGGCGCAGGGAATCGTCGGCGGCGATATGGCGTGGCCGCTGGTGATTGTCGGTATGCTCCTCGGAGTCGCCCTGATCCTCATCAAGGCGCCGGCGCCGATGCTGATCGCGGTCGGCATGTACCTCCCGTTTTCAACGACCGCGGCGGTCTTTGCTGGAGGAGTCATGCGAGCCCTCCTCGACTGGATCCTGGAAAAGAAGGAGGCCACCGAAGAGCAGAAAACACATGCCGAAAACTCCGGCATCCTGGTTTCGTCTGGTCTCATCGCCGGCCAGTCGTTGATGGCGGTGATGCTGGCCTTTGTCGTTTTATATGAACAGGCCAAGCTCGGCATGGCGGACACCGAGCATCTGTTGCCTCACCTCGCCCAAAGCTTCTGGGGAGGCCTTCTGGTCTACCCGTTGCTGCTCGGGCTGCTGGTGTGGTTGCCGCTGAGCAGGATGCGTAAGGCCTCCGGTGCTTAGCCCTGGCCGTACCCCACAGGTCGTCGATCTACTCGAGCTCACGCCCATGCGCCAGGTTCCGTGGCTCGAAAGGGACGACGGTAGAGTCGTGATCGACCGACCGCGACCACCGATAGATGGCTTACACGGTCTCTTCCGCCGTGCCGGCTGGATGCTTTCGCCGCGGCGGATACGGCTGGATGAGATCGGGAGCTTTGCCTGGCGGAGGCTGGACGGTGCGACCAAGGTGCGGTCTCTTGCAGGCGTCATGTGTGATGCCTTTCCGGACAGCTGCGATCAGCTCGAAGAGCGGCTTGGGGACTATCTGAAGGCAATGCGCCGGCTCCGCCTGATCTCCTTCCCGGAGTTGGACGAACCCGTTTTCTGAAACCGTTGTGGTAGGTTCCGTCCTGGCAATGAAAGTCTCACTCGTCGTCGTCTGCCATCACTCTTCTCATGTGCTGCCGACATGTGCCGAAACCTTCCGTAGTGAGGCGGCAGCGGCCGGCGTCGAGGCGGAGGTTGTCGCGGTCGAGCATTCGGAGGACGCTGCCGAACAGGCGAAAGTAGAGGCCACCGGGGTCGACCGGTTGATCGTGCGGCCCAACCGCGGTTACGCCGCCGGGCTCAACTCCGGCACCGAAGAGGCTGGAGGCGAGGTCCTCTTTTTGGCCAATCCTGACATTCGTTTCTTTCCCGGCAGTGTCGGCGCGCTGCTCGACGGTGTCGAGCGGGGTTTCGATGTGGTTGGCCCACAGTTCGTTTGGGACGACGATGGGCAGGTGCTTTTACCGGCGGCCGAGAACCCAGCACCACACGCCGAGTTCGGGTGCGCCATCCGCCGACGTTCGCCGCGGATGTGGGCGGCCGGGCTTGGCCGAACGCTTGACGAGACCTGGCGGCTGTGGACAGCCGAGAAAACCATTCCCGCCCCCGGCTTGCGTGGTGCGCTGCTCGCCGTTACCGGGGAGACGCTGCACAAGTTCGGGACGTTTGACGAAGGCTATTTTCTCTACTACGAGGAGACCGAGTGGCTGTGGCGGGCTCGCCGCCGCGGTGCGCGCCTCGGTTTTGCCGCGGGCGCCAGGGTCCAGCATCGGTGGGGACACGCCACCGGTCAGAGCGAAGGCGCCGCCGAACGTGAGGAAATATCGCGGCGACGGTTTATTGCCCGCAACTACGGCGTCCTCTGGCGACGGATTCTTCGAGCCGGTGGCGGGAGCAGCCGTGAGCCCATGAAAGTGTTACGTTTGGACGACGAAACCAGGGTTCCCGAGGCTGAAAACGATCTCTGGTTGGCGTCGCCTTTTCCCCATCTCATGCCTGCGCTCGGCACCACTCGTTCAAGGACGATGCCGGCGGCCTTTCTCGATTTCTGCCGCGCCTGGAGATGGGTGGTTGCCTCGGCGTCGCGCTCAGACGGTCACTGGCGGATCACAGGTGCCTGGACGTGGGGTCGGTGATGGGCCCCGGTGTGATGAACTTCCGCGCCTGCCGTGATGGTGACGAGCCGGCGATCCTCCGCACCTTGAACCAGAAGCCCGGCGGCGAGTGCTCGTTGGAGGAGTGGGCCTGGCTTTTCCCGCAAGAAGAACGCGGTCGCGCGATCGTTGTCGGTGAACGGGACGACGAGATCATGGGCGTGTGCGCGGGCGCCCCGGTGGACTTCATCGTCGATGGCCGAAGGTGGCCCGGAGTCGAGCTTCGCAAGCTCGCGGCGCGGAATCCCGAAGATTCGGCCCGGATCCTCCGTCACTTCATCGAGACCATTGGCATCAGCGGTCGATTTTCGCTGACGATTGCACCTCTCGTCAGGGAGGAAGAGGAGCTGTCCGCATTCGAAGGAGCGGCGACGGTAGGGCTGTCAGAACTCTTTCGCGGGAAACCCCTCCGCGGGGCTCTCCGAAGGCTCCTCTACCGCGCCGAACCGGCGCGCGACTGGGAACCGCGTCTCGATGGACTGTGGGAGCGGGTGCAGAGCTCTTACCCGGTGGCGGTGGTTCGCAACGCCGATCGCGCTCTGAGACGGTTCGCGGGCCACCCATCGATTCGTCACCACCGGTTCCTGGTTTTTCCCAGGTATTCGGACACTGCGGTCGCCTCGGCGGTTTTTGTCGACGACGGGTCGAATTGCTGCTGGCTTGATCTGCTCTGGGACCACGCCCACCCCGGGGCGATTGAGCTCCTGGCTCACATCTCGGGCCGGCTTGTCGCACAATGGGGGAACAGCGGGGAACAGCTGTGGCTGGCCGGCGACAAAGCTGCCTCATCCTTGCTGATGGATCGTGGTTTTCAGCAGCGCGCATTGTTGTCACCAGTGGCCGCTTTGCTCTCCATCACAGCAGAGCTCGACGCCAGGGACCTTCTGGATCGTGCCTATTTCACCGCTGCCGACGTCGGAAGCTTCGGACCGTGACCGAGGTCCGTCTCTACCACCCGGGTGACGAGGTCGCGATCAACGACGCATTCAACCGCGTTTTTGGCAAACAGAGGAGCGTCGAGGAATGGGCATGGAAGTACCGCGCTGGAGAGCCTCCCTGCCCGATTGTTGCGGCATGGGACCGCAATCGCCTGGCCGCCCACAATGGCGGCATTGCCGCGGACTATCAGGTTGAGGGTCGCCGGATGGTCGCACTACAGGGGGCGGATACGTTTTCTTTGGCGGTGGCCGAACGACAGCCGGGGTGGCGCGAATCGTGGCAGCAGGTGATGGATCATTTTGGAGAGATTGCCGCCGAACAGTTCGGCGCGTCGCTGCTCTACGGATTCACTGGCGGGCGGGCGATCAGCCACATGGTCGCGCGCGCGCAATGGGACTCGGTGTCGCCGCGCCGGATTCCACTCCTGGTTCGACGACGGCGTCCTCCAACCAGATCCATGGCATCGAGGCTCTTCAGGGCGCGTCTGATCGACGGCCAAACACCCGCGCTCGATCGGTTGTGGGAGCGAGCCCAGGATCGTTACCCGGTGTCGGTGATCCGAGACGCGAAACACGTGCGCCGCCGTCTCAGCGGCCACCCCGCCGTCGACTATCACCGCTGGCTGATCACGCCACGATGGTCTTCGACCCCAGCAGCCTTTGTCGCTTTCCGGACCGATGGTGGTATCTGCCGTTGGGTCGAGCTCGTGTGGGATGGACGGCCCGGCGCTCTCGAGCTGGTCGATCACCTGTCGCGGCGGTTGACCGAGCAGACCGGCGCCGATCGTGAGGAACTGTGGCTGGACGGCGATCCCGAGGCGGCACAGTGGCTCGAGCTCTTTGGTTTCGAGGGCGGGCCCGACCCAAGCGGAGTGGTGCGTGTCATTCGTTTCATCGACCCCGGCTTGAATGCCGATTCTTTCGCGCCCGGCCGTGTTTACACCACGATGGCGGATGCCGACCTCGTTTGACCGGCGTTAAGAGTGAAGAGTAAAGGGTTAAGGGTGAAAGCGCTATTTTTTTCAGCGCGTGACTGAGAAGGTCTTAACTCTTAACTTCCTCACGCTAGGGCATCGGGCAGCCCTCATTTCGAAGTGCCTCTTCGAATCGCGTGACGAGCGAGTGGGGATGGAATTCAACTGCCGCCGAAAGACCTCGACTTCGCATGCGACCGCGCGTCTCGGGATCGGCCAAACTGTGCACAGCGTCGGCGAGAGCCACTGAGTCGCCGACCGGAAATCGAATGGTCGAGCCCTCTGGGAGGTCGCGGAGCGATGGGATATCGCTGTGCACGACAGGCACCCCGCAGGACATGGCTTCGAGCACGGGCAGGCCAAATCCCTCTTGCTCGGTGGAGGGAAAAAGAAGGGCGTCGATGCCGGCGTAGAAATCCGGCATGCGGGCGGTCGGCAGCCGGCGATGGAAGTGATCGGTGATGCCGAGGACGGCCTCCTCATCCTGAATCGGTTCCGCGGATGCGCGGTGGACCTCGATCTTTAGACCGCGCTCACGCGCCAGGCGGAGACCTTCGAGCCCCTCGCGAATGCCTTTGACCTTGGCCGAAAAGGTGCCGACAAGGCCGACTCGCAGTGGCGTCGCATTCTTCCGGAATCCGAGCGGGAAGAAGATCCGCGGGTCGACAGCCTCACCGATATAGTGGCAATTGATATCGGAGTAGTTCTCGGCGAGCACGGTCTCGAGGTGACGGGAAACCACGAGCTTTGGAATCGGTTCTTTGTAGGCGGTGTCGATGGCGTCCTTGATGTCTGCGTACTCGCTGAACAGCCCTTCATATCCCTGACATAGGTGGAATGTGAACGGAGAGCGAGAGGCCAGAGCGGGCGCAACAGTTGTGTGGAAGGTCGCAATGGTCACGTCCGCGCGGGGGACCGGCTCCAACCCTTCAAGGTCGCAGTTGAACCACGGCACCGTCGTCTGGTGCCAATCCGGCCGTGGACCGGGGCCGACTACGCGGGTGATCCATCCGCTGTCTGCGAGCCACTCCGCCATCTCGAGGGGGATACGAATGCCGCCGTGAAGGTCCGATGTGGGGACCACGAGCTGGAGACTGACGGTCATCCTCAATCCCTCGACAAAGCAAACACGCAGTTGCGGCAGATGAAATCCTTAGGCGCCTCCTCCACGCCGTAGACCATGCGACGGAGTCGGGCCATTTCTTCGCCCGAAAGCACCTCGTCGATGGTCTGCTTCGTGAGGTCGCCGACCTTGTGGAACTCGTCGTAATCCTCACAGCACAGGATGCACTCGCCCTGCGGATTGATGTGGATGTGTTCGATCGGCCGCGAGCCGGTGTTGTTGCAGCCCGCGAGTTTCTCGAAGGGCTTGTCCGGTTTGAGTCCGATCGGCAGATATCCGGCGCGGTCCATGATTTCGAAGTTCTTGACGTTGAAGAGGCTATCGCCGAACCGCTGACGGAGCGCCTCGGTATTGGCTCGGTGTTGATCGTCGTCGTGACCGAGAACGATGAGGTCCATGGTCTCCGCAATCGCCTTGTCCTTCATATACTCGAGATGCTCGAGAACCTTCGGCAGGTGATCACGTTGGCGCTCCTTGGCGTATCGCTCGCGGTCGAGAGTCGAGATGTTGACCGACAGATAGGTGATCGGCCCCATTGCAACCAGCGCGTCGACCTTGTCGGGAGTGAAGGTCGAGGCATTGGACAACACCGCAACCGGAAGGGCGTGTTCCATGAGTGTTCGCACCTGGTCAGCAAAGCGCCGGTCGGCGGTCGGCTCGTTGTAGTTGTTGAGCGTGACCGCCTCGATCGTGTCGCGGTAGTGAGAGATCTCCTCGGCCAATCGATCGAAGAGCTCGTCCACCATGAAGTCGGGTTTCCGGGGCGCGATGGAGACCGGGCAGAACGAGCAGGCCTGGGTGCACACGGTGTGGGTCTCGAGCGAGACATAGCGAAGGCGATACCGGGTCGAGAGATCTTCGGCCTCTGGGATCAACCAGGCATCGGCGGCCAGCCTCCCCTGTACTTCGTCCAGTTTGGCGAGCTTGAATCGACCGAGGATGAGACGCTTCAGCTCGCTGAAAGCGGGATCTTCCACCGCGATCCCCAGACCGTTGAGCGGGTTGAGAATGACGTGGTCGTGGAGGTGGAGAAATGGGCTCGCCATCCATCGGCTGTTCTTCGACGCGGGATTCACGACTCATCCCCGATGACGCGCCATTGGTGCTCGATCGCGACGATCCCAAAGGGGTAGTCGTCGTACTCCACTGAGAAGGCGTCCTCCAGAATCCGGGTGTCATAGATGTGGAGCCCATCTTCGCCGAGCAGGAAGACGTAGAGCTTGAATGTGTTTTTAACCAGCGGTAACTCCGGTATCTCGAGCCTCACGGTGTGGAAGGTACTGCCCGACCACGGGCCGGTGTTTGAGCGGTGGGAAAGAAACGAAGCCACCTCGATCTCGTCGGGACGGTTGAGGCCCACACCGAGGTGGAACTCCATCTCGGGTCTGTCACAGCTCCAGCTGATCTCGAGCTCGAGTGCTCCCTTGTGTCTGTAGGTGTTGCCGGTCAGCAGTCGAACATCCTCGAACCGCGCCGGAGAAGATGGAGCGGCCTCGACAATCTCCGGACCCTCCTCGGTACGATCGGTTTTGGAGTCGAGGTATGCCTCGTAACGAGGGACCACCTCCTGGGTCGGACCGAGCGCTTCGACCCTACCTTGGTGCAACCACAGGGCGCGTTTGCAGAAGGCCGAAATGTAGTACATGGCGTGCGAGCAGATGAGCAGGGTGCCGCCCTTCTCGACATAGCTCTTGAGGTGGACCATGCATTTCTTCTGAAAGTAGCCGTCGCCGACCGACAGCGCCTCGTCGATGATCAGGACATCCGGATTCACCTGGATGGCGATTGCAAACCCGAGGCGCATCACCATGCCGGTGGAATAGGTCTTGATCGGTTGATCGATAAAGCGGCCGAGCTCCGAGAACTCGATGATGCCCGGTGTGTGCTCGATGATCTGCTTCCGGTCGAGGCCAAACATTGCGGCGTTGAGGTCGATGTTCTGGCGACCGGTGAGCTCGCCGTGGAAAGCCGAACCGAGCTCGAGGATCGACGCCACCGAACCCTCGAGACGGAAATCCCCCGAGGTCGGTGCGGTGATTCCTGCCAGGATCTTGAGCAGGGTGCTCTTGCCGGCGCCGTTTTCGCCGATGATGCCGAGCCCCTCGCCCTTCGGCACCTCGAAATCGACTCCCCGGAGGGCGTCGAAAGGGGTGTGACGTGGCCGGCGCAAAAGGCCCTCGACGAGTCGATCGACAGGCCGGGCATAGACCTTGTAGGTCTTCGAGATATTGCGCGCAGAAACGATATGGTCGTTCATGCCGCCCTCAAATCTCATCCGCGAAGACCGGTTTGAGTCGCTTGAAGACCACGAGGCCGATCACCAGAGCAAGCGCCGATGTGATCAACAACGGCATCAGCGTTCCGAGTGGAGGCATCGTGCCGCCGAGAAGCGCCTCGCGATAGAGCGTGACGAGCGGCGTCAGGGGATTGAGGGCCAGGTATTTTCCGAAGCGTTCGGGGACCAGGCTCAGGGGGTAGACGATCGGCGTCAGGTAGAACCAGCCTTGAAGCAGCATCGAGTTGATCTGGGCGGTGTCGCGGAAAAAGACGTTGATCGCGGCGGCGAGAAAGCCGAGACCTGCCGTCAGGGCGATCTGGCAGGGGACCGCTACGAGCAGGATCCACAGACCCGACAGCGAGAGCTCTCCTGTCACACCGAGAACCACCACAAACAGCCCGAGGGCGATTGCCTCGTGGAGCAGCGCCGCGAGCACCACCGCCCACACCAGGAGCCCGGACGGGAAGGACATTTTCTTGACCAGCGTTGCGTTTTCGGTAATTGCGGTTGTGGCGCGAATGATCCCTTCCTGGACCGCCATCCACGGCAGGAGCCCGCAGAAGAGGAAGATCGCAAAATTCTCGGTGCGCTCACCGATTCCAGGCGAAACCTTCATCACGGTGCTGAACAGGAATGTGAAAAGGGCGAGGCTCCACAGCGGCTGGACGAAGGACCACAGAAAGCCCATCACCGAGCCGGCGTAACGGCCCTTGAAGTCGCGGCGGGTGAACTCGCCGAGCAGGAAGAGTGAGTGTCTCAGCATTTTTCATCGGGCGATCGGCCCGTATCTGGGGAGTTTAGCAGCCTCGAAACTTCTGCTGGCACCACCCGTCGAGGTATACGGCCGTCACGGGGGCATTGTCGTCCGGGCTTGACGAGCCATCGACGCACGACCACACTTTCTTTGATGTCCCTATACGGCTGGACCCTTGTGCCGCTGCTGGTCCTCCACCTGTGGTTTTTCAGGCGGAGCAGGGCTCTTTTTCGGTTTCAGCTTCTGCTCGACGTGATTCTGATGGTCGTTATCGGCCCGGCCCTCCTTGCCGCGGGCGACCTCAACCCGATTGAGACCATCAAGGGTTCGCCGCCGTTTCAAAACGTCGAATGGTCCGCGGTGACCGGTTTCCAGCCGACCCAGGGTGACCTCGTCTACCAGTTTCATCCCTGGTGGGGGGAGGCCGGCCGCCAGATTCGTAGAGGGGAGCTCCCCAGAATCCAACCCGCGGTCGGCGGAGGCCTGCCACTGATGGCAAATGGCCAGACGGGCTTGTGGGCGCCGGTGATGCTGCCGGTGTGGTTGCACGGCCCCGAGCGCGGTACCACCATCATGGCCTTTTGGAAAATCGAGTTGGCCGGGCTCGGTGCCTTCCTTCTTTTTTTCAACGGTTTGCGTTTACGGTGGGCGGCTGCTGCCGTAGGCGGAATAGCATGGGCCGGCACTCCGTACCTGATGGCCTGGCTGCTGGTGCCGTTGGCATGGGCAACCGCGGTGTTGCCATTCGCATGGTGGGTCGCGTGGTGGGCAGGGCGCCGCCGCACGTCTCACCGGGGTCTTGCCGCGGTGGGAATTCTCCTCGGTTGGCTCATGGGAGCGGGGCTACACCCCGAGACAGCATCGATCGTCTGCGGCTCGGCTCTGCTCGCCGCTCTTTGTTTCCATCCGACACGGTGGTGGCGAGTCGTGGTGATTGCAGGTGTGGCTGGGGTGGTCGCCTTCGCGCTCTCGTGGCCAACGGTCGGTTACATCAAAGCTTCGTCGAGGGCGGCGATGGTTTCCCACAGCGAGGCCAACCGCGAGGGCTTGCCGTGGTCGATTCAACGTGATCTTGGCAGGCAGATCGTGGTGCCGGCGGCCATGGGCCGACCTGGACGTGGCGACTGGCGGCCTGAGTATCCGTACGCCCCCGGAGCGGCCGGGATCGGCGGGGCGATGTTGGCTCTGCTTGCGAGTGGACAAATCCGGCGGCGGTATCGTCGAATCTCGATCGCGGCTGGTGTCACGGCAGTGCTCGGGCTGGTTCTACTCCTTCGTATCCCGCCGCTCGACGCGCTGCTTGTGAGAATTCCCCCGCTCGATCAAATGACGGTGCCGCGTTTCGGCGTATTGATTCCGTGGGGGTTGATCGTTCTCGGTGTGTTGGCCCTCGACGGTGCGCTGAGCGGTCGGACGCGCCCAGTTGCGGTGCGCCTCGTACCGGCCGTCTTTGTGGTGGCAGCTGCGCTGTGGGCAGTGCCGTGGACGTTGAAGCCTGTCGGTTTCGTGCTTGTGGCGCTGACGGTCGTGATGACTGTTGTGGTCGGGACACTACGGGATTATCGTCTTGCAACCGGGTTGGTGGTGGCCGAGCTGGCTCTGCTGGCGATCGGGATCAACCCGGTTGCGAGTGCTGCCGATCGGCTGCCGAGACCACCGCTGGTCGAGCGGTTGATCGGGCTCGAGGCCGATACCCCCAGTCGGATTGTGGGAATCGGCCGCTCCTTTCCACCAAATCTTGCTTCGCGGTATGGACTTCGCGATCTCCGTGCCTCCGACCCCTTGCGGCCCGTGCCTTTCGCCAGGCTGATGGGCGTTCTCGGTGAGCCGGCCACGGTTCTCGGAGGACCCCTCACACGAGGCCCCGCGGGTCTGTGCGGCGCCTGGGGAGTGGGTCTGGCGGTGACCCCGCCGGGCCGCGCGCTTCCTGGTTGGACGAAGGAATACTCCGACCGCGATGGCACGATCTGGTCGAATCCCCTGCTGCTGCCCGAAGTGCGGGTTGTCGGGCAGGTGCACGAGGAGCCCGAAGATCCGCTGGCTCTGCTCGAGATCGTCAGGGTCCTCGACTTTGCCAAAACCGCCCTGATCGGGAGCGGAGCGGCCATGGTCGGGGCCGCAACGGTTGATCTCGAGCTTCGAATTCGGACGCCGGCACAGGTCGAGGCCTCGGTCGAGTGTGATGGGCCGTGCCTGGTGGTGGTTGCCCAACCATGGGCACCCGGCTGGCGGGCAACGATGGATGGTGAAGACATTCCGCTGCTGCGCACCAATGTCGCCGGCCTCGGCGCCGTGGCACCAGTTGGTAGGCACAGAGTCGAATTTTCGTACCACCCCTGGTCATGGCGGAGTGGAGTACCCTGAAGGTCATGGAGAACACAGCAGACCGCAGCCCGGACATCTCGGTGGTGGTGCCCGTTTACAACGAGATCGGCAATCTGGAATCTCTGGTCGAGCGTGTGCGCGCGACTCTCGATGACATCGGACTCTCATGGGAGTTGCTGGCGGTGGACGACGGTTCGACCGATGGTTCGGGCGAGCGTCTCGACGAGATGGCGAAGACTGAAGGGCGTATCCGGGTTCTGCACTTCCAGGAGAACTGCGGCCAGTCCGCGGGTCTCGACGCCGGCTTCAAACACGCCCGTGGGAGGCTGTTAGCCCTCCTCGACGCCGATCTCCAGACCTATCCTGAGGACCTCCCCAAGCTCATCGACACGCTCGAGAGCCTGAAGCTTGACACGGTGGTTGGTATCCGTGCCGAGCGCCACGACACCGGCTGGAAACGCTTCAGCTCCCGGTTTGCCAACGGAGTCCGCAACCGGCTCACCCGCGAAGACATCCAGGACACCGGCTGCCCGATAAAGGTCTTCCGGGCCGAGGCTATTCGCTCGGTCAAGATTTTCACCGGCATGCACCGCTTTCTGCCCACCCTGCTGCGGATGGAGGGCTACGCCGTCAAACAGGTCCCGGTGCGCCATACCGAGCGCACCGCCGGCAAGAGCAAGTACGGCACCTGGGACCGCGCCTTCTCCGGCCTCCGCGATGCCCTCGCCGTCCGTTGGATGCAGGACCGCCGGATGAAGTGGAAGCTGCGCGAATAGACTCGCGTCCGTGTCTGCGTCCGAAAGGTCCACCTGCCGCAGCCAATTCTTGGAGAATGTGTCGTTGAAAAGTGCTTCGAAGCTCCCTTCTGCAAGCGAGCTCTCCGAGAGGAGCCACCCTTGACATTGTCTGCCCAAAGCACGCAGCCGAATTGAATGGGCGAATCCAAACAATGTCAAAAATGGCACCTCCGAGGGGCGCGGTTTTCGTCAAAGAGGTTATCCTGGATCAAGGCTCTATATTGATCATGTGGGGATTCCATTGATCCGCGGGATGGCGTTTCTTTGTGTCTGCTGCCTGTCCGCGATGCCGGTTGCGTCCGAGGACGAACTCTGGGAGTGGGTCACGCCGCTACCGCAGGGTCACGAGCTCTATGCGGCGGCGGCGGGTAACGGGGTGACGGTGGCGGTCGGGGGAGGCGGCACCGTGATCACCAGCACGGATGGCATCGAGTGGCGAACGAACCACACCGGCGCCGGTTACCGGTTGAGCGACGTGGTGTGGGGCGACGGAATATTTGTCGCCGTAGGCGGTGAGGTCGGGTTCGAGTTTAGCCCGGGTCTCGGAGTGATCTTGACTAGCAGCGATGGTCTCAATTGGCGAGAACGCCACCGGGAGGACTATTTGACTCTCGAAGCGGTGGTGTGGACGGGTACGCAATTCGTTGCCGTGGGGATTGGTGACCGGATCCTTCTCAGCAGTGACGGGCTGGTGTGGTCGGAGGTTCAGCTCGAGGAATCGGAGTCCATTTGGGATTTGGCGTGGAATGAAACGGTTATTGTTGCCATTGGAAGGGACAGCTTTTTTGGAGGAACGCCCTCGTTTTTCACGAGTGAAGACGGGGAGGAGTGGCAGGAGTTTCCCTTTGGCCGCGATTATGCCCCCTCGTCGATTGCTGCTTCCGGCGGGCGTTTTGTTGCAGTGGGAAGCCAAAGTGATGCACTCGTGAGCGACGACGGATTCGCCTGGACAGTCGCCCCTTATGAGTCGTCTGCCGAGTTTGAAATTGTTGTGGGCGAAGAAAACCGGTTTCTCGCGATAGGCAGGGACGTCGTGGGCACGAGTCCGGACGGATACGCGTGGGTTGTAGAAATCAATTCCACCGAGTCTCGCGTGAATGGGGCCGCCTGGCTTGGCGACGGCTATCTGGCGGTGGGCGAGGACGGCTTTATGATGTCGAGCCCCGACGGCTCGGTGTGGACGCAGTTCAGCGAAAAGGCCTTCGATCATGCGGGTACCTGGGAGATCGACGAACTCGCGATGGGGGGTTCGACGATCGTCGGGGTCGGTGCCGGGATTATTACCGGCCGGCACGGCACCGAGTGGTCCTGGCAGTCGGCGCCCGGTGATGTGAACCCCGTCTCGGTGATCTGGACCGGCTCCGCTTTCTGGGGCGCGGGCAGCGATGGGATCCTCATGAGCATTGACGGCGTCCACTGGGCGCAAATGTTGTTGGACTACGACCTCAGACTCTTCGATATTGTCTCGAATAGGTCACTGTTTGTCGCAGTTGGTCGAGAGTCCAAATGGGTCGACGACAATATTGTGACTCGAGACGTTGTGGTGACCAGTCCGAACGGACACGATTGGCATTACATGTATTTCGACTTTGATGGAAACCTGTTCACAGTAGGCTGGACGGGCTCGCATTTTGTGGTGGCTGGAAGTGGGCCGCAATACCTCACCAGCACCAATGGGATGGATTGGCAACAGCACACCCAGCCCGAAGACCTCGAACTGAGGGACATGGCGTGGAATGGCGATCGCCTGGTGGCGGTCGGCAGCCGTCAGGAGTACGGAGGAGTGATCTACTCGACCTTCGGTAGCCTGGAGTGGACCGAGTCACTCCTCCCTGGCGCGCCGGTTCGGGCGTTCCGCGACGTGACCTGGACCGGAACCCACTTCGTCGCCGTGTCGCGCAGAAGCGGCGATGTCATCTTCACCAGCACTGACGGTATCTCCTGGTCGTCGGAGACCACTGGCACCGGCGTCGGGCCGGTATCGGTCGTCGGTGACGCCCGGAGCCTTTACATCACCGGCCGCGGTCTCCAGATCATCCGCCGTACGAAGTCTCTGGCTGATCCTCCTTCACCGCGTCGCCCGGGCCGCAGGGTCGAAGCGGTTGGCGACAAGGTGGGGGTGGCTCCTTCCATCCCGCGATGATCTCGAGTCGTCTTCGCGCCCTTCTCCCGTCGCGCTTCCCGAGAGGAGCCACCCTTGACATTGTTTGCCCGGAGCGTGCTGCCGTATTGAATGGACGAATTCAAACAATGTCAAAAGTGGCACCTCCGAGGGGCGCGCTTTTCTCAGTGCGCGCTCCCCGTGATTGCCCCCTCTGACGATATTTGGGTCTCGACGTATTCTCTGCCTGAAGTGACGTCACTCCCAAAATCGTCAGAGACGGCACGTCCGGTCAACGCGGCCTTCTCCGAGCGCGCTCCCCGAGGGTGGGCGGGTGGAAATCCGAAATCCGAAATTCGAAATCGACGGGGTGGGTGGGCGGCATTCCTAATTCTCAATTCCTAATTCCTCATTCCTAATTCTTAATTCCCGCCAGGGTCCACCCTTCGAGCGCCTTCTCGAAACCCTCCCGCTCTCGTTGCCAATCCTTGAAGGACCAGCCGAGCTCACGGCGCAGAATCGGGCGCAGGTGGGGCAGGAGCGCTCGCGCGGTTTCCGGCTCCCACATTCCGATCCGGACGCGGCGGAGGAGCAAGTCGTCGAGGTGGAGGACGGCGCCCCAGCGACAATGAGCCCTCAGTTCGGCGGCGCACAGATCGAGGCCCGGGCGCAGCGGTCTCAGCTCCGATCTGCCGCGCGCGAGGTGGACGGCGCCCCACGCCGTCGAACCGAGCCGGCGGGCCATCCCCGCGGCGACCGTCGACTCGACCTCGTAAGCCGCCTGCAAGCGACGGCCGAGGTCGCTTGGCGCCAGCCCGGCGAGCGGAGTTCCCTTGGTCATGCAGCGCCCCACCCGGCGCGTGACCTCGTCCGGCAGCCTAGATATGGCCTCGTTGACCGCTTCCTCGGCGGTCGAACGCCAGGTCGTGAGCTTGCCGCCGGAGACCGTGAGGACGCCGTTTTCTTCCCAGATGTCCTCCTCGCGGCTCGCCTCCGAGGGGTCGTCGGCATGGGTGTCGAGGATCGGCCTCAGGCCTGCGAAGGCGCCGAGGACATTTTCGCGCACGATGCCGCGGCCGGGGAAAGCCGCCTGTGCGGCGCGCAGGAGGTAGCCGACCTCGTCTCCGGTTGGGCGCGGGTCGTCGAGGGCGGCGTCGTGAAAATGGTCGGTGGTTCCGAGCAGAACTCCTTCTGGGTGGGGAATGAGGAAGACTGGTCGGCCGTCGTCTGGAGACGGCAGGGTCACCGCAACGGTGATCGGGACAAGGGCGGACGGCAGGATGAGATGGATGCCCCGCGACGGGCGCACCCGGCGTCCCTCGAGGCCAAGGCGGTGACGAACCTCGTCGGTCCACACTCCGCCGGCGTTGATCACGATACCCGCGGTCACGCGATGGCTGGTGCCGGCCTCGAGATCGCGAACGATGAGCCCGAAAACCTTGCCGTCCGCATCGCGGATGGCCGTCTGCGCCTCGCAGTGGGTCAGCACCGCGGCGCCATAGGCGTGAGCAGTGGCGGCCACCGCAAGAGTCAGGCGGGCGTCGTCGGCCATGGCGTCGGTGTAGGCGAGAACCCGGTCGAGGCCGTCGGTTGGGAGATCGGGCACCAAGGCCGCCACCTCCTCTGTTTCGAGGTGAGTGTGCTTTTCGGGCCGCGCGGTGAGACGGTCGTACATCCACAGGCCGAGATCAACCTGCCAACCCGGGGTGCGGTCGCCGAGCGACGCGGGGTAGAGGAAGCGAATCGGGTGCACCAGGTGAGGGCTCAGCGCCAACATGCGGTCGCGCTCGCGGCAGGCGAGACGGGTGATGCGGAACTGCATCTCCTTGAGGTAGCGGAGGCCACCGTGGATCAGCTTCGACGATCGCGAGGAGGTGCCGGAGGCGATGTCGCCGCGCTCCACCAGGAGGACCTCCAGCCCGCGCTGGGCGGCGTCGAGCGCGACACCGCATCCGGTGATGCCGCCGCCCACGACCACCAGATCGAACTCGCTTTCGAGCTTGGCGAGGGAGGCGGCGCGCCACTGTGGGTGAAACACCTCAGGCCTCCAATCGATCCTCGGGTTCGAGCAGAACGTGTGGATTCATGATCCCGGTGGGGTCAAGGCAGTGTGACGCGGCGGTGATCAGCTTCACCCCCTGGGCGCCGATCTCGCCGGCCAACCACGGTGCGTGCCACTGGCCGATGCCGTGGTGGTGGCTGAGGGTGGCACCGGCTGACACCAGCGCGTCGTTGGCGGCGCGCTTGATGCGCGCCCAGCGTGTGATCGTCTCCTCAACCGAAGGTGCGCAGCGAAAGAAAAAGGTGAAGTAGAGCGACGCGCCGTCCCGGTAGGGGTGAGAAACATGGCACAAGACCGCCACCCGCTCATCGTCATTGACGAGGGCACCGGCGATTGCCTTGCCCATGGTCCCTCTGAGATCGGCAGCCCTCGACCAGGGGGCCGCGGTCTCGAGGGTGTCGGTCGCATAGCCGAGGTCGAGCAGCAACTCCCGTAGATACGGGTGGCGGAAGCGGTCGCGTAGCCAATGGCGACCGGGCCGGCGGCCGAGGGAAACGCCGCGGTGTGATCGCGCAATGTGGCGCGCGCATCGCAGGCAGTCGCCAATTTCGTCGCGACCGCCGGCGGCTCCAAAGAGCAACAGACACGCGTCTTCACCGATGCCGCGCAGGCTCAGGTAGCGGTCGACCAGCGGCGCCCAGCGGCTGGCCGCCAGCCCGACCGCGATCGCGACCTGGGTCTCGGACGGGTCGGAGAGTCGGATCATGGTCAGCGGCACGCCGATCATGACCATTTCGCGCACCGCGTCGAGGCCGCGACCGAGGTCGGGCAGGAGCGCGGCGGCCACCACCGTCTCATGGGGCCGTGGTCGCACCCGTAGGGTGGCCTCGGTGATGACGCCGAGACGGCCCTCGGAGCCCATGACCAGGCGTCCGAGATCCGGCCCCGCGGCCGAGGCCGGTCGCGCCGCCAGGCTGAGTCGTCCATCGGGACCGATCAGCTCGAGGCCAGCCACCATGTCCTCAATGCGTCCGTAGCCGAGCGACTCCTGGCCTGACGAGCGTGTCGCCACCCAGCCGCCCACCGTCGCCAGCTCCCACGACTGTGGGAAGTGGCCGAGGGTGAGGCCTTGTTCGGCAAGGGCCGCCTCGACCGCCGGACCGCGGGTTCCGGGGCCGAAGGTGGCGAGGCCCGATCGTTCATCGAGGTCGGTCATTCCGGCGAGTCGCCCGAGGTCGAGGGTCAGCACGGGGTTGTCCCCGGCGAGCACGTTGACGCCACCGGTCACCGAGGTGCCGCCGCCCCAGGGGATGACGCGGATGTCTCGACCCGAGCAGCGTGCGAGGACGGTTGCGACCTCTTCGGGATCAGATGGTCGGCAGACTCCGTCGGGCAGCGCCGGCACCAGACCGCCCCGGAGGCGGAGAACATCGACCAGGCCCTGTCCGCGAGCGTGGGCGAGGCGATCGACGGGGTCGGCTGAAAAGTCGGCGCCGAGATCGCCTAGGGCGGCGGCCGCTAGATCGGGGGGCGGCGCGGCCTCCCGGGGCACCGGATGCTCAGCTCGCCCGACGCGTGCAGCCAACCACTCCAGTAACTGCTCCGACGGCGGGTAGACCTCGCCCTCGAATCCCCAACCGCCGAGCCTTTTCTGGGGCGATGTCATTGCCGACAGTATACGTCCTCCGGGGGGCGTGGTGCGGTACCATCTGCGCATGCCGAAGGACTTCGAACACGCCGGGGCGTTTACCGACGCCGAATGCCTGACCGCCTTTCACGAGGCGGGCCACGCGGTGATGGCTCAGCTGTGCGGCCGGCAGGTGACCGAGGTGGAGATCGTCGGCGACCGCGAGCACACCGGGATG
>Ga0316198_10000360_pt1 | contig 23419 bp, 23 predicted proteins | sample OudBieAanoxic_MG_FD_204935 | JGI IMG/M metagenome (GOLD analysis project Ga0316198, IMG submission 204935) | Coastal sediment microbial communities from Oude Bieten Haven, Netherlands - site A anoxic | ecosystem: Environmental > Aquatic > Marine > Coastal > Sediment | place: Netherlands...
AGATACCGGGGCGGCACCGATGTAGGTGCTGGCATCTCTTGCAATCACAGCCTGCTTGCGACCTTCTTCGGTCAGAAAGTAAGTAAAGTCATTCAACCCGGTGGTCGACCGGTGTCCAATCAACATTTGATTTTTCAGGTCTTGCAGTACCTTTTCTATAATTTTAAACGGCAGACAAATTTCCTGGGCGACTTGCCGGCCCGAAAGCACGCCTAGATTGAGCAGTAGCTTAAAAATCAAATCATTTAGCAAAATCTCGTTAACCCCAGTCTTTTCTATAGTTTTGGGGATTTTTGGAACAAATCGGTAGTCCTTCACATCCACACCATCGGAGGCTGTCACCTTAAAAGTTTTTTCCATTAATCCATATCTCCTTTGTATTCAACGCAAAACCTTTAAAAAATAGTGTCATTCGTGTAATCCGTTTCCGTAAACTCCGTAATTCATATCACCCCATCTGCCTTTTTATTAGATACCCTTACAGCCTACCAAAGCCGTACGATATTTTTAATGCAAATCAAAATCACCCCTCCGCTGATCAGAAAAACAACAAATCCCCAGAAGCTGCGCAGTCTTCCAGCAGTAATTATCAGAAGCAGAATTACGCACGCAATTATAAAGAGGTTTGGGCCCGGACTCGTTAGCCAAAGAACGGGTTCTTTCCAATTCCCTAAACTTATACGGCTTAAACTGAAATATTCCAACAGCATGTATCAAATCCCGTATTCTCAGTTGTGCTTTAGCTAACCTTAGCGGTAAGTGATAACCGTCCACTAGAAAATTCAGTATCACCCCAAGGGCACTTCCTTCGGCACGCCTGCGGTTAAATAATTCCTCTTTTTATGACTTTAAATCCGTTAGTCGTGATCATTTTTCAAACGTCTCAGATAGTCAACACCTTCGTTTTTATGTGACATCACACGATAAATTTATTAAAAGAAACAAGATCCTTTTATGCAACCCAACTATGATAAAACCAGCAATAAACATGCCATATTATTTTCGATCATTTAAAGCAGGATAATTGTAGTTGGAAAATGTAGTCATTTTGAAATCTCCGGTTACCTTTCGAAGGATATCATCAAATTGACCTTACGGCCTTGAAATAGATGGGTTAGTAAGGATTAAAAGCGCATTAGTGATCAGTTTTTGCCCAAAACTCCCAGTAAAGTTCGAATCATTTCAGGTGATATTCGTCGTTTTTGGAAATAGATAACTAAAAACAAAGTTGTATTTAATTATTTCAGTTCGATTTATTTATGATAGTACTTAATAGCAAATTTAGGTAAAAAACTTCATAGATTGCTCAACAAATATGTACAGATTTACTACATTTGTTCGCAACAGATATAAAAATAAACACCAACTCACGTGGATTTTTATAAATTTACTTATTCACTTCAGGCTGTTTGGCAACCGTCCAAATCTTTAGTGTTAATTCAATATATCTTAATCTATACAACTGCATTTACACTATATTGTATAAAAAGTTCTATTTTATAAAGTTGTTCAACACGCCCTTTATAATAATTTCCGGTAGAATATGATTCAAGATGGCACTAATTTTGCTTGTTTCATTTTGCCTTTGTTAAAATTGGCCAATGCTCACCACATACAAATTAAGGTTAATCACCTTTAGTTAGTGTTGGCCAAACTCAATTGGAAGGGGGTGATGAAGGGGTAGTATTCTAATGTGTTTTTAGCAAAATTTTATGTACTTTAAACCTTAAATGGAAAAAAGGAGAGACTAATGTTGAACGAAATAAAAAGATTTTTCAAAGAAGAAGAGGGTGCGGCTGGATTGGAATACACCTTGTTGTCTGCCTTGGTGGTAGTTGTCTTGAGCGTATTTATCGCGAACATATCCGGCGTTTCGAATACTATCTGGACTGCTGTCGACGGCGCATTCACAGCTGTTCCATAATTCCGAATGATCACCGGTCCGGCGTTCAGCGTACTTATTGCAATTGTTATAAAATCAACACCGATAGATGCGTTACTGCCTGCAATTGCAGGGAGCGCTGAGCGTCAGAGCCGGTGTCAAGCGTGATGAATCATAAATGACGATACCCCATCATATAAACGCTCATTTTACGGTCTGCATCGTTGCAATGGTGCTGATATTAGCTATCATCGATACTAGGTACTATCGGATCCCTAACCGTATAGTATACCCGGGCATTGCCGCAGCTGTGTTTTACCATACATTGACTCTGGGGCTGAGCGGCGCCATCTTCAGCCTGACGGGTCTAATCGGTGGTATCGGGCTGCTTCTGATACCCTTTCTCCTCAGGTGGATAGGCGCCGGTGATGCCAAGCTCCTCGGCTTCATAGGGGCAGCCTGGGGATGGTCGACTGTTTTCGAAGTCTTCATCCTGGCAACGCTGTCAGGCGGGGTTCTTGCGTTAGGAATCATAATCGCAAATCCTACCCTGTTAAAGCGTCTAATAAAAAATGCGCGTTGTTTTTTTGTCAATTTTTTTATCAGTCTGAAAAATCGCGTGGTATTACCAATTGGGATGGGTAATAGTGGGGCCGCCGTTGTATCGACTCGCGAAACAATTGAAGTTGATACCATCATGAGAAATCGTACTCGTATTCCATACGGCGTGGCAATTGCAATGGGGGTTGTCATCTGGATAGGGTTAGATTTAAGCGGATACCCGTTAACCTTAATCGTTTCATAAAAACCTCACCGTTGAATACGCTGAGAACGCAGAAAAATAATAACACGGTTAATAATAATCATGACCTCTGCGATCTCGGCGAACTTCGCGGTAAAACAAAAAAGCTCTGTAAAACATAACAATAGCTGTGAATAGATGTACTAAGCCAGAAGCGCAAGTTTTTAGAAGTTCATCAAACTTGATCAAACTTGTTATTAATTTAATAGTGCTTTTTCAGGGGAATGAGCCATGTCTAAATTAAAAGTCGTATTACCTGTGTTTATCGCCCTTTTGATTGCCGGGGCCGGCAGCTTTTTGCTTTTCCAGTGGATGAAATCTCTGCCACAAAGAGAGTCGGCCACTGAGGTTGAAAAGGTAGAAACCATCGATGTGGCCGTGGCGGCCACAGAACTGCCCTGGGGCACCAAGATTAATCCTGATATGGTGAAAATGGTACCGTTTCTGAAAGCAAGCCTCCCGGATGGATACGCGGGCGACGTTAAAGCCATCGAGGGGCGCGTGCTCATCACGCCCCTGAAACCCACGGAACCGATACTCGAATCGAAACTGGCCCCCGATGATGTGACCGCTGGTGGTGTTTCCGCAGTTATAACACCCGGCAATCGAGCCATTGCCGTCAAGGGAGACAAGGTCATCGGTCTTTCCGGATTTATCCGAGCGGGAAACAAGGTCGATGTGCTGGTAACGATCAACAATCCCGAAACAAAAAAAGGCATGACCAAGCTGGTCATCGAAAACATCCTTGTGTTGGCAACTGGCGTGGAAATGTACAACGACGAGAACAACAAGTCGGCCCCGGTGGATGTCTATACGCTCGAGGTCACGCCCGAACAAGCGGAGAAACTGGCACTGGTCTCTACCCGTGGGCGCCTGCAGTTTGCCCTGAGAAACTCAAAAGACACTGCAGGGGTGTTGACCCAAGGGGCGACGGTCTCTAAAGCGCTGGCATCTTTAACTCCCGAGAATCCCCCGCCGCCACCGGCACCTAAAATGGCGGGAATACAGATTCCCAAACCACCAGCCGTCAGACCATCGCACACGGTTGAAATTATTAGCGAGGGCAAAGTGAGTAAAAAGAAATTCGAGCTCTAATGATGTAGTTCGGATAGTCCGGAGAAATCACTGGAGGAGTGTTTCTTCATAAACCGTTTACAAGGAGGCGTGATGGCTGGTTCAGTGAAGACCACACCAAATTTAAATCTCTTTTATCGACTGTTCTGCCTGGCCCTGATTGCCGCAGTGCTCTCTTCCACGGCCCACGCCGGTGAGGAAAAGTTCATCAATACCCGGCAACCAGAAAAAATTAAGCTTTTGGCCGGAAAATCAATGGTCCTGCGCAGTTCACGCTTCATTGACCGCGTCAATATTCCGAATGAAGAGATCGCAGGATTCATGGTGCTTTCCGAAAATGAAATTTACCTGACCGGTAAAGCAGGCGGTACCACCAATCTGGTCTTGTGGCAAAACAAAAAAATCGTCAAAATTTACGACATCGAAGTCGTTTTCGACGTATCGGGCCTCAAGCAACGCCTTCACGAAGTCCTTCCGGAAGAAACAAAGTTAAAAGTATTCGCCAGTAACAATTCAATCACCCTTTCGGGACGCGTTTCTAGCGCGGCCAACCTTTCCAGGGCCCTCGAAATCGCCAATGCCTACATGCCTGAAAAGGGTAAAGTGATCAACCTGGCAGATGCCGGCGGGATCCAGCAGGTCATGCTCGAAGTGCGGGTCGCGGAAATGTCACGCAGTATTGGTAAGCGATTGGGTATCAACTTCGCTTATGTCCAGGGCGAAACTTTTTTCCTCAACATGCTCGGTAGCCTGACATTTTTGGATGACGAACTTAATGATCTCACGCTGAGAGTTTCGCCCTCGGTCAACTCGATTTTTCGTTTCACCCACGGCAGCTCCTCCTGGACCGGCTTTGTCGACGCACTCAAAGAAGACGGGCTGATTAAGATCCTGGCCGAGCCGACCCTGATTACCCTCAGCGGGGAGGAAGCCTATTTCCTGGCCGGTGGTGAGTTTCCCGTTCCCGTCCCCCAGGGCCTGGGTACAACGGCTATTGAGTTCAAGGATTTTGGTGTCGGTCTGACCTTTACGCCGACGGTTTTAAATGATGGAAAGATCAACATCCGAGTGGCGCCGGAGGTCTCCGAACTCGACTTTACGACCGCCCAGATCATTGGCGGCTTCGTCGTACCCGGCCTTAACACCCGAAAAGCCGCCACCGTGGTCGAGATGGCCGATGGCCAGAGCTTCGCCATCGCCGGTCTTTTGAGCGAATCTATTCGGGATGGCGGTGCCAAATTTCCGCTACTCGGAGATATTCCGATCCTGGGGGCACTCTTTAGGAGCAGGGAATTTCAGAAAAGAGAAAGTGAACTGGTAATTATTGTAACGCCGCACCTCGTCAAGCCACTTGATATTACCCAGCAGACATTGCCCACAGATTATTACATTGAACCAACGGATTCCGAGTTTTTCCTCGAAGGCCTATCGGAAGGCCGGCATAGAGGGGGAACGGAAAAGACTGCGGGTGAGCTTGAAGGCAATTTCGGACACGCCCTGCCCGGCGAAGGCGAAACACATCAAACTTTTACCGATTAACCGGCACGAATATTGCATGGAGGATCTATGTTTAAACCGATTGTAATTGCCTGTTTACTGTCAATGGTACTATTCGCCATCGGCTGTTCCATCCAGGAAACCGAGCTTGATAGAAACTGGGGTCGCTCCTTCGAAGCCCAGAAGTTCAACCAGATTATCAACCCTGACGCAGGCCAGAATACGGAACCGATGATCGGTGTCGATGGAAAAATTGCCGACCGGAATGTTCTTAATTACCAGAAAGGGAAGAAAAAAAAGAGCGCCGCTCCGTCATTTGGTATTTTGGGTATCAAACAATAATTGCGTTGCAAAAAAATCTGGCCGCTGAACACTCAGAGTACGCAGAGAAATGATAACATTATTAATGATGACTTCTGCAGACTCGGCGAATTCTGCGGTAAATTAATAAAGCGGCACCCGGCGATATTTAGCCGCATCAAAGGGATGAATAAAGGATAAATAACATGCTATCCATAAAAGATGAAAAAGGCGCCGCCGGCCTCGAATTCACCCTCATCTTCCCGTTCCTCCTGGCCATGACCTTCGGGATCATCGAGTTCGGCGCCCTGATGTTTGACAAGGCAATCCTCACCAATGCCGCTCGGGAAGGCGCCCGGGCCGGCATTTCCTATAATTACGATGGCCCAGGTGATCCCACCTGCGCCGACCTCACTCAAATTGAGACAAATGTCACCGCTGTGGTGAATCAATACTTGGGCAATTTCCTGATCAATTTTGATCCGACTGCGGTTGAAAATGTAATTATTAATCTGAGAGCGAGCGCATCGGTTAGCAATGAATACACGCTGGAGGTCAGGGTGGATTACAACTTCCAGTTCCTTTTTATTAACAGCATCGTCAATCTGCTGTTTGGCGGTGCCCTGAACAATGGCCTTCCCCTCGATGCCGTGGCCGAAATGCGTGCGGAAGACCAAGACGGAAGCTGGTTTCTTATCACCAACTTAGGGTGCACCTAAGAGGAGTTCTGGAACAATGAGAAGGACTTCAAGCTACAAGCAGCTCCACAATCAGTGCGGAGCAGTGGGCCTGATGGTCACCCTACTTGTTCCTTTTTTTATCGGGGTGGCGGCACTGGCCATCGATGTCACCCATCGTGTTGTCCTGTCCAACGAGCTCCAGAATGCGGCCGACGCCGGTGCTCTTGCTGGGGCAGCCAGACTTTATACTGCTGATGGAACGATGATCGATACAGGCGCAAATCAGATTGCCCAGGAAATGGCCTGGCAAAACTTGACTACCCGCGTTCCCCAGACCACAGGTGAATCCAACCGATTGGCTCCGGAAGTCGTAGCTGACCTGGCGGCCAATGGGGGGGACGTGCAACGCGGGCATTGGGCGTTCGGCCCCCCGGTGCAATCCAACCTTGCACGGGGCTTCTACCCCAACGCCTCCACGGCGACGGTCGATCTGTTCGGTGTCACCTCGGCAGATCTGGACGCCAACGTCAACTTCATCAATGCCGTACGGGTGATTACACGTCGTGAAGGCACCCCCATCGTCACCTTCTTTGCCCGGATTTTCGGGGTCACGGACACCCAGCTAAGCCGAGAGGCGGTCGCCTACATCGGTTTCGCCGGCCGTCTCAACCCCGAAGAGGTCGATCAACCGATTGCAATCTGCCGGGAATCCATAACAAATGGGGATGAGTATAACTGTAACATCGGCCGTATGCTCAACTCCGGATCAAATAATGTAGATCATAATACTGGCGGCTGGACTGATTTCAACCAGGAAAGCAATCCCTGTCAAGGGGGAACGAACACTTCACTGCTCAGACCTTTAATATGTGCGAATGGCAATCCATATACGATTTTTTTAGGAAGGGATATGGCCACCAATGGTGGCGTAATCCAAAATATATTCGATGATTTCAAAGACTGTTGGGACGACAATACCATCATCGCCGATCTAGACAGCACTGAACTAGATGAGTGGTGCGGAACCGGCACCGTCATAGACTACCTGGCAAACCAGCTCGCAAATCCGGCGGCAATAGTTGACAGCCCTGATTTAATCCGGAGAACCTGGGGCATGACATTGCCCGTCATCACCTGCCCCAGTAATAACATCGGCACCTGCGAAAGAGTAGTGGGGGCCGTAGATGTCGATGTTGCCTGGATCAACAGAACAGCAAACCAGAATCAGTTCACTGGCAACCCTGGTGTTCCCAAAGCCCTGTTTGGGCCTGACTGCAATATTTTATGGGACGGCAGCAATATGCCAGACGGCGATCGTGTTGATCGAGAAGCTGTTTGGAATAGCTTTCGCGATACGCTTCCCCTAGAGAATGTTGACAACATTCCTGCTCATTACGCTGATAAATCGATTTATTTTCTGCCGAGCTGTGATGTGCATGAACCCACCGGTGTTTCCGGAGGCGAAAATTTCGGAATCCTGGCCAAAATACCGGTACTGGTGTGCCCCGATCCGGCCAGCCATAATCCAAGCGACACAAACAATTGCCTTGGGGGGCAGTAGGCCGTCAACAAAAATGGATTTTAACGAAGCGAGACCTTCTTAAAAACGGAGAAAACGAATGACCCAGGGCACGATTTCAACAAAGGTTGCCGTTAAAAAGGCCGACATCCGGAAAAATTTCGAAGTGCTTCTGACTGAAATCAAAGGATTCAGGATCAACCGGTCCGATAGCGGCGACTCGCTCGATCTGCTGATCCTCGAGCTTGGAAACGATCCCAAGAAAGATCTCAGAACGGTGGACACCATCATTCGCAAGGGTAAGGTGGAGAATGTCTTTCTAACCGGCGATAAAATGGATGCCACCGTCCTGCTGCAGGCAATGCGGATTGGCGTCAAAGAGTTTTTCCCGCAGCCGCTGGATGAGGAAGAAATCAGGGCCGCCCTGACACGGCTGTCTCAAGTAGTCACAAAAAAGGACGCCGACACCAAATCCCGCAAAGGGAAAATCATCACCCTCGTCGGCAGCAAAGGTGGCGTCGGCACGACAACCCTGGCGGTCAACATGGCCACCTCCCTTGCGGAGAAGGGCAAGGGTTTCGAAACCGCCCTGATCGATATGAATGTCATCTTTGGCGACATCCCCCTGTTTTTCGATATCCAACCCGGCTATCACTGGGGTGAAATTCTGAAAAACATCGACCGCCTTGACAGCACCTTACTTGACACGGTGCTCACCCACCACGTATCCGGTGTCCATATCCTCCCCTCACCGGCCAACCTGAGCAACGGCCTCCACTCGATTCATGCCGACGTTATCGAACGGCTCCTTGAAACCATGAGCAGTATTTACGACTACATCATTATCGACAGCGGAATGAGCATGGACCGCAATTTTGCAAAGATCCTGGAGATGTCCGATTTATGTTTCCTGGTGGCGGTGCTGACTCTCCCCTGCCTGGCGAACACCAGCAAAGTGATCAAAACCATCGAGACCCTTGAACCCGGCGCTGGAGAAGACAAGCTCAGGGTGGTGATCAATCGCTATCTGAGGAAATCGACCATTTCCATGAAGGATGCCGCGGAGGGGATCAATAACAAGATTTTCTGGAGGATTCCCAACGATTACAAAATGACCATGAATGCCGTCAACCAGGGCAAGTCGCTGAAACAAATTTCCCCCCGGTCCCTTGTTACAAGGAGCATCGAAGGCCTGGCGGAAACCTTTTCAGTCAAAAATCCGACGCCAAGTCATAAAAAATGGAAATTGTTCTAGCGCTATTGCCACCTATGGCAAATATGCGCTGACAATCCTGGATATTAGGAGGTAAACAATAAATTGAATTTCGATATGGAATATTTTGAGGAGCAGGCCGATGCGATCCATAAGCCAGATGAGTATTTCGAGCTCAAAGCCAGAATCCATGACCGCCTGCTCGATATTATCGATTTGAGCATCATCGAGACCCTTGAGAAACGGGTCTTAAAAGCCCAGATCAAAGAGCTGGTCAAAAACATCCTCCAGGAGGAAAAAGGAAATTATCCCCTCAATTTCGTGGAAAGGGAACAGATCTTCCAGGAGATTGAGGATGAGGTCCTGGGCCTCGGGCCGTTAGAGCCCCTCCTGCGGGACCCCTCGATTTCTGATATCCTGGTAAACACCTACAACCAAATATTTTTAGAACGGTACGGCCGGCTGGAGCTGACAGCCGCCCGTTTCAAAGACAATGACCACCTGATGAAAATAATCGACCGGATTGTCTCATCGGTGGGCCGGCATATCGATGAGTCGAATCCCATGGTCGACGCGCGGCTCAGTGACGGCTCCCGCGTCAACGCCATTGTCCCCCCGCTGGCCATCGATGGCCCGATGCTCTCCATTCGCCGCTTCGCCGTCCAGCCACTCAAGATCAAAGACCTGATCCTGCTCAAAACCCTACCCAAGAATCTGGCCCCTATCCTGGAGGGGATTGTCAAGGCCAAACTCAATGTCATCATCTCCGGTGGTACGGGCAGCGGGAAAACCACTCTGTTAAACGTACTGTCCCACTTTATCCCCAAAGACGAACGTATTATCACCATCGAAGATGCTGCCGAGCTCCAGCTCAATCAGGAGCATTTGGTCCGCCTGGAAACGCGACCGGCAAACATCGAGGGCGAAGGGCAGGTCACTCAACGGGAACTTGTCAGAAACAGCCTGCGCATGCGGCCCGACCGTATTATCGTGGGCGAGGTACGCGGCGGCGAGGCGCTGGATATGTTGCAGGCCATGAACACCGGTCATGAAGGGTCGCTGACGACGATCCATGCCAATACGGCGCGGGACGCGCTGCTGCGTCTTGAAACCATGGTATCCATGTCCGGCGTCGAAATCCCCAGCGATTTTCTGCGGAGATTTATCGCCTCAGCCATCGACGTCATCATCCAGGTGGAACGGCTCACCGACGGCAACCGTCGTATCGTCAGCCTCCAGGAAATAACGGGCATGGAGGGCAACATTATCACCATGCAGGAAATCTTTAGCTTTAAAAAAATGGCCGTCAACGGGCATGGAAACATTCGTGGTCGCTTCCAGTATTTGGGGATTCGACCTAAATTTATGGAAAAATTTGAAACCGCCAGCATCTCGCTCCAGGAAGAGATTTTCAATCCTGCCAACGGCATGGACATTTAACTCTCAGTGGAAAAACGAGTCGAAACATAAAATGAATATTCTCATTCCAACACTTTTGATCTTCATCATTACGGTAATGGTCATTGAGCTATTTTCGATGGCCCTCCGCAATGCTCGCGATCCGAATCGCGGGACGGTTCGCAAAAGATTGAGGAAAATCGTTCCGATTGCTCAACGAAAACCCAAACAGACCGATATTAAGAAGCAGCATCGGGAACTTAGCAATTTATCCTTTTTCCAGAAAATATACGAATCATTGCCGGGAATAAAGGCGCTCAACAAGCTTCTCATTCAGGCCGACTCCCGCTACAATCTTGGCACCGTGGTTTTGGCATCTATTCTCCTGGGGCTCGTTTCGGTAATGGCCCTTAGGATTTTTTTAAGGGTTTTCTTTCCACTGGCGATTACCACCGCTCTTTTGGTTGCTCTTATACCATGGCTGATACTCATGCGAAAGCGACATAACCTTCTTGAACAATTCAAAAAACAATTGCCCGAGGCCGCTGGTCTGATAGCCCGGTCGCTCCGGGCGGGACACTCCCTGCCAGCCGGAATGGGCCTGGTGGCCGAAGAATTTGCAAGTCCGATCGGCCCGGCTTTCGGGGAAGTCATGGAAGAGATCAATTATGGTGGCAAAATGACGGACGCCCTGAAAAAAATTACCCAGCGGTTCAACTCCCAGGAGGCTCATTTTTTTGTCATGGGCGTGACCCTGCAACGGGAAACCGGCGGCAATCTAGCGGAAATTCTCGATAACCTGGCCAGAATTATCCGCGAGCGCTTCCGTCTCGAAACCAAAGTGAGGATTCTTTCCGCTGAAAGCCGGCTGACGGCATGGGCGATGGCCATTATTCCTTTTTTCGTTTTCTTTACATTGCATTTCATTAATCCGAAACATACGCGTTTTCTGATGGAAGACCCCACGGGACGCGCGGCGGTTCTAATTGCACTGATACTGATTGGGCTGGGGATTTTTATTATGCGTAAGATGATCAATTTCAAGATATAGTCGATAGGAGTAAGGGTATGACGATCGGAATTGAGCAATACCCGCTGATTCTGGGAATCAGCGCCTTTCTGTTTTCTCTCTTTATTATTATCGCCCTCTTTTCCTATCTGCTGGAGTCCGCCAACAAAAACAAGCTGATCTCCAAAATCCGGACCGGGGGAATGGCCGGTGGATACGACCGCTACGATGATGCTTCCAGTGGGAAAAAAAATCGTTTTGTCCGCGGTCTTTTAAGCTTTCTGGACATGATCGGCCGAAAAAAAATCCAGCAAACCCCGAGCAGCTATTCCCCGTTGCGGATCCGGTTTCTGCAGGCCGGGCTGCGGGGTCCCATGGTTCCATCCGTTTTCTTAGGCACCAAATTGATGCTGGCCCTGGCCTTGCCAATGCTCTTTTTTATAACCAAATTAAGCTTCAGTGAGCTACTCGATACCTACATAAAGACCAACCAGACCATAATACTCTCCGCCGTTCTCGCACTGATCGGTTTTTATCTGCCCGATCTCTGGCTGAGAGACCGCATCAGCCGCCGCAAGGTCCGCCTGCAGCATTCCCTCCCGGACGCCCTTGATTTCCTGGTGGTTTGTGTTGAGGCAGGCCTGGGTTTGAATTCCGCCATCAACCGGGTCAGCAAGGAGATAGTCCCCAGCCACAAAGATGTGGGAGAGGAGCTTAATATTGTTAACCTTGAAATACGGGCCGGAAAATCCCGCCGGGGTGCACTTCAGAATTTCGCTTTGCGAACCGATATCGAGGATGTCAGGCAGCTGGTGACGGTCCTGGTCCAGACGGAAAGGTTCGGAACCAGCCTGACCCAGGCGCTTCGCGTCTTTTCAGACTCCTTCCGGCAAAGAAGATCCGAGCTGGCGGAAGAAAGAGCTCACAAGCTGCCGGTCAAGCTCGTCTTTCCCATGATGCTTTTTATTTTTCCATCAATTTTCGTTGTTGCCGGTGCGCCTGCTATCGTTCAACTTGTGCGCGCTTTAATAAGGGTTGTCAGTTGATTAATGGATAAATAAATCCGGATTAATGATGCTTATACAACATTCATATCTAAAGAATTTTTCGATGATTTTCAGGCCAAGCTTGCTCGCTTTCTTGGCGGTTCTACTTTTGTGCGGATGTTCCCAGTATAAGCTCAATCGGCTGCGAACGCATTCACCCGTTTCCGACCCGCCCCCGACCGCCGAAAAACTGCCCGCACCATCCGCCCGCGAACTGCAAAGGATGGGTGACCTCTACCTCGACCGCGGAGATTACCCGACGGCTTACATGAAATATGACCAGGCCCATCGCCTGGTACGGGATGATTTGAGCTTGCGCTACAAGATGGGGTTGGCGTTGCTCTTGGGAAATGAGCCCAAAGAGGCAATCAAGGAATTTGAGGTTGTATTAAATTCAAACCCGGAACATGCACCGGCGCATGAAGCCGTTGGTCGTGCCTATCTGCAGATAAAAGATTACAAAACCGCTGAACAAAATCTAAAGAAAGCGATTAAACTCGACCCTGACCGCTGGCGTTCGCATAATTATCTGGGAATTATCTATGACTATCAGAAGCGCTACGACGCGGCCATTATTGAGTATCAAGCGGCTTTAAAACATAATCCGAATGAAGGGACGTTGTACAACAATTTAGGGGTTTCGCATTTCCTGTCCAAAAATTACGCGGCGGCTTTTGAAGATTTTGAAAACGCATTAAAAAAGGGATACACGGCTCCCAAAGTGTACAACAACCTGGGGATGGTGTTATCGAAAAAAGGCGACTTTAAAGCCGCACTGGATGCCTTTATCAAGGGAAATGGAGAAGCCCAGGGATACAACAACCTGGGATGCGTTTATTTAGAGATGGGCAAATATGATAAGGCCGCCGAAAGCTTTGAAAAGGCATTGGCCTTATCTCCCAATTATTATCGCCAGGCGGCCGAAAACCTGAAAATCGTCCGATAAGTGATGGCCGAAAAAACAACGATAAAGGCCTTTTGAAACAAACAGGATTTGGAAAGCAATTGATGCTAGTTTTCTTTTTTAATAATCCGGATAGGGATAAAAGAAAATGAATTCACGCAGCTTAAAAAAACTGCCCCGCCGTAGGTGGAAGATTTATCCCTCAAAAGACAGCTTCACTTTTTATCACCCTAGGCGGCGGGAAATGAAACCCAAAAAAATTAAAAGCCGAACCTTCCCATTTGTCTTAATCATCATTCTTTTTATCCTAATGGGTTGTTTCTTTGTGCCGAGCGGCTCGGACCGCTACTCGAAAGATCAAAACAATGTTTCAAGCAAGCATGTTGTCCAATTCTTCTCAAAAGTAAAGCCCAGCCATTCGTATATTGACTCGCAATATCGATATGCCATCCACCTTCAAAAGATCGGGAAGCATAAGATTTCAGTAGAAGTTCTTAATGACATAGCCAGGTACGATCCAAGCAACCCCAAGACCTACAATGCATTGGGCATTTCCTACGATGCCCTGGCTGACTTTAAAAAAGCAAACAAGGTCTACCAAAAAGCGCTGAAATTGGACCCAAATCTCGATTATGTCCATAACAACCTGGGCTATTCACAGCTTCTCCAAAAAGATTATGAGAGTGCAAAAAAATCATTCCGACAAGCAATATCCCTTGCCGATAAAAACAGCGATATCAACAAATATGAGAATAATCTCACCCTGGCGAATGCGAAATCAGGAACGCTGGATGAGACTGCGGCGGACAATGAAAAAACGGTCGACGATGACGACATCGAACAAATTCAAGCTGACACCAGCACCATTGAAGATGAGGCTCAAGTGCCGGATGATGCGATTTACCAAACCCCCGAAATAATCCTGGCCGCTGCTGACAGCACGAATCTCGATCCGAAAGACGAACATGCCTCAGCGAATTTTTCGGATATGAAAAAGGATCGTGCCCCGCACCTTTCGGACAACTCGAATACGAACGACTCGAATACGGCCAACTCAAATCTGGACCATTCGAAATTGGATGTTGCCAAAACGGAACCCGAAAAAGAGATGTATTGGTTACAGGTAGGCGCCTTGCGGAAATTGCAAAATGCCGAAAGAGTTCAGCGAAAGTTATCGGATGAAGTTGATAATCTTTATATTTCCGAGGCGCACATCAAAGGCACGCGATACTACCGGGTCCGAGTCGGTCCTTTCAGCAATATACTCGCTGCGGAAAAAACGCAAAGCAGGCTGAAAAGTATTAAAGGTATCCAAGGATTTACTTCCAGAACACCGATGAAACCTGAAAAAGATGTATATGCGGTACAGGTAGGCGCCATGCGGGAATTTGAGAATGCCGATAACCTTAAACGGATCTTATCGAAGGAAGTGGACAATATTTATATTTCCGAAGCAGACATTCGAGGTATTCGTTACTACCGCGTTCGAGTCGGTCCTTTCAAAAACATACTCGATGCGGAAGTCGCTATGCGCCGATTGAAAAACGCCAAAAGTGTAAAAGGCTTTATTGCTTACCAAAGTCCTGGTGCGTACGCGTATAACCGTGCCAATACCGTTGAGGCCATTGCCGAAGGTGACCCTGCTGGTTTTAAGGCAGGCATTGAAGTTTCCAACGGAAACGGGATCAATCGAATGGCAAGAAGAGTCGGGAATTTCTTGTCACAAAGGGGTTTTAAAATAATGCGCCTCACCAATGCGATTACTTTCAATATTAAAAAAACCATCATATACTTCACGAAAGGGTATCGTGAAAAGGCTGTCTATGTGGAAAACCAGTTTCCGGGGAATCAAGTCATCGAAGAAGTACAAAGCAATAACAGGCCTGGGATTCAGCTGAAAATTGTCATCGGGGATGACTTGCGGACACACGACAGGAAGCTATTCGTCGATAATTATGAACCTGATGGATTTGCATCGAGGGAAACTCGCTATGGCATGGCAGGAAATGACTTTGGTGGATGATCGTTCAATGCGGTGCCACTGGATTGATTCATCCAGTGATTATTCTTTATTACGGTTTTTAATTATTTCATCAAGGCCCTCCATTCCCAATAAATGACGCCGGAGGGAGTCCAGCGCCGCCATGGCAAACAGTTTTTTCTTCGCGGCACGATTCCCGTACGGGAAATATAAGCGCTTGGCGGTCACTCCGTTCGGACCGGCCAAACCGATACAAACGGTCCCCACGGGCTTTTCCTTAGTCCCCCCGTCCGGGCCGGCAATCCCGCTGGTGGCAATGCCATAGGCGGCATTGGCGGTCCTGCGGGCACCTGCCGCCATTCGGCGGACCGTTTGCAATGAAACAGCCCCATATCTTTCAATGGTTTCCGACGGAACACCCAGCACTTTAATTTTAGCCTCATTGGCATAGGTGACCCCGGAAAACAGAAAATACCGGGAACTGCCGGGCACATTGGTCAATAAATGGGCAATTAAGCCACCGGTGCAACTCTCCGCTATGGCAACCGTAGCGTCTTTTTTTATCAACAGATCACCAACCACCGCTTGCATGGATCGGCCATCATCGGAAAAGACCTTATTTCCCAACTTTACCCCTATCCTTTCGGCGACGACGTCCAAGCGATGGTTCAGCCGTGCCTCATTATTTCCGCGAATATATAACCGAACCTGGATTTCTGGAAATTTGGCCCGCAATCCAAGCCTGATTTCCGGAAAATCGGCGGTAACACCGGACAGCCGCTCTCCGATCATCGATTCGGTGGACCCGAAGGTGGACAAGGTTCGAACTAAAGAAAATTGCCGGACATTCCCGGAAAGCGAAATGAGTTGCGGGGTTACCACGCCGGCCAGCATCTTGCGCATTTCCCTGGGAACACCGGGAAGACAAAAAAATGCACAGCCATTGATGATGGTTTTAAATCCCGGCGCGGTTCCGATGGTATTGGGGAGCACCTGACTACCCTGGGGGAATCGGGCTTGTTTGCGATTCGACCGGGACATGGGTCGGTCCAGTCGCTTGAAAAACGCTTCGATGGTGGTAAGGGCATCCTTATCCAGCACCAGATCCAAACCGGCTGCCTGGGCAACGGCCTCGGTCGTAAGGTCATCTTCGGTGGGACCCAACCCGCCCGTTACCAGGGCCACATCCGCTCTCTGCGCAATCTCATCCAACACGACCACGAGGGTTTTCAGATCATCTCCCACACAATGGTGGCGGGTAACCTCAATACCTTCCCGTTCCAGCACTTCGGCAATATAAGCCGAATTACTATCGACCAGGGCCCCGGAACGGATTTCATCCCCGGTGGCTAAAATCTCCGCTTTCATCATTTTTCAAGGCACAGCCCTGATGGCCCTTATAAAGCAGCCGTCATCACCGTCGTCACTCCCTCCCCCCGAACCAGCCGACTGCAAGGCGCGCTGAGCATTTATCCGTCCCCCCGTGGCGATCCGATTAGTCAAAATCGGCAATCCATCAACGCTGTTTTTAATTATGGAGACGATCTGGATAGGCGCGAGCGTTCCATCGGCCGCACGGAGTAAAACAGCCAGACCGGCAACCATCGGGGTGGCCTGGGAAGTACCGCCTAAAAAGGCATAACCACCCGCATCCACAAACCGGCTGGTGGTACTGTAAATCCGGGTTCCCGGAGCGGCAACATCCACCGAGGATAAACCGACATTAGAAAACGAAGCCGGCTGGTCAGATTGGTTGGTAGCGGTTACGGCAATCAGATTCGCATTGGGATAACTCGATGGATAATGGGGGCGGACATCATTATCCGTGCCGTCGTTTCCGGCCGCGCAAACGATCACCGCCCGTGTGACAGAATTGATGGCATCCCTGAGTACCCGAGAATCCTGATATAAACCCAGGCTCATGTTGATCACATGGGCGCCCATCGACTCGGCATATATCAGGGCCGCTGCCACGGCTGAAATCGGCAGGCCGCCGTCGGCATAATCTTGTGTCGCCAGGGCCATTATGCTCGCTTCCCAGCTGACCCCGGTTACGCCCGCACCATTATTCCCTCTTGCCGCGGCAATGCCGGCCACATGGGTTCCGTGACCGCTGACTTCATCATTTGGATTGTTCACATTAAAGAAAAAATCCCAGCCGACGATATCGTCCACATACCCATTGCCGTCATCGTCTACGCCGTTGGGTTGCCAGGTGTCGATTGACGCAAAACCGGCCAACTCTCCCATGTTGACCCATAAATTGGGCTTTATATCCGGGTGAAGAATATCGACACCGGTATCAATCACGGCAATAACGATACTGCTGTGACCCGTAGTCAGGTTCCAGGCTTCCGGGCCGTTGATGTCGGCATCCGGCACACCCGATACCCCTAAGACTGCTTGTCCGGTGTTATTCAACCCCCATTGAACCGGGAAAGACGGGTCGTTTGGGTTAGCCGTCGGACGGGCATAATAGTTCGGCTCGGCATAGGCCACCTGGGGATCGTCCTTTAACAGGGTCAGGGCAGTTTGTACATCCATACCCTGGGGAAGTTTATAAACCGTGGTGCCGATGGCAGGTAGTTTTTTTTTGGCAGCCAAGCCGTGTAGTGACTGCAAATCGCTTTCCACGGCGATATTCGCCGAGGTTCGATATTTTACAAGGATCTCACCCGGTACATAGGGTTTTAGATCTTCAATTCGGGCGCTGGGAGCATTTTGGGGTTTTCCCTTGGTTTGAAGCTCTATCGCGGCCACCCCGCCGGAAAAAAACAATAGCGATATCAAGATAATAAAAAAGATCTTTTTCATTTTCACTTCTTTCCTAATCCGTCTTCATTATATAATTCGGTTCACCATATTCGATCGTGTCATAGGTTTCGAGTTTTTTGACAATACTTTCAACCGATTCAGCGCTGATAATCTTCATCAGGTAGGTGCCCGGCAAAGCCAGCGGTTGGATGGTTTCAAGCCCCAGTTCTCCGGCGATCGTATCCAAGGCAGCCGCGTCGACACCGGGTTTGAGTTTGACCATAACCTGTCCGGGCACATACGTTTGCTCATCGTCCGATCCCGGCGGGATATTTTCTATCTTTTCTGGTTTTTTCTCGATCAATGGCGGTTTATTCTCTCCTCCGGTGGGGTCACCGTCGGGTCGGGTACAGACGCATCCCAATACTATAATTATAGAAGCGAATATAGCAATAAGCGTGATGAATCGTTGAATCAAGGGGATCTCCTTTTTGGCAAATGGTTGACAGCGACAAGGTAGGTTGAAATCTCGAAAAGTTGGAGGCGGCATCCGGATTCGAACCGGAGAATAGCGGTTTTGCAGACCGCTGCCTTACCACTTGGCTATGCCGCCATAAAAAAATGGAGCGGGAAACGGGATTTGAACCCGCGACTTCGACCTTGGCAAGGTCGCACTCTACCACTGAGTTATTCCCGCTCGAATGGTCGTCTAACCCATCAGACGTTTTTTGTCAAATAAAATATCTTTAAACTTACACCGGTACCCTTACACCAGGAGCTTACGAAACCGGACAAAATAATCGATTCCCGACCAAAGGGTAAATATCAGGGCACCATACAAAAAAAATGTGCCGATGGCGTGCATATTTATCCCGAAATAGGGATAATGAAAAACCAGGGGGATAATGGCGGCGATTTGAAAGCCGGTTTTATATTTTCCCAGTTTAGATGCGGATAAATCCATCTGGTTTTCAGCAATGAAATTTCGAAGACCCGTTATGGCAAGTTCCCTCCCAATAATGATGCAAACAATCCAGGCTGACGCCCAGCCGAGGGAGGTTAACATAATAAAGGCTGATGAGACCAGAATCTTGTCCGCCAGGGGGTCCATGATTTTACCAAAATTGGACACCAGGCCCATGCGTCGGGCAAAAAGTCCATCCAGATAATCGGTAATGGCAGCCGCACTGAATAATAGCGCAGCTACAAAAGTACAGAACCGGTTTGGAAACATCAGCAAAATCACCAATAGCGGCGTGGCCAGAATCCGATACATGGTTAAACTATTGGGGTGACTCAGCCTGGCTTTTAAATTTTTCCCTTCAAAGATCATTTCAAAATCACTTACCGTTTCGGGACTGTTCCAGTTTGTATTTTTCCAGACACGCCTGGCTGCAGAAGAAATAATCACTGCCGCCATGGGACCAGCGGATACCCTCTCTCTGGGGAAAGTAGACCTGACAGAACGGATCCTTGATCATGACGTCGTCAATGCGGCTTTGCTCGCGGCCATCCATTTTTGTCTGCGGATGGGGCGCTGCCCATGATTTAAGCGACCGGTATAGCCCGTAACCGACCGCCAGCAATATAAGAAATCTAATCATCGATTAATACGACCCGCTGCTCGCCATCCTCAAGATGAAACAGCAGATCATCCATTTTTTGGTTTAAAACCGGATGTATTAAATATGGATTTATATCACAAAGTGGTTGTAATACAAAGCGCCTTTTATACATCCGTGGATGGGGCACTGAAAGATTGGGGGTCGAGATAATCAAGTCGTCGAATAAAAGAATATCCAGATCGAGCACCCGGGGACCGAATCGCACCGGAGATTCTTCCCTTCCGGCGCCCCGTTGGATAACCTGAAGCCTTTTGAGTAACTCATGCGGTGATAAGGGAGTTTTGATGGAAAAAACCGCATTGATGAACCAATCCTGATCCGTGTAATCCACCGGCTCGGTTCGGTAAAAAGGCGATCGGGCTACCAGGGCAGCATCACCGCAACTGGTAAGCGCAATAATCCCCCGCCGGCAGTTTTCCAGTTTGCGGCCCAGGTTTGAGCCTACCGAGATATAAGCGATATTTTGATTCATGAATGAATTCGTGCTGCCAGACACGGCACTAGACGGTTTTTTCTAAAAAACCCCGGTAGATAACACGAGCATCCCCCTTGAGATAGACATTTTGATATTCATTGCCGTTTTTCGTAAAAGACACTTCAAGGGGCAGGCCACTGCGGACAATCATACGAATGGGAGCATCCAGTCCGAACAGTCGTGAAGCAATGATGGCACCGGCCACGGACCCGGTACCACAAGCCAGGGTTTCAGCCTCCACCCCCCGTTCATAGGTACGAATGGCAATCGTTTCATCTTGGCGGCGCTGGATAAAATTAACGTTCACCCCTTCGGGGGCATACTGCCGGTGATAGCGGATCAGCGGGCCGATGGATTCAACTGGAATCTTTTCCAGGTCTTCCACTGCAAGAACGGCATGGGGAACGCCCGTATTGATTCGATGGATCGATTCCGTTCGACCATCAACCTGCACTTTTTCAGCTAAATGAAGGTCTGCTGGATCGGTCATTTTGACCCTTACCAACTCTTGATCCACTTCGGCCTGAATCAGCCCGGCTCCGGTTTCGAAGATCATCCGTGGTCCGGCCACTCCGGTTAAGTGGGCGAATCGGGCCGCACAACGGGCACCGTTGCCACACATGTCGGCTTCGCTTCCATCTGCATTGATAAATTGCCATCTGAAATCGGCAGTGTCGGAATCTTCAATGATGATCAACCCATCCGCGCCCACATCCACGCGTCGACGGCAGACCATTTTTGCAAACACGGAGCAATCGTTCGATTCTATCTGGCCGTTGCGGTTGTCAATCAGAATGAAATCATTGCCGCTACCGCTCATTTTATAAAATTCGATGCCGTTCATGTGGCCGTTTGTCCGTTTACAGGTTACTAAGTTTCCGGTCTATTTGAGGGCTATCTGGCTAATTTACCTGACTACTACCCGGTTGGAATCCGGCCCCCGTTGACCGTCTTTTGAAAAAGCCATCACTTTAAAAATGTATTGGTAACCCTTTTCGATGGTTTGCTGGAATGTCGCTGTTTTGCGATCGGGGTTACCTGCCATAAGTTCTTCGAAGTCAACCTCCGCGATCCGTCGAAATAAAGCCGGGCATCCATCACAAACCGGATCGGCCAAAGGAGATGCTGCCCGAAAAACAATAAACCCGGCCAACCCGGCGGAGCCAGTGGCTTTACCCGTAGGGATGGACCAGTTTAGGGTCACCTGATCTTGATCCAGGATGAATGTAAGGTCGGTGACGGCCCCTGGCGGGATGGATCTGGGAGGCACCGGCGGCCCCTTCACACCGCAACCGACCATGGCTAATACCAGGCTCAATCCCAGCGTTAATATAGTCAAATTCATTGTCCACCCATTAGGTTTCATGGTTATACCTGCTATTTTTTAGCGTTGCTTTTGCCGCTGCCAAGGCGGTTTTTACATTCTCCACGGCTGTACCGCCGGATGATATCCGTCGATTGACCATATTTTCAACTTTCAGGAAAGGGTAAATATCAGATCCGATCTGCGGTGAAAAGATCTGCAACTCTTCCAGAGTCAGATCGTGAAGTTCTTTTCTCTTTTTAATCGCGTCGGCCACGGCCCGGCCCGCTACCCCGTGGGCCTCGCGAAATGGCACCCCTTTTGAAACCAGATAATCCGCCAAATCGGTGGCGTTTAAAAAACCGTTTGTCGCGGCTGCGTGCATTCGATCTTCATTTATTTCTATTTTCGGAAGCAACCGGATATAGATATCAAGACATGCGGATAAGGTATCAACACTATTAAATAGTGGCCGCTTGTCTTCTTGCATGTCCCGGTTATACGACAGGGGCAGCCCTTTCATCAAACACAACATCGCCGTCAGATCACCGAAAACGCTGCCGGTTTTACCCCGTACCAGTTCAGGCACGTCGGGGTTTTTTTTCTGAGGCATGATACTGCTACCCGTCGTAAAGGCATCGGAAAGCTCGATAAAACTGAACTCGATAGTGGACCACAGGATAAGCTCCTCGGACAACCGGCTCAAATGAATCATGCACAGACCAGCCCCAGCCAGAAACTCGATGATGAAATCCCGATCGGAAACGGCGTCGATGCTGTTTTTCGTCACTTTGGGAAAATCAAGGAGGGTCGCGACATAATCCGGATCGATAGGATAGGTGGTGCCGGCCAAAGCCGCCGCGCCCAACGGCATGACATTGATCCGTTTAAGACTGTCTTTAAATCGCTCGCTGTCCCGGGTGAACATTTCATAATAAGCCATCAGATGGTGGGAAAAAAGAACCGGCTGGGCCCTTTGCGTATGCGTATATCCCGGCATGACGACATTCAAATGCGCTTCGGCCAGGTGAACGAGGACGCCCCTTAGCATGTGCAGCTGGGCCATGATCCCCTGAACGGCATCCCGCAGATACATTCGCACATCCAGCGCGACCTGGTCGTTTCGGCTTCTCCCAGTGTGTAACTTCATAGCGGTATCACCGATCAACGCCTTCAGCCTGGATTCAATATGCATGTGAATATCTTCCAGGCTATCGGTAAACTCAAATTTTCCCTTTTGGATTTCTTCGCGGATTTGGTTCAGGCCTTCTGCCATTTGCTCCGCTTCTTCTTCTTTGATCACTCCGGTTTTTGCCAGCATCCGGCAATGGGCGATACTTCCCTCAATATCCCAGGTGTAAAGACGCCGATCCCTTTCAATGGAAGATGTGAACATTTCCACATGCTTATCGGTCTTCTCGCTAAAACGGCCTTCCCATAATTTTTCGGCCATGGATATCGAGTCCTTTGCTTGTCCGTTTGCCGGTTTACCTGTTTACCGGTTTATTCGATCGACTGGCTGTCCCATTCAGCGGGCCAACCGGCTAACGGTCTAATATCTCATCCAGACAATTTATCAGCGCATCAATTTCCGTTCGGGTGACAATCAGAGGCGGCGCAAATCGTAAAATTGTATCCTGAATCCCATTGACAAGAAATCCATTTTCAAGGCATGCCTGAACGACGGGGGCCACGTCTGTTTTTAATTTCATGCCGAGCAACAATCCCATCCCCCGGATGTCAATAACCTCATCATGACGGGTTTCTATTCTTTCAAGTTGTTTCTTAAAATAATCGCCGATCTCCATGGATTTTATTAAAATATCTTCTTCTTCAATTGTCCGAACGACTTCCAGGGCGGCAGCCGTCACCAGCGGCGTACCGCCAAAAGTGGAAGCATGCGATCCGGGTTTGAAAGCAGATGCCACCGCTTCTTTCGCCAGCATGGCGCCGATGG
>Ga0316198_10000361_pt1 | contig 23382 bp, 14 predicted proteins | sample OudBieAanoxic_MG_FD_204935 | JGI IMG/M metagenome (GOLD analysis project Ga0316198, IMG submission 204935) | Coastal sediment microbial communities from Oude Bieten Haven, Netherlands - site A anoxic | ecosystem: Environmental > Aquatic > Marine > Coastal > Sediment | place: Netherlands...
GGAGGCCCGAACGACCGGCCGCGGGGACGTCCACGTCGAGATCGTTCGCCCCAAGCGGACGCACCAAGCGGACGCCCCACCGGCGCCGCCCCAAGCGGACGCCCCACCGGCGCCGCCCCAAGCGGATGCCCCACCGGCGCCGGGTCGCCGACGCCGTGCAGGGGACCACAGGAGCGCCGGGTCAGCACGCGAGGCGCAGGCCGGTCTCCGATGCGGTCCGGCGCATGCCGGACCGCATCGAACGAGGTCTTCAGGAGACCCAGGACGGTTCACCGCGGATGGCTCGATCCCCGCCGCCACGAGACCGGGACCGACGCCGTGCACCCTGCCGCGGTGGAGCGGCGCAGGGATCGGCGCACGCACGTCGCGTTCGACACCCTGGGGATCGGCACCGGCGGCAGCGGCACGTGAGAACTCGACACCGCGGCGCAGGGATCGGCGCCTGAGCGTCGGGTGCGTCGGCGATGGCTCACCGACCGCAGGCACTACTGCTAGGCCCTGCTGAGCCTCTTGTACTTGATGCGATGCGGCTGATCGGCCGCCGAACCCAGCTCCTTCCGCCGGAACGCCTCGTAGTCGCTCACGTTCCCGTTGAAGAAGCGCACTTGGGAATCGCCCTCGAAGGCAAGGATGTGGGTGGCGATGCGGTCGAGGAACCAGCGGTCGTGCGAGATGACCACGGCGCAGCCTGGGAACGACTCCAGCCCGGCCTCGAGCGCCCGCAGCGTGTCGACGTCGAGGTCATTGGTCGGCTCGTCGAGCAGCAGTGCGTTGCCACCGGACTGCAACAGCTTGGCGAGGTGCACCCGGTTCCGCTCGCCGCCCGACAGCTGGCCGACGAGCTTCTGCTGGTCCGTGCCACGGAAGTTGAACGATGAGACGTAGGCCCGGGCCGGGACCTCGCGCGTCCCGGTCTTGATGATCTCGGCGCCCTGCGTGATCTCCGCGAAGACCGTCTTGTCGGCGTCGAGGTCGTCGCGCTCCTGGTCGACGTAGCTCAGCGCGGCGGTCTCGCCGATCTCGATCGAGCCGGCGTCGGGTGCCTCCTGCCCGACGAGCATCCGGAACAGCGTCGTCTTGCCGGCACCGTTGGCCCCGATGATCCCGACGATGCCGGAGCGCGGCAGCGAGAACGTCAGGTCCTCGATGAGCAGCCTGTCGCCGTAGCCCTTGCGCAGGCCGGCGACGTCGATGACCTTGTCACCGAGCCGCGGGCCCGGAGGGATGGCGATCTCGAGCTCGCGGGCGGTGGCCTTCGCGTCGTTCGCCTCGGCCAGGAGTTGCTCATATGCCGACAGTCGGGCCTTGCCCTTGGCCTGACGCGCCTTCGTGCCCATGCGCACCCACTCGAGCTCGCGCGCGAGCGTCCGCTGGCGGGCATCGGCCTGCTTCTGCTCGCTGGCCATGCGCGCTAGCTTCTGCTCGAGCCAGCTCGAGTAGTTGCCGCTGAAGGGGATGCCGCGACCACGGTCGAGCTCGAGGATCCACTTGGCCACGTTGTCGAGGAAGTAGCGGTCGTGGGTGATGGCGATGACCGTGCCGCTGTACTCGGAGAGGAAGCGCTCGAGCCACTCGACCGACTCGGCGTCGAGGTGGTTCGTCGGTTCGTCGAGCAGCAGCAGATCCGGGTGGCGCATGAGCAGCCGGGCCAGCGCCACCCGGCGCTTCTCGCCGCCGGAGAGCGTCCCGACGTCGGCATCGTCGGGCGGGCAGCGCAGCGCGTCCATGGCGATATCGACGTTGCGCTCGAGGTTCCACGCGTCTGCGGCCTCGATGCGGTCCTCGAGGGCCGCCTGCTCGGCGCCGATGGCGTCGTAGTCTGCGTCGGGATCGGACCAGCGGGCCATGACCGCGTTGTACTCGTCGATGAGAGCCTGGACCTCGTGGACGCCATCGAGCACGTTGCCCTTGACGTCCTTCGCGGGGTCGAGCCTGGGCTCCTGGTGGAGGTAGCCGACGCTGAAGCCCGGGGTCAGCCGCGCCTCGCCGTTGTAGCCGTCGTCGAGCCCGGCCATGATCTTGAGCAGGCTCGACTTGCCGGCGCCGTTGGGCCCGATGACCCCGATCTTGGCGCCCGGGTAGAACGACAGCGAGATGTCCTCGAGCACGGTCCGGTCGGGCGGATAGTGCCGGGCGAGCTTGTACGCGGTGTAGATGTACTCGGCTGGCATGAGGCTAGGTTAGCGACCCTGCGCGAGGGTGCTCCTTGTGCTCGGCATGCGCGGACCGCCCAGCGAATGCAGCCATGGCGGCGACGACCAGCTCAAGCCCGCCATCCAAGGCGGCGTCAGGAGCACTGATCGGACACCCGCGAGACAATCCTCCCAGCGGGAGGCTAAGACGTGCGGCCCCAGCCCTGGCCGCCTGGACCGTGCCGAGCCACTGGCGAACCCGGCCCGCGAGAGCGGGGGGAGAAGGACGGCACCTCTTGCCCAGGTCACGCTTGCCATCGCTGATGGCCACGATCACCCTCGCCCTGTTCGGTGTGTCGGCCGGTGCGGTCGGCGCGCAGTCCGAGCCGGTCGCGGAGAACGAGTTCCCGACCGGCACGTTCGTAGCCGACTTCGCCCACGCGGACAGGTACCTGGAGTTCACCACGGACGGAACCTGCCGTTGGGTCGCCTTGGATGGGTTCTGGGAGCGGCCATGCACCTACGCCACGAACGGTGACCTCTTCACGGAGATGACCTTCGAGTGGCCTGACGGGCCGCAGGTGCCCGCCACGTACTACTGGGACTGGGATGGCGAACGGCTCTCTTTCGAGCTGTGGGGAGACGACCTCCAACCGAGCCGTTACGGCGCGTACGCCGGGCATCCGCTCCGACTCGTTGAGGACGGGCGCGTCGTCTACGCAGCGACCTCCAGGATCGCGCCCGGGACGCTGGTCGCGGCGACCCGACGGTTCCTCCCGGCGGACGAACTTCCACCTGACGCTATCGAAGACCTGTCCGAGTTCCGCGGCCGAGCTGCGGCCGTCGCGATCGAGCGTGGGCAGCCCATCACGCCCGACATGCTCGAGCCGGCCTCTGAGTAGCCCCCGCTCGCGCCGCCTCGCCATGGCGACGAGAAGCCGTCGCGCGCTCGGCGGGTGAGATACGAAGACGCGGCACCCTCCTCCTGGTGCCGCGCCCTCGCTTCACGTGATGGGATCGTACCTCAGCCCATGGTCAGGGCCATCACCGCCTTCTGCGCGTGAAGCCGGTTCTCGGCCTCGTCGAAGGCCGCCGACTTGGGCCCGTCGATGACCGCGTCGGCCACCTCCACGCCGCGGTCGGCCGGCAGCGGATGCATCCAGATGGCGTCGTCCGCCGTCATGGCCATGCGCCGCTCATCGGAGATCCAGTCGGTGTACTTGGACGCGATCTTGGCACCCTCCTCGTCGGAGACGCCGAGGGTGTGGGCGCCCCAGGACTTGGCGTAGACCACGTCGGCGCCGTCGAAGCCGGCGTCGAAGTCGTGCAGCTGATCGAAGGCGCCGCCGGCCCTGGCCACGTTGGCCCTGGCCTCTTCCATGATCTGCGGCATCAGCTCGAACTCGGGCGGATGGACCAGCTTGACGTCCATGCCGAAGCGGGTCGCGGCCAGCAGCAGCGACTGCGGCACCGAGATCGGCTTCTGGTAGGAGGACGCGTAGGCCCAGCTGATGGTGATCGACTGACCCTTGAGCCGCCCCTTCTTCTCGATGATGGTCATCAGGTCCGCGAGGATCTGGAAGGGGTGATAGATCTCGCACTGCATGTTGAGCACGGGCACGCGGGAGGCCTCGGCGACCGCGCGGATGTACTCGTTGCCCTCGCCCGGGGTGACGTGGCGGATGGCGATGCCATCGTTGTAGCGGCCCAGGATCTCGCCGATCTCGGTGGCCGTGTCGCCGTGCGCGATCTGGGTGGTCCGGCTTTCCATGAACATGCCGTGCCCGCCGAGCTGGGCCATGCCCGCCTCGAACGAGGCACGAGTGCGCGTGCTGCTGAAGAAGAAGAGCATGGCCAGCGTCTTGTCCAGCAGGTAGGCGTGGCGCTCACCCAGGGCACGCTTGCGCTTGAGCTCGAAGGCCACGTCCAGCGCGGTCTCGATCTCCTCGTTGGTCCAGTCCGAGAGCGCGATGAGGTCGCGGCCGCGGAGTCCGGTCTGCATCGCTCGCCCCCTACTCGGCCTTGCCCAGGATGAGCGTCAGCAGCGCCATGCGCATGACCACGCCGTTGAAGGCTTCCACCCAGTAGCGGCCGAAGCGGGTCTCGTCCACGTCCTGGGTCAGCTCGTCCATGCGCGGCAGGCTGTGGAGCACGAAGGCATCGCGCTTGGCCTTCTCGTGCAGCAGCTTGAGGTCGACGCGGTATTCGATCGGGGTCAGGCCCTTCTCGGAGTCCTTCTCGTCCACGCGGCCCTTGGTGTAGTCGGCCTGGACCACCGGCTCCATGTAGATGACGTCGGCCTCGCCGATGACGTCGCGGATGTCGCCGACCTCGCGGTAGTAGGTGGAGCGCTCGTCGAGCTCAGCCTTGAACTCGGGCAGCAGGCTCATCTCCTCGGGGCCGATGATGATGGCCTCCATGTCGAAGCGCGACATGGCGTAGAGGATCGAGTGCATCGTGCGCATGCGCATGTCGCCAACGAGGATGACCTTCAGCCCGTCGAGGGTGCCCTTCTCCTTCCAGATGGTGTAGAGGTCGGTCAGCACCTGCGTGGGATGCTCGCCCCAGCCGTCGCCGCAGTTGATGATGGGCACGGACGACCACTTGGCGGCCTCATGCGGGGCACCCTGCTGGTAGTGCCGGATGGCGATGACGTCGCCGTAGTACTCCAGCATGTGGAAGGTGTCCTTGAGCGACTCCATGTAGAAGTCGCCGGCGCGGGTCATCTTGGCGTCGGAGAAGCCCTGCACGGCGCCGCCCAGGCGATGCATGGCGGCCTCGGTCGAGAGGCGTGTGCGCGTGCTCGGCTGGTAGAACGCCGTCAGCAGCGTCTTGTCCTTGAGCAGGTCGGTGTTGCGGCGGTCGCGTGCGATGGGCGCCAGGTCGTCACAGACCTGGAAGATGCGGAAGTACTCATCGCGGGTCATGTCCTTGAGCGACAGGATGTCGCGACCCTGGAAGCTTCTCATCGGGGGTTTCTCTCCTTCTGCTACTGGGTACCGGGGGCGTCGCTTTCACGTCGCACGCCGCTGAAGATCACTGCCACGGTCTCGTCAGGGCGGACGACGCCGTCGCGGGTGAGCTGGATGAGGCCGGCCAGGCCGGCGGTACCGGTGTGGCACGCATCGACCCCAACGTCGGGTCGTGCCAGGGCGTTGGCCGCCAGGAGCGTGGGCTCGTCGACCACGACCGAGCGGCCGCCGGTCAGGAGCATGGCACGCATGACGGCCGCCCAGTCGTAGGTCTCGTCATCGAGGATGCCGTGCGCTACCGAGACCGGCTCGTCCTCCCACGGCCACATGTAGTCCGAGCGGTGGTGCACCGCTTGCGAGATCGCGCCGGCCACCCGGTCGGGCTCGACGGGCGTGCCGGGCGAAACGCCGAGATGCTCGAGCGCACGCACGTGGGCGCGCCGGAGCGGGTAGCCGCCCTGCGTCTGGACCGTGTCGATGACGGGGATGCGCGGCGTGCGTCCGGCCACGACCGACTCCTCGAAGGCCTGCGCCGCGGCCGACGCGAAAGCCCCGCCGCCGACGTGGATGATGAGACGGTCGAGCCCCGCCGCATCGCCGGGCAGCTGGTCGATCAACTCCCAGGCCAGCGTCTCGCCACCCTCGATGGCCAGGCCGTTGAGGTTGCCCTGCACGGTGAAGGGCACGGCGCCCTCGTCGATGGCCGCCAGCAGCCGCTGCACGGTAGGGTCGCCCGAGTGCCCCGGCTCGCGCTCGACCACCTCGAGCTCGGCATGCAGCGCCTCCAGCCGCTCGACCACCTCGCGCTCGGCGGTGGGGGGCACGAACACGAGCAGGCGGCGGCGGGCGGCGCGAGCCACGACGGCGGCGGCCAGGGCCGCGTTGCCGCACGACGCGATGGCCAGCGGCGCGTCCGGGTCGGCGATGCCCATCGACTCGGCCACGTTGAGGGCCAGCATCACGCCCATCAGGTGGCGGGCCTTGTGGGAGCCCGAGACGTTGCCCGACTCGTCCTTGACCCACACGCCCCCCTCGGGCTCGAATCCGAGCTCGCGATCGAGCGCGGCCGAACGCACCACCGGCGTGACCCGAAAGCCGCTGCCGTCGACCTCGGAGATGGCCTCGTCGAGGCCATGCACGAGGTCGAGGTAGCGCTCGTCGCTCCAGCCCGCGTCGCGAGCCACCTGGTAGCTGTGGAAGCGATGGCGGTAGCGCACGAAGGGGTTGGGGTTCGGCTCGACGTCGGGACGGCCGGCCACGGATCGCGGGTCCAGCACGCGCTGCAGCACGTGGTCGATATCGTCACCGGGCGCCGCCGCGGGACAGGCCCAGGCGATGGGCCTGTCAGCCGGCACCTCCTCGCCGCAGCCCGCACACACCAGGCGCGAGGCCAGTGTCATCACGCGCGCACCGCCGCGTTGAAGGCCTCGATCATGTCGTCCCACTCGTGGACGATCTCGCGTGTCTCGGTCCAGAAGTCCTGGCTCTGCCGGGTGCTGAACTCCTCGATGGTCACGCCCTGCTGCTCGACCCAGGTGTAGTAACCCAGGTTGAACATGCGCAGCCGGTCGGCGTGGGTGCACTCGAGCATGTCGGCCGTGTCGGCCCCGCTCAGGTAGGCGGCGCTCACGCTGGCCGCGGAGGCGCGATCGAAATCGCCGCCGTGGTCGCGGGCGATGATGGGCTCGAGTTCGCTGGCGTAGAGCTCGAAGCCGTCGGTGGCCACGGTGGCCAGCACGTCCTTGGGTCCCAGCTGCTGCTGCTTGGCCACCTTGATGGCCGCCAGGATGTTGCAGATCGAGGAGTAGCCGAAGGAGGGCAGGGCCTCGATGATGTCCTCGGCCACACCCATCTCGTCGCGCAGGTAAGCCTGGCCGACCTCGGTGTTGAAGAGGGCCGTCAGGTTGTCCGTTGCCCGGTCGCTGATGTCGACGATGAAGTCGGTGTTCATGGCGTTGTGGATGAGCGGCACGTGCTTGTCGCCGATGCCCTGGATGTTGTGCTCGCCGAAGCCGTTGTAGAGCAGCGTCGGGCACTCCAGCGCCTCGGCCGCACCGATGCGGGTGCCGTACTCCTCCTTGAGGTAGTCGCCCGCGGCGATCGCGCCGGCGGAGCCGGTGGCGGAGGTGAAGACGGCCAGGCGCAGCTCGTCGTCCTCCTCGGCCAGGCTTTCGAAGACGCGGCCGATGGCGGCACCGGTGATGTAGAAGTGGCCGATGTGGTTCCCGAACTCGCTGAACTGGTTGAAGATGACCGTCTGCGGGTCCCGGTCAAGCTCGGCGCACTTGTCGTAGATCTCCTTCACGTTCGACTCGGTGCCGGGCGTGCGGATGATGTCCTCCGGCGCGGTCACCCACGTGGCCAGCCAGTCGAAGCGCTCCTGGCTCATGCCCTCCGGCAGCACGGCCACGCCGTGCGCGCGCATCACGCGGGATATGGCCACTCCGCCGCGGCAGTAGTTGCCGGTCGAGGGCCAGACCGCGCGCTGCGTGGCCGGGTCGAACTGGCCGGTCACGATGCGCGGAGCCAGGCAGCCGTAGGCAGCGATGAGCTTGTGCGAGTGGATCATGGGGAAGCGGTCGCCCAGCAACACCACGATGGGGGAGGGCACGCCGGTCAGCTCGGGCGGCAGCACCACGTGGGCGGGCATGGGCACGGGCATGGACTCGCCGCGGTCGTTGTGCCAGTGGGCGCGGAAGAGGTTGCGCGCATCGGGCGCGTCGGGCTCGGCCTCGGCCACGTGGCGGAGCAGGTCCGCAGGCATGGCGCAGGGATCGGCCAGCTGGGCGAAGGTGGGCATGACCACGTTCGCTTCGCGGAAGCGCTGGACGGAGCTTTCGTAGACGGCCTGGTCAACCACGTCCCGTTCGAGTCCCAGGCGTCGCATCGCATCCTCCGTGTCTTCGTGCCAGCGTCGCCGAAGCAGGGCTTCTCGCCTCGCTGAGCGACAGAGCGCCGGCCGTGCCTTCGAGTCGGGCGGCATCGCTGCCGGCAGGTCTGCCTAGCCTAACGGTGTTCGTTGAGGGTAGGGTGTCGGAAGGGCCACATGGCCCCGCGTCACGCACGAATGGCAGGGACTCGTGGACATCACTCTCAACGGCCAGCCCCGCTCGGTCGAATTCGCCTCCGGCACCTCACTCCTCCAACTGCTGCGCAACGAGCTCGGCTTGCGCTCGATGAAGGACGGCTGCGCGCCCGAGGGCTCCTGCGGCGCCTGCACCGTCATCGTCGACGGCCGGCCGGTGGTCTCGTGTGCCCAGCCGGCGGAGCGCTTCAAGGGCAAGGACATCGAGACGCTCGAGGGTCTGCCCGACGACACGCGTGACCTGTGGGCCGACGCCTTCAGCGCGACCGGCGCCTCGCAGTGCGGCTACTGCACGCCCGGCATCGTCATGAAGTCGGAGGCGCTGCTGCGGCGCGAGGGTGAGCCCGGCCGGGAGGTCATCACCAAGGCGCTCGCGGGCAACCTCTGCCGCTGCACCGGCTACCTCGCCATCATCGACGCCATCGAGCAGGTGGCGGCCGCGCGCAACGGCGGCCCGCGTCCGGCACCGCACCCCGGTGCCGCAGTCGGCGACCCCGCGCCCAAGTATCGTTCGCGCGAGCAGGTGCTGGGTTTGCAGGAGTACGTCGCCGACCATGTCTTCCCGGGCATGCTTCAGGGCGCGCTGCGCTTCAGCGACCACCCGCGGGCCGTGGTCAAGTCGATCGACACCGCCGCGGCGGAGGCGGCGCCCGGCGTGGTCGCGGTCGTCACCGCCGCGGATGTCCCGGGCAAGCGCAACCAGGGCCTCATCAAGGACGACTGGTACCAGTTCGTGGCCGTGGGCGAGACGACCCACTACATCGGCGACGTGCTCGCCGCGGTGGCGGCCGAGACGCGCGCCCAGGCCCGCGCCGCGGCCGAGCTCATCGAGATCGAGTACGAGGTGCTCGAGCCGGTGACCGATCCGTTCGAAGCGCTGGCGGAGGGGGCGCCGGAGGTGGCTCCGGGCGGCAACCTCCTCTCGACCTCGGCCTACCGCATCGGCGACGCCGAGGCCGCCATCGCCGAGTCGGCGCACGTGGTCTCCGACTCCTTCACCACGGCCGGCATCGAGCACGCCTACCTGGAGCCGGAATCCTCGCTGGCCGTGCCGCAGAATGGCGACGGCCCGCGGATACACGTCCTCTCGCAGGGGCAGGGCGTGTGGGAGGACCGCCGCCAGATCGCCTCGTTGCTGGGCTGGGACGAGCAAGACGTGCTGGTCACGCAAGTGGCCACCGGCGGTGCCTTCGGCGGCAAGGAGGACCTCAACGTGCAGGGCCACACGGCGTTGCTGGCCCTGGCCGCCGACCGCCCCGTGCTGCTGGCCCTGACCCGCGCCGAGTCGCTGCGCTTCTCCATCAAGCGTCACCGCTTCTGGATGGACTACACCGTGGCCTGTGATGCCGAGGGCATGCTGACCGCGGTGGTGGCTCGTTTCGTGGGGGACAACGGCGGCTACGCCAGCGTCGGGGCCAAGGTCCTCGAGCGCGCTGCCGGCCACGCCTGCAGCGCCTACGAGGTGCCCAACGTGGACGTCGAGGCGCGCGCCGTGCTGACCAACAACCCGCCCTGCGGGGCCATGCGCGGCTTCGGCGCCAACCAGGCCAACTTCGGCATGGAAACCCTCCTCGACCGGCTGGCCGAGGCGGTCGGCATCGACGGCTGGGAGATCCGCTGGCGCAACGCGCTCGAGACCGGCAAGCGTTTCGGCACCGGCCAGAAGCTGGGCCCCGGCGTGGGCCTGAAGGAGACGCTGCTGGCGGTCAAGGACCAGTACCGCGGCGCCAAGTACGCGGGCATCGCCTGCGGTGCCAAGAACACCGGCATCGGCAACGGCATGAAGGAGTACGGCCGGGCCGTGGTGCGTCCGGAGGGCAACGGCCGGCTCACCGTCTTCCATTCGTGGACGGAGATGGGGCAGGGCACGCACACGGTCATGCGCCAGATCGCCAGCGACGAGCTGGACCTGCCGCCCGAGTTGATCGAGGTCCGGGTCGACACCTCGTATGAGCTCGACACCGGCATCACCACCGCTTCGCGCGCGACCATGCTGGGTGGACGCGCGGTGCTCAAGGCCTGCCAGGCACTGCGGGCGGAGATGGTCAAGCGGCGCTGCCGCCTCGACGACCTCGCCGGCGAGGAGTTCCCAGCCGAGATCGTGGTCGACTACACGACCAAGCTGGGCGATGACGTGGAGGAGCCCATCACCCACTTCGCCTTCGGCTGGGCCACGCAGGTGTGCATCCTCGACGACGAGGGGCGCATCGACAAGATCGTGGCCGCGCACGACGTGGGCAGGTCACTCGACCCGCTGATGCTCAAGGGCCAGGTCGAGGGCGGCGTGCACATGGGCCTGGGCCACACCCTCAGCGAGACCTTCGAGACCGAGGGTGGACACCTCGTCACCGACACCGTCAAGTCGCTCAACATCATCCCCGCCTCGGGCATGCCGGAGGTGGAGACGATCCTCGTCGAGGAGCACCAGCCCGAGGGTCCGTACGGTGCCAAGGGCATGGGCGAGGCCGTGCTGGTGCCCACCGCCGCGGCCGTGGCCGGCGCGCTCCACGCCTACGACGGGGTGCGCCGCACGGAGCTGCCGATGCGCGATACGCCGGCCGCGCTGGCGGCTGTGCCCAAGCTCAAGCGGCTGCTGGCGAAGGGCTGATCGCGGCGGCAGGATCGTCCGCGGCTGAGGCTTCGGCCGTGCCGCGGTAACGTGTGTCTGCAGCGCAGGAGGTCAAGGCAGGCATGCATCATCGACGTGCTCTCATGGCAGCGACCCTGGCCGCGGTCGTGGCCGCGTCTGGGTCCTTTATCGCGCCCGTGGGGGCGTCGGAGGAGCCGCTCTACCACCTGCCAGCCGCCAACGGCAGCGCACTCACCGTGTGGCAGGGGGTCGGTGAGGGGCCGGGGCGGACGCCGGACGAGGCCAACGCCTACGACTTCGTGGCCACCGACGGCCCGCCCCGTTTCGAGGTCGTGGCCGCCCGCGGCGGCACCGTCCTCAACTCTCGCGCAGGTATCGTGGGCGGGCGTTGCGAGGCGCCGATGGACGGTCCTCCGCCCGACTGCTGGCGCAACGTCAACTACCTGCTCATCGACCACGGCGACGGCACGTCCGCGCTCTACACGCACCTGCAGCGTGGCTCGTTCCAGGTGCGCAACGGCGACGTCGTGGCGGCCGGCCAGCCACTGGCCGACGCCGGCCGCTCTGGCTGGACCGACCACATCGGGCTCGGCTTCCAGGTCCAGCCCACGCCGAGCTGGGACGTGCGCGGCAGGGGCGGCTGGTTCATGACCGAGTCGCTGCCGGTCTCGTTCGCCGACCCGGACGTGCTCGACCAGCGGCCGGACGGCCTGCCCCGCACCGACGACCTGGTCATCTCCGCCAACGGCGCGCCCGGATTCGAGCCCTTCCGCTTCCGTCCGCGGCCTGCTCGCTTGCCTGCGTCGGTGCCGTTCGAGCCGGACGTGGGTCGTGAGCTCAGCGCCGCCTACGACCCCGCTTCGCCCGACGGCTACGGCCTCCACTTCGCGCCCGGTCAGGTGCGGGCCGAGGTCAGGCCCATCTTCGGTGGCGAGGTCGTCTTGGCCGGCTGTGCCGGCGGCGCCTCGGCCTCCCTGGGTCGGACGGTGGTGGTGGAGTCCATCGTCGACGGTGTCACCTACCACGCGGTCCACGGTCATCTCTCCGGCATCTCGCCGGCACTTCTCGAGCTCGATCCGGACGAGCCAGTCCCGATCGTCGGGCCCGACGACCCCATCGGCCGCCACGGCCCTGCGGACGGCGAGGTCATCGAGTGCCCGCCCGGTGGTGCGCGTGCCGCTGACCTCTACGTGGGCATCCTGCGCGACGCGACCGTCACGGCCGACGGCGAGATCGTCGGCGGCACACCGGTCTCGCCGGAGCCGCTCGTGGGCGAGCGAGCCTACGAGGGCTTCGCCTGGTGGCCCGGTCCCGTCGTCGGCGCCGAGATGCTCGACCGCGCAGGCAAGCCGCGGGCCCGCTGGAACGACACGACCCCAGCGAGCGGGAGGCACATCCGCTACGGGCAGCCGATCACGCTCAAGACGCGAGTGCGCGACGTGGCCCAGATCGATCAGGTCCGCTTCCGTGCCTGGTACCCGCGCTGGCCGCAGGTCCAGCCCAGCCGCGAGCTGGACTCCTTCGACCCCGACGGCACGTGGCGCGAGCTGGCCGTGTGCGACGCGCCGGGTGGGACGCCCAGCGGCTACGCCAGCCTGTGCCAGTGGGAGGGCAAGGCCAAGGACGCCAGGGTCACCTACGTGTGGGATCCGACGTCGGCCAAGCCCCAGCCGTCGGCACCATGGCTGCCGCCGGCCCGCGCCGCCTCGTCCTTGCAGCAGACCTCGTGCGTGCCCGTCTCGCTGGCGGTCGAGGTCGTCGACCGCGCCGGGTACGTCCATAGCGACGTCGTCAACCTGCCGCGCCCGCAGGCCTGTGACGACGCCGCGGCGGAGGCCGTGGCCGGCGGGCGCGTGCTCTATCTCGACCCGCTCGCGCCACCCAGGGCCCCGGCCTCCCGCGGCACGAAGGACCGCGGCTGGCCCCCGGTCTATGAGCCCGACCCGCTGAAGGGCGCGATCGTCTGGCGCGATCGCTCGAACAACGAGGACGGCTTCCACATCTACGCGCGTCGTCACTGGTTCGAGCCGGACTGCTCGGTGAGCAAGGGGAACTGGCAGCGTGTGGCCAGCATCAGGCACAACAAGGAGCGCTACCGCCCCCCGCACGACCAGGTGCTGCAGGCGCTGCCGGAGCCGGACCAGAGCGACGTGCCCGGCTTCCTCAGCTACTGGGAGTACGCCGTCGCGGCCCACAACGCGGCGGGCGAGAGCGCGAAGGTGCCGGTCGGCGGCTTCCTCGGCGGCTCCGAGGCCTTCTGTGACGTGGGCATCGAGCCGCCCCCGGGACTGGAGGGCTAGTCCTGGCCTTCACCGGACGTTCCCCTTTCAGCCGGCGCGCTCGACGAGGGCGCCGGCGCACGCCTGCCGACGGTGACCAGCCGGCCGAGGACGCCGCCGCCGCAGCCGAGAGCGGATTCGCCCGCCTGACCGGTATCCCCTGGGGTCGTCTCTTGGGCTACCTGCGGCCGCAGCTCAAGCTCTTCGCGGTGGCCGTGGTGGCCCTGCTCATCTCCACCGCTTTCGGTCTCCTGTTGCCGCTCGTCATCGGCGGCCTCGTCAACGAGGTCATCGGCGCCGGCGATGCCGCTGGGCTCGACCAGATGCTGCTGCTGCTGGTGGGCATCACGCTCGTGCTGGCCGTGGCCGGTTTCGCCCAGACGTGGACGCTGGGGGTCATCGGCGAACGCATCGTGGCACGCCTGCGGGCGCAGGTCTTCGATCGCCTGGTCACGCTCGAGCTGGACTTCTACGTGCGCCGCCGGGTGGGCGAGCTCATCTCACGCCTCTCGAGCGATGTGACCCAGGTGCGGCAGATGCTGACGCAGACGCTGACCTCGCTGCTCTCGTCGCTGCTCAGCCTGATTGGCTCGATCATCGTGCTCTTCCTGCTCAGCCCGAACCTGCTCGTCGTCGTGCTCGTGCTGGCGCCCGCCATCGTCGTCATCGCCGTCGTGTTCGCCCGACCGCTGCGCCGGCTCTCGACCCGCGTGCAGGACTCGATCGCGGCCTCGACCACCACGGCCGAAGAGGCGCTCAGCGGCATCCGCGTGGTCAAGTCCTTCGGCCGCGAGGAGTGGGAGCGGCACCGCTACAACGAGGACCTGCGCGGCGTCGTGGGTATGGCCACCCGCCTCGTGACGTACCGCGGCCTGTTCGGCTCGATGATGCTCATCCTGGGCTTCGGCACGCTCATCATCCTGCTCTGGTTCACCGGCCACGCGGTCATCGAGGGCACCATCAGCCTGGGTGCGCTGACGAGCTTCCTGCTCTACGGCATTACCATCGGCACCAGCCTCTCGTCGATCGCCAGCATCTACGGCCAGTTCCAGGAGGGCGCAGGCGCGGTCGTGCGGGTCTTCGAGATCATCGACGAGCGCCCGACCATCCGCGATGCCGACGGGGCCGCCGAGCTCGACTCGGTCGAGGGGCGCATCTCGTTCGAGGACGTCACCTTCAGCTACGGGGACGAGCGAGCCGTGCTGCGCGACATCGGCCTGGACATCGCCGCCGGGGAGGTGCTCGCCGTGGTGGGCCCGTCGGGCGCGGGTAAGACGACCTTGTGCAACCTCATCCCGCGCCTGTGGGACGTGACCGAAGGGCGCGTGCTGGTCGACGGGCGGGACGCGCGCGAGCTGCGGCTGCGCTCGCTGCGCCAGGCCATCTCGCTGGTGCCGCAGGACGCCACCGTCTTCGGCGGGACGGTGGAGGAGAACATCCGCTACGGCCGGCTCGACGCCACCGACGAGGAGCTGGAGGCAGCCGCTCGCGCGGCCAACGCGCATGACTTCATCACGGCTCTGCCGGAGGGCTACCAGACCGTGGTCGGCGACCGGGGCACACGCCTCTCCGGTGGCCAGCGGCAGCGCGTGGCCATCGCCCGGGCCATCCTCAAGGACGCCCCCATCCTCATCCTCGATGAGGCCACCAGTTCGCTCGACAACGAATCGGAGCGCCTGGTGCAGGAGGCGCTGGCGCGCCTGATGGAGGAGCGCACGACGGTGGTGGTGGCGCACCGGCTCTCGACCATCCGTGCGGCCGACCGCATCGCCGTGCTCGACGATGGCTGGCTGCTGGAGCTGGGCACGCACCAGGAGCTCATCGCGGCCGACGGGCTATACGCCCACCTCTGGCGCTTGCAGGCCTCGGAGCGCCCAAGCGCAACGGACGAGCGGGTGGCCGAGCAGGTCTGACGACCCGGCTCTGCCGGCGGAGCCGGGTCGTGCCCAGCCCCGGCCGGTCCACGCCGGAGGCCGAGCGATCAGTTCGGATGTGTCTTCCCCCCGAATCCAGGGTCCGCGGTCCGTCTACGATGCGCTCGTGAGCTCCCCGAGGACCATGCCGCGTTCGAGCCTGCCCGCCACGGCCAGCGGGACGAACGTGCATGCCTACACGCTCCTCGACTGGGGCCTGCTCGCGGCCATCGCGCTCATCTGGGGCTCGTCGTTCCTGTTCATGGAGATCGGCTTGCGGTCGTTCGCGCCCGGCGTCATCACGCTCGTCCGCATCGGGCTGGGTGCGGCCACGCTAGCCCTCTTCTCGCGAGCACGCGCGCCAGTCGAACAAGACGACTGGCCCCGGGTGGCCGTCCTCGGCATCGTCTGGATCGCCGTGCCCCTGCTCATCTTCCCGGTCGCACAGCAGTGGACCACCTCGAGCGTGACCGGGATGATCAACGGGGCTATGCCCGTGTTCACCGTGTTGTGGGCCACGTACCTCATGCGCAAGCTCCCCGGCTGGCGGCAGCTGCTCGGTATCGGGCTGGGCTTCGTGGGCATGGTGCTCGTGTTCGCGCCCGAGCTGGAGGTCGGCGGGGACCAGCTCATCGGCGCGTTGCTGGTGGTCGTGGCCGTGGCCTTCTACGGCCTGGCCGCCAACATGTCCGTGCCGCTCTCGCAAAAGTACGGCCCGCTGCCGGTCGTCTTTCGCTCGCAGCTGGTGGCCCTGGCCATCGTGGCGCCCATCGGGCTGCTGCAGCTCCCTGCCTCTAGCTGGTCGTGGGAGTCGGCGCTGGCGATGGTGCCGCTGGGCGTCCTGGGCACAGGCGCGGCCTTCGCGTTCATGGCCACGCTGACCGGACGAGTCGGTGGGCCGCGGGCTTCGGTCGCGATCTACTTCCTGCCCATCGTGGCCATCGTCCTGGGCGTGGTCATCCTCGGCGAGACGGTGGCGCCGATCGCCCTCGTGGGGGTGTTGCTGGTGATGGCCGGCGCCTGGATCGCCTCGCGTCGAGAGACGTAGCGGCCGGCTCAGCCGGCGTTGGTGCCCTGCCCCCGATCGGAGCCGTCAGGGTAGCGCGCCACGCAGAACGCCCGCCGGGTCGTCCCGACGGGCGTCGTTGCCAGGCGTTGGCGGCGACTGCCACCCGCAGCGCTAGTGGAGCGAGGCCTTCTCCTCGGCCGAGACCTCCTCGAGCGACTTGCCCATGATGATCATGCCCAGGACGTCGTCGGGCGTGACGTCGTCCTTGTTGACCACGCCCACGATGCGGCCGTGATACATCACCGCGATGCGGTGCGACAGGTCGAACACGTCGTGGATGTCGTGGCTGATGAGGAAGATGCCGATGTTCTCCTTCTCCAGCTGCTTGATGAGATCGCGCACCTGGGCGGTCTCGGCCGGGCCGAGGGCGGCGGTGGGCTCGTCCATGATCAGGATCCTGGCGTTGAAGTGGACCGCGCGGGCGATGGCCACCGCCTGTCGCTGACCACCGGAGAGCGACTTCACCGGCGTCTTGAAGTTCTGGAAGTTGGGGTTGAGGCGGGCGACCACCTTGCGTGTGGCGTCCTCCATGGCCGCGTCGTCGAGGTTGCCCAGGCGGGTCTTGAGCTCGCGGCCGAGGAACATGTTGGCCGGCGCGTCCTGGTTGTCGGCCAGGGCCAGCGTCTGGTAGATGGTCTCGATGTTGTACTTCTTGGCGTCACGCGGGTTGTGGATCGTGGCGGGCTGGCCCTTGACCAGGATCTGGCCGGCGTCGGGCGGACGCGCCCCCGAGAGGCACTTCATCAACGTCGACTTGCCGGCGCCGTTGCCGCCCACGAGGCCGAGGACCTCGCCGGGGTAGAGATCGACGGTCACGTCATCCACCGCGTGCACGCCGCCGAAGGAGACGCGGATGTTGCGCATCTCCACCAGCGGCTGTCCGCTGCGATCGATATCGGCGCTCCGTGCCGGCGCCTCGGTGGACAGCACCGGCCGCTGCACCTCGGCCGCGGTCTCGGTAGGGGGGGTCTCCTCGGCCGTCATGTGGCGGTCCTCCTGCGATAGACGGTGTCGATGCCGACCGCGATGACCAGGACCGCGCCGACGACGATGTTCTGCTGTGCGGTGTCGAAGCCGATGAGCACCATGCCCGATTGCAGCGTCTGCATGAACAGGGCACCGAGGATGGCGCCCGGGATAGTACCGATGCCGCCGGCGAACGAGGTCCCGCCGATGACCGCGGCCGCGATGACGAAGAGCTCGTTCCACTGCCCGAGGGCGTTGGTGGCGGCGTCGAGACGGCCGGAGGTGATGGCGGCGCTGATGGCGACCAGCACGCCCATGAGGGCGAAGGTATACATCAGCGTGCGACGCACGTTGATACCGGACAGCTCAGCGGCCTCCGGGTTGCCGCCGATGGAGTAGACATAGCGGCCGAACTGGCGCCGTCGTGCGATCCAGGTCATGACCGCGGCGACGCCGATGAGGATGAGGACCGGGTAAGCGATGCCGGTAGACAGGATGAGCCCGCCTTCGGGCACCTCGAGACCGTTAGCCACCGCGTATCGCTCCGCGACGCGGATGGGCCAGTGGTAAGCGTTGGCCGTGCCGACCGCCGCCAGCACCAGCGCGCCTCCACCGATGACGACGAGCAGCTCCGCCCAGATGGGGCGGGTCTGGAAGCCGAAGGTCTGGCGCTGGCGCCGGGCCAGGACCACGAGGCCGACGAGGATGAGCACCACGCCGATGCCGAGCAGCCAGCTCAAGGTGTCCGAGCCGATGCCGAGGTCGACCCCCAGGCGACCGAGTGAACCTTCCGTGCCGCCGCCGATGCGGCTGAAGTTCTCGTCCAGCGGCGCGATCGTGCGGCCGCTGGCGAGCAGGAACGCCCCGCCTCTCCAGACGAGCATGCCGCCCAGCGTGACGATGAACGCGGGTATCCCGACGTAGGCGATGAGGGTGCCCTGGAAGCCGCCGATGACCGCGCCCAGCGCGAGGCCGACGGCCAGGGCGATGATCCAGGTGAGCGGGTTATCGAAGCCGATGAAGTCCGGCAGGACCTCCTTCTGGACGATGGCCATGACCATGGCCAGGAAGCCCAGCAGCGAGCCGACCGAGAGGTCGATGTTGCGCGAGACGATGATGAGCACCATGCCGGTGGCCATGACCGCGACCGAGGCGGTCTGGACCGACAGGTTGAACAGGTTCCGCGGCGTCAGGAAGCTGCCGCCGAAGATCGAATCACCGCCCTGACCCCAGATCCTGGAGGCGACGTCGAAGAGGATCCAGGCCACCGCGAGGGCGATCATCAGGCCCAGCAGTCGCCCGTCCAGCTCTGACGCCCGGTAGAGGGCTCCGCCTGCGCGCTTGAATTGGCTGTAGGCGCCTCCGCCGGAGTCCCTGCCGGATCGTGGCTCGCCCTGTGTCGGCTGGTCGGCCGGGGCGGCCGGGGTCTCACTCATGCGTGTCCTCCCCAGGCTCCGCTAGATGGGGATGTCCCATGTCCCGGATAGCCTAACGCGCCCTGCGACGCTCGTTGTCGTCGCAGGGCGCGTTTCGAGTCGATGGAGGGAGTGGAGTGACTTAGCCGCAGACCTCGGCGGTGCCCGGCGCCACGTCCTGGCAGAGCTCGTCCACGGCGATCCAGCCGGCGTCAACCACGACGTCGAGGTTGTCCTGCTGGATGGGGGTCGGGGCGAGCAGGATCGACTGCATCGGGATGCCGTTGGGGCCAGTGTCGAAGATGGTGATGCCCTCAGGCTCCTCGCCTGCGACCAGAGAGGCGGCGAGCGCGCCCGCCGCGGCGCCCAGGGCCCGCGAGTCCTTCCAGACGGTCACGGTCTGGGTTCCAAGGGCCACGCGGTTGAGGGCCGCGTTGTCGGCGTCCTGGCCGGAGACCGGGACCACGCCGTCCAGACCCTGCGCCGCGAGGGCGGCGATGGAACCGCCGGCGGTGCCGTCGTTGGAGGCCACGACCGCGTCGACGTTGTTGTCATTGTCGGTCAGGATCTGCTCCATGTTGCGCTGGGCGATGGCCGGATCCCAGTTGTCGGTGTACTGCTCACCGACGTTGACGATATCGCCAGCGTCGATGGCGTCCTGCAGGACCTCCTGCTGGCCACCACGGAGGAAGTCAGCGTTGGGGTCGGCAGCGTTGCCCTTGATGAAGACGTAGTTGCCGGTAGGCTGCGCCTCGAGGATCGCGCGGGCCTGCATGCGGCCGACCTCGACGTTGTCGAAGGTGACGTAGTAGGCGTTGGGATCGTCGATCTCGAAGAGGCGGTCATACGCGACGACCGGGATGCCCTGGTCCAGCGCGGCTTGCGCGGCCGGCAGGATGGCCTCGTTGTTCTGCGCCAGGATGATGATGACGTCGGCGCCCTGGGTGATCAGCTGCTCGACGTCAGAGAGCTGCTTCTCGGCGGACGAAGCGGCGTCGGTCGAGATGTATTCGATCCCGGCCGCGTCCAGCGCGGCGATGATGTTCGGCTCGTCGCGCAGGCCCCAGCGCTCTTCCTGGAAGTTGTTCCAGGAGACGCCGACGACCGCCGCGTCGTCCTGTGCGGCGACGGCGCCTACCGAGGCGATCGTGCCGGCTGCTGCGACGGTCAGGGCGATGAGCCCAGCCATGCCTTTCTTGGCGTTCCGCATTCGCGGTCCTCCTCATGTGTGGAACGGGGGGACGTTCCCGGGTGTAGGTACGGGAACGGTTGCGCTCCGGTCGCGGAGCGGTGGCGTTCCTCCGACCGCGAATTACCGCACGCTGGCACGCCGCTGTCAAATCCGGAGGAGGCCGCTTCCGGAAGCTCTCGACCTAGGCCACGACCATGGCTCGCTCCGGAGCCAGCAGAAAGGGCGCCAGGTAGGCCGGCAGGTTGGAGAAAGGCAGCACGTCGGGGTGCAGCTCGATGCCCAGGGCCTCGCGCATGAACGTCCGCCTCGCACCCATCCGGGCCCATGCTCCCGGGTAGCGCTCGGCCAGCGCCCTTCGGAGCCCCGCGTCGGCCAGGGCCAGCCCGCCCTCGATGTTGGTCGTGAAGTAATCCGTGCCCGTGGCCGGGATGACGTCGACCTGCATGGCCATACCTGAGCGCAGCTCGACCGTCGCGCCGCGGGCCACCGGCGAGTGGATCCACTCGTCGAGCCCGATGAGGTGCCCGGGGTTGAGGAAGATGCCGAAGAAGGGGTCGCCCAGATGGCGGTCGATGATGGCCTGCAGGGCCCCGCCCCTCTGGCCCACGTGCAGGGCTTCGAGCCACTCGGCGATGGCGCTGAAGTAGGGCCCCACGAGGACATCGACGTAGTCGCGGATGGCCTCCGGAAGCTCGGCGGCGTCGGCGACCACGAAGCCGGCCCGGCAGTCGAGCGCGCCCCAGATGCCGAAGGCCGTGGTGAAGCGATCGCCCCGCTCGATGACGCGGTCCGTCGGGCTCAGCAGGCCCAGGCTCGCGCGCGGCCCGCTGGAGAGCATGAGGTGGCAGGAGAGGGGAGCACCGGTCCAGCGCAGCAGGGTCACGGCCTGCTGCTCGGTCATGCCCGGGCGCAGTCCGAAGAGCAGCCGCTTGACCCCCTCCGAGGTGTGGCAGGCCGCGTACTCGAAGGCGGCCAGTTGCTCGACCTCGTTGGTCGTGCGCAGACCGTCCATCGGATCGATCAACAGCCCGACCGCGTTCTCCACCGTCCCGCCCGGGCCGACCGCCTGCCGCAGGGCATCGGCCAGGAACGAGGGCACGTCGAGCCAGCTCGGATCGGCGTACGGCTTCCAGCCGATGACCCCCACGCGCGTGCCTGCCTCGATCCCCTCCGCCGCCATGATGCGGTCGAGAGGACGCGAGCGGTCGCGCGGCTGGCCCGGCAGGCTCAGGGACTGCCACAGCTGCACGCGCATGGGCAGTGGTGCCGCCTGAGCCATGCCCACGCACTCGTTGCCCGACAGCAGGAGTGGCTCCCCGTCCACGGCGAGGATGAGGACGGCCTCCTCGAAGCGTGGGTCGAACCCACTGAGCCAGGACAGGTTGGCGCTGTGCTCGCGGTCGGCATAGACCACCAGGCGGTCGTAGCCGGCGTCGGCCATGCGCTCGCGCAGACGCGCCAGCCGTGCCGCATGGAGCTCCGGCGGCAGCTGCGGCATCGCGCTCGGCAGCCCGAAGTCGGGCAGCGACAGGGTCTCCAGGCGGGCCGTGCTCATGAACGCTCCTCCTCGCGTGTCGGTGGCCTACATCATGCCCGGCAGCGTGTCCAGCGTGGCCGCAGCCGACGTGGCATAGTCGCGACGTTCGGCCCGTTCCAATGGCACTCGTTCGATGATGAACGCCTCCCTAGACTCCGCCGTCATGCCGTGCCGTTTCGTGGTGCCCGCCGGGCTCTCGCTTTGTCTTGTCCTGACTGCCTCGCTGTCCCCGGCGGTCCGTGCCGGCAGCGCCGATCCAGCACCGACGGCTGCCGTCCCGCTCTACGTGGAGGAGGCCGGCACCGGCGTCGATCACGTCTACGACGGCTCGTGGCAGTTCTTCACCGGCGGCGGCGTGGCCGTCTTCGATTGCGATGACGACGACCTGCCCGATCTCTACTTCGCCGCCGGCACCGAGCCGGCCGGGCTCTACCGCAACTCGAGCGTCCTGGGCGGGCCGCTGGCATTCGAGCAGCTGGAGAGCAGCACAACCGACCTGCGCGAGGTGACCGGGGCCTACCCGCTCGACCTCGACGGCGACGGCCACACGGACCTGGCCGTGCTGCGCCGCGGCGAGAACGTGCTCCTGCGCGGCCTGGGTGCGTGCACCTTCGAGCGCGCCAACGAGGCCTGGGGCATCGGCGGCGGCGACGAGTGGTCCACGGCCTTCAGCGCCAAGTGGAGCGAGGGCGACACGCGGCCGACGCTGGCGGTGGGCGACTACCTCACCATCGTCGGAGCCGGCCAGACGCCCCGGTGCGACGACAACACCCTCTTCCGCCCCTCGGACGAGGGCTATCGCACGGAGGACATCACCGGCCACTGCACGCTCTCGATGCTCTTCAGCGACTGGGATCGCTCCGGGCGGCGTGACCTGCGGGTGAGCAACGACCGCCAGTACTACCGCCCCGGCGAGGGCCAGGAGCAGCTCTGGCAGGTCGGCCCCACCGGGCCGTCGCGAGCCTACACGAGCGAGGACGGCTGGCAGCCGATCTCGGTCTTCGGCATGGGTATCGCCGCGCAGGACGTGACCGACGACGGCTACCCCGAGTACTTCATCTCGACCATGGCCGGCAACCGCCTTCGCGGCCTGGCCGACGGAGCGGGTCAGCCGACGTACCAGGACATGGCCTATGCCGCCGGGGTCGACGTGGCCCAGCCCTTCGCCGGCGACACCAACCTGCCTTCGACCGCCTGGCACGCCGAATGGGACGACGTCAACAACGACGGCCGGGCCGACCTCTACGTGGCCAAGGGCAACGTCGAGCTGATGCCGGACCACGCCGCCGAGGACCCCAGCAACCTGCTCATCGGCCAGGCCGACGGCACCTGGACCGAGGCCGCCATCGAGGCCGGCATCGTCCACTTCGACAAGACCCGCGGCGCCGCGCTGGTCGATCTCAACCGCGACGGCCTGCTCGACCTGGTCGAGGTCAACCGGGCCGAGCCCGTGCGCGTCTGGCGCAACGCCGGCGCCGGGACCGCCACGCGGCCCGCATCCATGGGCCACTGGCTGGCGCTCGAGCCGGCCCAGGACGGACCGAACCGCGATGCCGTCGGGGCCTGGCTCGAGGTCCGCACCGGTGACCGGATCCAGACGCGGGAGGTGACCGTCGGCGGCGGCCACGTCTCGGGCGCCCTCGGACCCGTCCACTTCGGCCTGGGCGAGGCCAGCGAGGCCGAGGTCCGGGTCATCTGGCCCGACGGCGAGGCCGGGGCCTGGCTGCCGGTGGAGGCCGACCGGTACCTCCGCCTCGAGCGCGGGGCCGAGGCGCCCATCGCGCTGACCACCGCCACGGTGCTGACCGGGGCCCTGCCGCTCGTGCGCGCGTCGGCCGAGGGTCCGGTGCTGCCACCGGTACCGCCGGTGGACCCCGCCACCTGCGTGCCGCTGGCCGACGGCGACAAGACCGTCGCGCGCCGCTGGGACGAGGCCCTGCTCGACGCGGTCCGCCGTGACTTCCCCGCGCCCACCGTGCACGCGCGCAACCTCTACCACGCCTCGGCCGCGATGTGGGACGCGTGGGCCGCCTACGACCCCGTGGCCGACGGCGTCTTCTTCGGTGAGCAGGTCGAGGCGGAGGACGTCGCGGCCGCGCGCGACGAGGCCATCAGCTACGCCGCCTACCGGGTCCTCGTCCACCGCTACCGCGACAGCGCCGGCGGTCCCGAGTCGCTGCGCGACTTCGACCGGCTCATGGCCGAGCTGTGCTACCCCCGGGAGGTCACGGC
>Ga0316198_10000362_pt1 | contig 23380 bp, 18 predicted proteins | sample OudBieAanoxic_MG_FD_204935 | JGI IMG/M metagenome (GOLD analysis project Ga0316198, IMG submission 204935) | Coastal sediment microbial communities from Oude Bieten Haven, Netherlands - site A anoxic | ecosystem: Environmental > Aquatic > Marine > Coastal > Sediment | place: Netherlands...
CTGGAGTATTCCGACAATAATGGCGGCCGCCGCTGGTGATCTTGTGGGACCGCGCCTGGCGCCTGCAGGGCTGGGATTCATCACCCTGTTTTTCGGAATCGGCCAGGCCCTGGGACCGGCGTTGGGAGGTTATTTGGCAGATACCACCCAATCCTTTACCATGCCGTTTCTGGTGGCTGGCGGGATATCACTGGCCGGAATGCTTTCATCTCTGTTTCTTAAAAAACCAGATCAGTAGCCATACCTAAACGAGTTGTTCTTTCCAGATAACCGGCTTTGATTAAATTGGATTTCGTGGGCATCGTCCTTCTATCTGCCGGCGCCCCCCTTTGCAACAGGTAGCTATACGAAATTAAATAGGAGACAACAATGCAGGTAATCAAAATGAATACGGTGGTCAAAGAAACCTTTGAAAGCCGGCTGTTCACCAAGCCGGAGGTCAGCCGGCAGGTGTTGCTGCCGGACAGTAAAGAATTCAACGTCAACGTTGTCAACTTCGGCAAAGGCGTTCGCAACAAGTTTCACGCCCACAACAGCGAGCAGGTGCTCATCGTCACATCCGGCCAAGGCTACATCGCCACAGAAACAGAGAAAAAAGAAATCACTGTCGGCGATGTAGTGCTGATCTCCGCCGGAGAGAAGCACTGGCATGGCGCGGCAGAGGGCTCAGAATTTTCTCACATCTATGTATCGCGACGGGGAAGCGAATTGACTCAACTGGAAGACTAGGCGTCCAACTGAGCAAGATTCGCTCAATAGAACACCTGTTTGTTTTTTTTGAAAGGAGGGAGCCATGTTTTACCAGCCATTAATGACTGAAGAGGAAAGGGCGCTCCAGCAGGAGGTCCGCAAATTTGTGCGAGATGAGGTTTCCCATGATTTTATCCGGGCCCTGGATCGGGATGAAATCCAATACCCGCGGGAATACGTTGAAAACCTGGCCGCCCACAACCTGCTGGGGTTGCGGTTTGATCCCAGATGGGGCGGACGCGGCCTGCCGTGGACATCTGAAGTCATCGCCGAAGAGGAAATCGGCGTTCTGGGTAATACCCTGGGCTGCGCCTTTGTGATGCCTTCCATTGTCGGTGAAGCCCTGCAGGTATTCGGCACCGACGAACAAAAAGAGCGCTTTCTAAAGCCCATCTTAAAGGGCAAGATGATCAGCGCTGAGGCGCTTACCGAACCCCGGGGTGGATCGGATTTTTTCGGGGCCACTACCCGCGCGCTGGATAAAGGGGATCATTTTGTGATCAACGGGCAAAAGCGGTTTGTGGTGGGGGCCACCGAGGCGGATGTATTCCTGGTGTATTGCCGCACCAACTTTGATGACAGCTCGCATAAATATCAACGCATCAGCGCCTTAATGGTTGAGCGCGGACCGGGTGTGGAAGCCGAATATCAGTATGGGCTCCTGGGCACCAGGGGCGGCGGCACCGGTCGGCTTGTCTTCCGCGACGTCAAGGTCCCCAGAGAAAATTTGATCGGCGAGCTGCACGGTGGAGCGCTGGTATTTCACCAAATGATGATTCCCGAGCGCTTGACAAGCGCCGCTGCGGCTCTGGGCGTGCGGGCGGCGCTTGAAGTCGCGGTTAAATACAGTGAGAAACGGCACGCTTTCGGGCAGGCCATCCGGCGCTTTCAGGCAGTCCAATTCATGGTGGCCGATGCCATCACCCGGCTGGATGCCGCCCGGGCCCTGGTATACATGGCCGCCAGGGCGGTGGATGCCGACGCACCCAATGTCCGCAGAATTGTCAGCGAGGCCAAACGCTTTGCCACCGATGCCGGCTGGGAGATTGCCAACCAGGCCATGCAGATCATGGGTGGCATCGGCTACACCGACATCTATCCCATTGAAAAAACGGTCAGAGACATTCGGCTATGCCAGATATGGACCGGCACCAACGAGATCATGAATTTGCTGATCCAGCACGAATACTACCAGGAAGTCCTGCAAGGCGCGGCCGAAGTGCGAAATGTCGAGCTGGATGCCACCAACTATAAGGAGGCTGCCGAGAAGTGCTTCACCGACGAAGATATGTGGAAAGTACATAATGGATGAAGACGGCTACCTGACCAGCGTCGACCGCACCAAAGACATGATTATTGTGGGGGGCTTCAAAGTTTTTTCCAGCAAAGTGGAAGATGTGCTCTCCAAACATCCGGCCTTCAGTTTTGACGGCAACGAGGAATCTTTGAAGGAAGATATTAAAGCTTTTGCAAAGGAAAAGGTCGCCCCATATGAAGCTCCTAAAATAATTGAAATTATAGAAGAAATGCCCCTTACGGCCGTGGGCAAGATAGACAAAAAGGTCTTGCGGGTAAAATGATGGTGATCCTTTTTGGTTGTGATATTTCAGAATAATATTTAGGTGGAATATTCTCCGAGATTATCGATGTGATTCTGGTTTGGTTTGGTTTTCATCTTTCCTTACTAAGCCTGTTGTATATAATAATTAAATGAGGAAATTAAAATGAATAAAAAAGACGATAAGAGTCCTTGGGTCATTGGAGGAACGACACTTATAGGTATCGGTGTTGGATTCATATTTCTTAGGACATCAATCCTATTTTTTGTTGCGTCTATTCTAATAGGAATAGGATCAGGTCTTGTGATAACTTCTTTAATTTCAAGAGAAAAAAATGAACACAGAAGACCTGGGTAATTTAAGGATTTAGAATTGGCTCTTCAGACCAGCTGAAATAATAATGGGGAGCAGACTTCGACGCTGGCTCCTCGACCCGGTGAGAACCCTGCGAGGAACTAAGATTGAACCTGGACAGACCTCATTAGAGGTGGGGTGTGGTACGGGCTTTTTTACTATACCGGCGGCACAGATGATATGATGACCAAGAGTTTACTGCTTATTCTCTTTGGCTTTGCTTTTCTTAATGCTCTCCAAACGCTCATTCAGATTTTTGGCTTTCGCAAGGTTTTTTTTCACATTTTTGTAATTCGGGTCGAGTTCATAGACCGTTTCCCATTCCTGAATGGCTTCCGGTAATTTCTGATCTCCAAAATATGCCCGGCCCTTATTGTAGTGAACCTCTTTATATGCATCCTCAGATTTGCGGATATTGATCTCACATTTGTCGCAATTTTTATCGGTTTTCAAAGATGCTTCAAATTCATCTCGAGCGCCCAGATAATCCTCTTGGCCATAAAGAACCAACCCGTACTGAAAATGCGACCTGGCGAGATATTCCCGGGCCACAGAATCCTTGGGACGCACGTTTAAAACTTTGTTGAATTCAGCAATTGCGTCGACATATTCCTTATTTTTAAAAAGTTCAATGCCAAGCTCCCGATAGTTTGCTATCGGATCCTCAATCGTTACTGGTTCTTTATCGGCCGCTTCTTTTTCGGGCTTCTTAGCCGTTTCTTCTTCAGGCTTCTTTGCCGCTTCTTCTTCGGCCGCCGGCATTGGGGGGGGAATGCTGGCCACTTTGGCCTCCGCTTCCCTGCCTTGTGCCAAAAAGGGAAGCCCTTCAACTTCAGGAATTTTAAGTTCCTGCCCAACCCTTACGGATACTCCGTCTTCCAGATTGTTAAATTTGGCGATGATAGGATATTTCATTAAATCGCCGTAGTACATTTGCGCCAGTTTAGAAAGGGTCTCCCCGGTTTGAACGCTATGGATGATGTGGCCTTTTACAGTGATAATCTCACCGGGCATAGATTCAGATGTTTCACCGCTATCTGTTTTTATTGCCGCTCGGTCTACAACAATCGGCATTCCCTCGAGCACGGGAATTTTAATCTCCTGTCCGACAGTGACTTTGGTTGCATCCTCCAGCTCATTGTATTCGGCGATGAGATGAAATTTGCGGTAATCACCGTAGTATTTATCGGCTAGGGTTGAAATGGTTTCGTTCGGTTGCAAGGTGTGCACGATGTACCTTGTGACCTGCTCAATCTCTTTTTTGGTAGCCGTCAATTTGTCTTTTGCTTCTGCGTGTTCCGGATTATACCGCAACGCTGTTAAAAACTCTTTTCGCGCCCCACGGTATTGGCCTCGGTTGTAAGATTTAAGACCGATCTGATAATGCTCCTCAGCCATTATGTGGAGTTTCTGCCCAAGTACGGCGCTTTTTTCTTTAGCCTGTTGATTTTCCGGATCCACCGTAAGCACCAGTTTATATTGTTCTAACGCCTCAACCATTTCACCCTGGCCTTCATAAGCCTTTGCCTTTGCCGCATATTCTTCAGCGAGTTGGGCGGATGATTTTTTACCGAGCCCTGCACAGCCGACAGCCAATGCCAGCACCAAGATGACGCCAATAAGTCCCGTTTTATGTTTCATGGTTTTCTCACTTTAGTGAAAGGTGATTAAACGTTTTCAGTCTGGACCTGAATGAAGGCATGTCTCTTTTAAGTACCTGGTCTCTTCTCAAAACCAGAGGGTTTGCGAAAAACGGATTACCGCCTCTTTTAACTGACATGGCCACTTTGTAGCCCGCTTTTCGGGCCATCTGAATTGACCTTTGATCATAATAACCGAAGGGGTAGGCTAGAAAAAAAGTCTTTTGCTCCAATTTTTGATCCAGAATTTTTTTGGACCCATATAATTCCTCTTTGATCCTGGCCATAAATTCCGGCTCGGGCTCGCCCTCTTTGGGCTGGGTGAGATCACTGTGAAAAATTGTGTGCGAGCCGATCATAAAACCGTCTGCCTTCATCTCTTTTAGCTGGTTCCAGGTGATGGCCATTTTGGAAACACCTACAAAACTTGTATAGACGAACAGAGTGGCCGTATATCCGAATTCTTTGAGAATCGGATAGGCTATATTATAGACGGAACGATATCCGTCATCCATCGTGATGAGGACAGATTTTTTCGGAAGACCCTGGCGGTATTCAAGATAAGCCATAAGCTCTTCGGCAGTGATCACATGATAATCATTCTCCCTCAAATATCTCATTTGAAGTTCAAAGGTTTTCCTGGGCATGCACAGAGGGGAGTTGCAACTTTCAGCAAATCGATGATAGGTCAATATCGGAATCGTTTGAAATCCATCAGCGCTTAATCCCCCCTTGTTTCTTTCTTTCAGTGGAATCACAATCTCGTTACCCCTGCCATAGCGAACCCCTGGATTGGCTTCCTCAATCATCCACGACTTTTTTTGGTCTCCCAAAAATGCTTGCGCCAGTTCAGCGGATGTTTGGTTGTCCTGAAGCATATAAACGATGTAATCTTCGGATCGAAACAGGTTGTTCTCCGGAGACCGAACCGCCGTGCTGGTAGGGACACAGGAGTAGAAAAAAAGCGACCCTATCCCCATAAAAACGCCTAAAAAGATTATTCTGGTGATTTCGGAGCGTCGTTCTGCCTGCGCTTGAGATATACCTAAAGATAACATGCTAATCCTCGGAAAAAATATGAGCACAAGGATAAAGGTCCGTGGAGCACTACCTGATGAATATTCCTGCCGACCATCGCCGGAGCGCTTGCCCGCAGAGTATTTAGCCTATAATCATTAATCTGATTATGAGCTTCTTGTCAATTTAATTATTATATCACGATTTCAAGCCTAAAAAAAAGATCTTTGGGATCGGCACACAGGCGTTAAACCATCAAGTTATGGAAATCTCCGACCGGTAAATTACTTGACATTACTTTTTGACCATAATATTTTAATAAGATTAACAAATAAAGCTTGCTTTTTCAAATAGATCCACCAGCACCTATTCAAAACGGCCAGCACACCGGGGCCGTTACGCAACACCCTAACGGGGGAAATTTCCGAATGGATTCTATCCAACGACCGGGCTTCCGTTTAAACACCCGCTATGTCATCTATGGCATTGTGATCTGGTGGTTAGCGATGCTGTTAGGCTACTCGATTATTTCTTTCCGCTCAGATCGCCATAAAAACAGGTTAACAAATTCAGGAATCAAAATGACGCACGCGTTCTCTGAGCTTGTCAGCCTGCCTCTATTGGAAAATAATGACCAGAAAATTCACAGTCTGTTGACCGATGCCGCCAACAAGAAAGATGTTATTTATGCATTGGTCGTCGATCATCGCAATAAAGTCATTGCTTTCACCGGTACCGGACATCTAATGCCGGACATGACAGACGCTGCCGACACGGTTGAAAAGGTTTCTATTTGGGAGGGCGGATTTGCAAGCCACGCAAAATTTCTTAACTTTGCCTCAGAAGTCACCTACGCCGGTACTAAAATTGGAGAAATTTTTATCGGGCTGTCAACCGGCCAAATGTATCAAACCAGAAATATATTTCTGATCATTGCGGGCTTAAGCTGTTTGGTTTTATTGATTTTTATTCTGGTTTTTGGCTACCGATCAACCAGCGGATTTTTATTGAAAGCCTTCAATTATAAACGGTCCTACTCCACGATAAACTCAACCGGGAATGACGCCCTTGTGGTCTGCCCTTTATGCGAGACCCATAAGCCTTTTTCCGACAAGGTATTCCATCGTTCAAACCTTGAGCGGCTATTGACCATCGGGAACGCCAAGGACGGGTCAAACACCGGCCGTGTTGCCGACGGCAAAAGAATCGATATTAACGATCTTGCAAGCAAAGAAGATCTTTCCTGGATGCGACGCCAGATTACAGAGCGCTGCGCCGAAATTATTAAAAAACTGGCCGCTGACACCTGATAGGAGCGGGAAAGGAGGTGTTCCATGCTTGTCAGTGATATTGCCACGATGACGGTGGTAAAAGTGAAGGAAGTTTCAACGAGTGCTTTTACAAAATTTTCCAGGGGTATGAAGAGCATAACAAAAATAGGGTTCATAGAACGTAATCGAAAGGCTCTGGCCATTAGCCTGGTGATTTGGCTAGTGGCTAATATTGCCGGCTTTTTTATTTATCACTTCACCGCGATACGGATGAATGATGCCCTGTATCAAGAGGGACTTTCGGTGGCTCAAAATCTGGCGATCAAAAGCGGGCCCTTCGTCCTGGAAAAAGACATTTTATCACTCAATGTCGCCGTCCAAGAATTGCAGACTGTGACGGATCTGAAGTTTGCTGTGATAATGGATCACAATAATTACATCCTGGCTCACACAGACACAGATATGGCAAATAAAAAATTTGAGCAGATGAAAAATGAAAAAACAATCCATACGATCGACGGCATATCGATCACAACCGGTTTCTCACCGGACAATACAAGCGTAATCGGTTTTTTTGAAAATATTATTTTCTCCGAGGTTGAGATAGGAAGGGTTGGGGTCGCTCTATCCGCTGCTCCCCTTAATCAGGGTCTTAATCGATCGCGATACTTTTATCTGTCCGGAATCATCCTGTCGATCATTTTTCTGGGTGTCGTTTTAGTCTGGCTGGACCGCAGGGCAAAAGCCAAAGCCCTTAAAATCAGCCAGGATATAAAAAGCATGCAGCGGATCGGGCCGTATCTCTTACAACAAAAAATTGCCCGAGGAGGTATGGCGGAACTGTTTCTTGCGGATTACGTTCGCAGGGACGGTTTTCGAAGAAAAGTTGCAATTAAACGAATTCTACCGCACCTGGCAGGCAATAAGGATTTTATCAAAATGTTCACCCGTGAAGCGCGGCTGGCTGCCTTGTTGCAACATCCTAATATTGTTCAAATCTTTGATTACGGAAAAATTGAAAACGCTTATTTTATTGCAATGGAATACATCAACGGGAAGGATCTGGGAGAAATCCTTTCAGCCATGAATCAGGGCCTCACTGTTGAGCAGACCGTTTTCATTATATTACAAATCTGCAAGGGCCTGGATTATTCTCATACGAAGCGGGATGAAAAGGGAAACGCGTTTAATATTGTTCATCGGGATATCAGTCCGCAAAATATGCTGATTTCCTATCAAGGTGAGGTCAAGATCAGTGATTTTGGAATTTCCAAGGCCCGATCCGAGCCGAGCTTAACCCAGGCCGGCGTCGTCAAAGGCAAGCTGGCCTACTTGTCACCGGAACAGGCCCTTGGAGAATCTATTGACCAGCAGGCAGATATTTACGCGCTGGGCCTTGTCTTTTATGAAACGCTTACCGGCAAAAGAGTGTACAAGTTTAGCAACGATGTTGAGGCAATCCGGACGATTCCAATAAAAGAAATTGATCCTTTGACAAAATCCATGCCGGATCTTCCGGAAGAAGTAAACCGCATTGTGATGAAATGCCTGGAAAAGGATAAAGGTAGACGATATCAGAATGCTTCTGCTTTATACAATGATTTGTTGGCATGTAAAAAAGAGCTTAAAATTACTTTTGACATTGCCGACCTTGCAGATTTTATGAGAAAGAAATTCAAGAAAACCGGCAACTCCCCAGAAAAAACCTAAACTGATACTGGAGGAGTGCAATATGGTCCGCAGAAAATTTGCCGGAAAAACCGATATCGGACTTAAACGTAAAAACAACGAGGATGCATTCTTTATAAGTCCCGATCAGTATTTCTGTCTGGCCGCAGACGGTGTAGGGGGTGCCGCGGCAGGCGAGCTAGCCAGTAAAATCTTTACTGAAAGCACAATAGAAACGTTTGCCGACAATTCCGATCGTTCCGGAAAAGAAATTACGCATCGCGTTCAAAAGGCCTTCCGTCTGGCAAACGCTAACATTCTGAAGCATGTAACGCAAAATCCGGATCACAAAGGAATGGGGTGCACGGCAGAGCTATTGGCTTTCTCTGATGAGGAATTTATTATCGGTCATATTGGAGACAGCCGCACCTATTGTTTAAGAAGCGAGCAGCTCGAACAGCTCACCCAGGATCACACGTTTGTCCAGCAGCAGCTGGAAGCGGGGTTAATAACCCGGGACAAGATAAAACAGCATCCGTTGCGCAATGTCATCTTCCGTTCCCTGGGTCTGACAAAAGAGATTGAACTTGATCTATTGAAAGGAAAACCCCGCCCGGAGGATATGTTTCTCCTATGTTCAGACGGTTTAACCGACATGGTCCCGGATGATCAAATTCGCGATATCTTGTGTTCCGGAATCGATATCCACCGTAAGGTCGAAGAACTGATTGAGACGGCCAAATTGGCCGGCGGCAAAGATAATATCACCGTCGTTCTGGCTGCCGTTTATTAAAGGCATATATTTTGTCTGCCAACAGGTTGATCTAGATTCACTTTCATCCTGTGTCTTATGTTTGAGAGCTATAAATTGAAGGCGAAATCATGGCAAATCCGTATTTGGAATGGGTTGATAAGGACACGCAAACCCAGAAGTTGGAAATTGTTGACAAGGTGTTTATCGGACGAAGCTGCAAGGGTGTAAACCCTCAAAAAAGAATTCTGGTGAATCATGAACAGGTGTCCAGAGATCATGCGGTAATTAGTCGCGGTATAAATGACCTTCAAATTACCGATATGAGCAAAAACGGTACCTGGATAAACGGAACCCGAATGGCCGCCGGTTCATCCGGTTCCCTTGTGGACGGGGATAGCGTCAGCCTGGGAGATTTCTCCTGTCAGGTAAATTACCCTGACGATTTTACCGCGGCTAAAGATAGGCCGGTATTCACTGATTTCACCCGGGTGACCCCGGCCGAGGTCGTGGTAACCAACCTTGTAGCTGATGTCAGGGAATTTACAACATTTTCACAGGCAAATGCTTCAGCAGATGTCTATGCCCTGATGAAAGAAATAATCGAAACATTCAGCACTATCATTACCAAATTCAAGGGAACCATCAAAGACTATGCCGGTGACGCCGTTTATGCCTTCTGGGATCACAATGTTGAACCGATAGCCGCACAGGCCGTTCTGGCCTGTCAGGCTGCCATCGAACAAACCCAGATGACCGAAAAAATACGATCTAAATTATCCAAAAAAAATATTGCAGTTGATAATTTGCAGATGGGGTGGGGGATTACAACCGGCAAGGTGACCCTGTCTCACTATGGTTCACGGGCAGCCGATTTAGCTCTGGTCGGTGATTGTACGAATTTGGCCTTCCGTCTATCCGGTCTTGCAAACAAGGAACTCTCAGAAAAAATTGTTATCTGCTCACAAACTGCAAAACTGGTCCAGGATCAGATTTCGATAAAGGATTTAGGGAGTATTCCCATCAAAGGGAGAGAGGGCCGCGAAAATGTTTTCGCCTTGTACCGACCCCGGTAGTTCTTTAGCTGGATCATGGCTTAAGTTTTAATACGCAGTAACCCAGTTTCCTCATAAAAGAAAGCTATTGGAATGCCTGTTTTTTTAGTTGATTTTATGGTGGGTCTATCATGATTCGATTTTACTTAGAGCCGAAAATTGTTTTAAACTGGGGAAATTTTGTAGATTCAAAGCCTAGGTTTTCCATTGCCCTTGACGGTTATGTTAAGGGACCGCCAACATTTTCAATTCAAGGGCCTTATGCCAATTTTAATCATCATGAAGGTGTTGCCCGCATCGCCACACGCAGCACGTGCGCCCAGGTATATTTTTACATCTGTCTGGGGCTGTTCGACACATTTCAACAGCAAGGCGAACCCCACGCTAATGTCTTCTTCAATGACGTCGACCAGGATGTTTGCCTATCCTGCTGGCTGCTAAGAAATTCCAATAAGCTGATAAAGTTAAGGATTGATAATGTTATTTTTCAGTTAATTATGTTTGAAGACATTCTGGATGCATCAGCCGGCGCCTACCCGATTAATCCGAAAAGGCCACTGCTACGTATGCAAGCATGGATTTATGAACCTTATACCAAAGCTAGGGCTGATGGAAGCATCTACCAAATGTCTAAAAATGAAATGGAGAAAATCCTCTGGTCGGTGTGCGACAGGATTGATTCCGCGATTAACGGACAATGCGTAAAAATTGATCTGGATACACGCTTTGAGACGATTGGTGGCGGATCCGGATGGCAGTTTATATTAGAGGGGGGGCCCTACGCACGCACCAAACTGTTCTCTGAAGGAGTAAAGGCCTATGTCTCTCTGATTGAGGGCCGCGAGGGTTTCTATACTTATACCATTGGAAAAATGTCGCCTTTCGTCAAATTTCCCGTTAAACGAATTTATGAAGCCTTGAATAAAGCTGAGAATTTGTCATCACACAAAAATTGCTGGGGTGGAAGCCCTATAATTGGTGGCTCACCACGAAAAACCGGCAGCCGGTTATCACCTGGTGAAATAGAAAAAGTAATTAACGACTGTATTGATAGAGAGAAGAACGGTTAAGTGCGTTTTATATTCCTATGAACTCCCATAAATTGCTGTCGAATATCAGAGGGGATCTCTCCGGTGCTATATCTGCAGCCATCATCTCCATACCGCTCTCTATCGGATACGGCATTATCGTATATAAACCTCTAGGCGCGGAATTTCTTCCCTCTGCTGCCTTGTTAGGATTATACGCCTGCCTCTTCGGGGGCATTTTCGCCTCGCTGATAGGCGGAACCGATATACAAATAACCGCCCCGAAGGCGCCTCTTACCCTCCTCCTTGCTTCTTTTGTTGCCCCTTTGGCTGCGCATTTGCAAATTCCGGACACTGCCTCCCAACAAGTGCTCATTGTCGGTTTGGCCTCCACCTGTGTTTTAGCAAGTGGCATTATTCAGTTTTGCTTCGGAGCTATGCGCCTGGGAAATCTAATCAAATATGTTCCCTATCCGGTTGTTTCGGGATTCATGAACGGGATTGCTATTATCCTCATTTATGAACAGTTCGCTGCGCTGATTGGCGCAAACAACCACATTTCCATAATTGAAATCTTATCCAATCCTTCAGTGGTACAACCGTATACACTTTTAGTAGGGTTGACCACCATTATTGCGGTTTTTTTGTCCAAGCGATTATTTAAAGCGGTACCCGCTTCGCTGGTCGGGCTTGCAATCGGAACAGCTGTATTCTACGCCCTGAAAACGATCGGAGGCATTTCCGCCTTGGGTCCGGTCGTCGGAAATTTTAATTTTCAATGGCCAGAACCCGATATTTTCGTGAAACTTTCTGGATTAATCACGGACATCGATATCGTTGACCTCCTCCCGCGCATCTTTATTACCGGACTTGTTCTCGGGTCTATCGGTTCCCTTGAGTCTTTGCTGAGTTCTGTTGCTGCAGATAATTTTACGGGTACCCGACACAAAAGTAACAAAGAACTCATGGGCCAGGGCATCGGAAATATCATAAATTCCCTCTTCTCCGCCCTGCCTTCTGCAGGATCAGAGCTTCACAACATGGCTAATTACAGAGCCGGTGGCAGAACCCGTCTCTCAAGTCTGGTTTGCGGGCTTTTGATACTTTTAACGATGATGACTTTGGGATCAATTATCGGAAAAATCCCCCTGGCCGTGATTGCCGGCATAATCGTATCTGTTGGTTTCGGGTTGTTTGATAAATGGACGCTCGATTTATTTCGAAATCTGTTGCACGCTCGTGATCAGCAAAAAAGAATTATCGCTAATCTTGCCGTTACCATTGTTGTGGCGGTTATCACGGTGTGCGTTAACCTCATTGTTGCCGTTTTAATCGGTATCGCCATCGCGTCGGGGTTATTCGTAGTGAGAATGGGGAGATCCATCGTAAAAAGGAAATATTTTGGCGATCAGATACATTCTAAAAAGGTTCGTAGCATTAAAAACAATATTTTGCTGAAGGAAAGAGGCAAAGGGATCATTGTTTATGAACTCCGGGGTCCGCTATTTTTCGGCTCTGCCGATAATCTTGCAATGGAAGTCGCGAGCGCAATGAAACACAACACCTATTGCATCCTTGATATGAAGCGTGTGGATGAGATTGACAGCACAGGTGCCAAAATTTTAGGTCAGATCAGTAAAAAAATAAATGAATCCGGCAAATTTCTTCTGATCAGTTACCTGACGGATCACCCTTCATTATCGGATTTCCTCAAAGCAATAGGCGTATATAATATGTTCGCTGAAAATTGTCTTTTCCCGGATACCGATGCGGCCCTTGAATGGGCAGAAGATAACGTGCTGACCCAATCAATTGAACTCGCAGGAACATTTGGCGGAATTCAACTTGAGCAAATGGATATTTTCATGGATTTCACCCAGGAAGAAATCTACACGCTGAAACAAAAGTTGATCTTTAGGACTTTCAAAAAAGGAGAAATAATTCTCAGAGAAGGCGATAACGATAGAAATTTATACTTTCTGACAAAAGGGTCCGTGAGTGTCAGGATCCACCTGCCGGAAAGCGAGCGATATAAACGCCTGATCACCTACAGCTCAGGGGTGACGTTTGGGGAGATCGCATTTTTAGACGGGAATCCACGATCTGCCGATGTCTGGTCGGATGAAGACTCAGAGACATATTTACTTTCCCCCGATGAATATGATGTTTTACAAAACGAAACCCCGGAAATAGCTGTTAAGCTTGTTCGCAATATCGCTCTGGATATGAGTGAACGCTTGCGGATAAGAACCGACGAGGTCAGAGTTTTGGAAGAAGGTTAGGGGTAAATTTCGGTTTTTGTAAAACGCATCCATTTGAGATATAATATTTGTAACTGAATCGGTTTTAGATTTAACTTCGGTGTAACCGTATCTTGACAGCTCCGAAATGGGCCAGGTATTATCTCAAATGGTATTTTCAAGCACTTTTTTTCTTTTCAGCTTTCTCCCGGCGGTAATCATTTGTTATTATGCACAGCGGCTAATGGCCCCCACCGCGCTGCGCAATGCTGTGCTTCTTTTTTTCAGCTACCTTTTTTACCTTTACGGTGCTGCCGATTTTCTTCTGATCCTCATAATATCCACTTTGGCGGATTACCTGCTCGGACTGCTGATCGATCGTGTCGCCCGACAAAAAAAATTGTGGTTGTGTCTTTCGGTAATTTTTAACCTGGGACTTCTGATATATTTTAAATACGGCAATTTTTTTGTAGCTGAGTTGAACAGCGCCCTGGTAATTTCCCGGTATTTCCCCATTGATTGGAAGCAAGTCATATTTCCGATCGGGATCTCGTTTTTTACATTTAAAAAACTCAGTTATATCATCGACGTATACCGGGGTGAAAGCCCTGCAATGACGAATATTGTTGACTTTGCCCTTTACATTGCCATGTTTCCGCAATTAATCGCCGGGCCGATTGTTCGCTACAGCTATATTCGCAGTCAACTTAAGGAGCGCAGGGAGTCGTGGGACAATTTCTACACGGGTATCCTGCGCTTCTGCTGGGGCCTGGCCAAAAAAGTGATGATCGCCAACTCCTGCGGCCAAATTGCCGACGTTATATTTAGCCTCAATTTGGAGCTTCTGGATACCAAAGTGGCCTGGCTCGGTGCGATTGCCTACACCCTCCAAATATATTTCGATTTCTCGGCCTATTCCGACATGGCCATCGGCCTAGGCATGCTGTTTGGATTTAAAACTCCGGAAAATTTCACCCGCCCCTACTCCGCCATAAGTGTGACCGATTTCTGGCGTCGCTGGCATATCACCCTGAGCCAGTGGTTCAGGGACTATCTCTATATCCCTTTGGGCGGCAACCGGCGAGGGATTGTAAGGACCTGCTTTAACATGGCAGTGGTCTGCATCCTGTGCGGATTCTGGCATGGAGCCAACTGGACCTTTCTCGCCTGGGGAATTTTCCATGCGTTGTTCCTGATTCTGGAACGTGTCACCGGTACCCGCAGCATACCCCTTGAAAAATATAGAGCTGTGCGTCGCGCCATAACGCTGTTTATCATTACGGTGAGCTGGGTAATCTTTCGCTCCGAAGATATCTCTCAAGCAATGGGATTTTTGGGAACGATGTTTACGGCTTCTGATCTGACACTTTCCTACGAATTAGTCAGGGCGCTAAACTACCGCAACATTCTATTTTTGATGGCGGCCCTGTCGGTTTTCTTTCTACCCGGTGATTTTTCGGGAATAAAAATGCTGATTGATAAAAAGGATCCGCTGGCACTAACTGCCGGGGCATTGATGATTCTGCTGCTGTTACCGTATTGTGCCGCGATGATTGTGGGGGGGGCCAGCAGTCCCTTTATTTACTATCGATTTTAAAGATGTGATGAAAAAGATTTTAGCGCTCATATTTATCGGCCTTCTTTTGGTGCCGATCTTAACCTGGATAATCGATCCGGATTTCAGTATCCCGGTAAATCGTATCGGGCTAAAACCACCCCGAATGTATACCCGAGCGCTTCTCGATAATGAGTACTATAATGCTTTGGATCAATATTATAATGACAGTTTTTCTTTGCGAAGCCCCTTCATTTTCGCGAAACGGTGGGTGGACTTCCGCATTTTCCGCATGACAGATGCTCCGGACGTCCATGTCGGCAATGGGGGATGGCTTTACAGTCGCCGGTCAATTGAGGATGTTCGCAAAGAGGCTTGCGGTAACAAGGCCGACGCAGCACAGATAGCGCTGAAGCTTTACGCCCTTGAGAAGGTTATAGAAGCCTCGGGACGCCGGTTTTTCTTCATGGTAGCGCCGAACAAATCCACCATTTACCCCGAGTTCGTGGGGTATGTACCACAGCGCAATGCGTGCAATCGCAGCCGTTATGATCTACTCCTTGACGCCGTGGCCACTTTGCCGTTGAAAAATTTTGTAAGAATTGACCAATTGCTAATTGAATCCAAATCAAGCCATGCGCTGCTCTACAACAAAGCCGGCGCCTGTTGGAACGGATTGGGTGCCATGGTTGCCGCCGAAGCGATTCAGCGACAGATATTTGAAGACCCGCAGGAAGAAGTGGTATTGGACTATACGCCCATTTCGACCGCCGACCCCGATGATCTCAACCGCCAACTAATGGGATTTAAATCTCAACCCGGGGATAAGCCTGTCCGGCATTATGCGGGCACCGGCCGTCCCCGTCATCCGGTTGGAATTGTTTATGGCGATGATTTCCTGGATCTGCTAACGCCCTATTTACAGCAAATGTTCACCCGGCTTGACGTGATCCGAGCCGACCGGGTGCCGTCAAGATACTATGATGAAGACTTGCACAAATATGAAGTTATTTTGCTGGAAAAGGCAGAATCCGGACTGGACTCGTTGGATATTGATATCGAAAGCCTCCTTTCACAGTTTGAGGACCAAGCGCGAATCACCGCCAAGTATCCATTTAACCTTCAGGCTGCTGAAGCGCTGTCGAACATTTCCCTGAGCCTGGACGTATCGGGTTTGCAAATAAAATCGGTGGGTAACCCATCGGTTTTTGGACTGAAATCCCTGCCTGCCTCGAATGAAAAAATTTTTAGATTGCTGAAACTGTCGATCGAGGCTCCGCACACGGATATAATGACCGTCAGTTATATGACCGATCATCCTTATAATATGCCAAAATTTCTCAAGAAGGGAATTAACGAAATCTATATACCGCTGCCTTTTCAAAATCCACCATCTATTCAGATTCAGCCGGGTAATCAACCCGGAGTTTTCAGTCTGCGATCAGCTGAAGTATTCGAGTTTTCCAACAATCCCGATGTCGAAGACCATCATCCGCAATGGCTCATTGTTGCAGAAACCGACTTGGAGGAAGAATTCCCTCTGCTAGATTCAGAGACAGAATCAGATTCGGAGCTGGAATTTTCAAGTTCGGAACCACCCACCATGTCTTTCATTGCAGACTCGAAAAAGGCCGGCAATGACAATGATTCCGGGAGCCTCATCTCAGAAGATGATGAACGTTCTGATGATGGCAATTCTTCTGATCTGGAGGGAAATCAGAAAAATGGTTCCACGGACCTGCACGCCGGATTTGTGACGGACAGCTTTCTGCCAAAAATCGTTGCTGATATTTCCTTGATTGCACCGGACAAAGAAGTTAAAGAAACCCATACCGAGCAACTCTTGTCATTGGAAAAAAATCCAGCGCTTACAAAGACCGGCTCCATCGCCGTGACCGACTTTGAAGACGGGCGTATTTTCCAGCGCAATGGCCGGAGTGCGGACATCGTCGTATCCGGAATATACACCGGCAGGCCGGGAGCCATAGAGGCTCGGGTGGTCTGGGACCGTACCCATGATGAGGTCGTAACCTGGACCGTGGTTGACGCCTCCCCGCAAAATGGAATTTATGTGGGTGTTATCCCGGATGTGCCCCAGGGCGGATGGTATAACCTCCAGGTGCGCAGCGCCGAAAATCGAGAAGTCATCAACAACGGAACCCATAAGTGGGGCGTCGGCATCCTGGTGGCCTGCCTTGGTCAGTCCAACATGAAGGAGTGGTTTTACACCGGCACCGACCTATGGTCCCATTCGTTATTGCAAAAATTCAACGGTAACAGCTGGTCAAAACTCGGCAGACAAGGCAACGCGGCCATCGCCTTCGGCAACTTGATAGTCGAGCGACAGGGCATCCCGGTGGGATTTCTGGATTTTTCTGTAAATGGCTCCGGATTGAGAAAAGAAGCGGATTGGGGCACCGGATACTGGGAAGATACAGTGCGGGATTCAATCTATAGTCATTTTGTAGACGGCGTTGCAAAGGCCGGCGGTGCGGTAGAATTTGTCATCTGGATCCAGGGCGAAGCGGATGCAGCACGGGGCACCGTAACCGAGGAAGAGTATCGAACGTCTCTTGAGGGATTTATTACCCGTCAGGTGCGGGTCGACATCGAAAACGGCTCTCATCGAAAACACTTGCCCTTTCTGGTCGTTGCGATGGTCAAACGCCCCGGCGGCAAAGATGATCCCCACCAGGCGGTTCGCAACGCCCAATACCGTGTGGTCGAAGAGGTTCCCGATTGCTATCTGGCGGCCACAACCCTAGATCTCAAAAACCAGGGTCGTCAGCACCTCTCAACCCGGGCCTATTTAAAAATGGGATACCGTGTCTCCCAAACCGTACTATTTATCCTGGGAGCAGAAACATACCACCGGGGACCGTCTATCGCCGGAGCAAAACTAATAGACCCCCGCACGATAGATGTAAGAATTGAGCACCGCGGCGGCACGGATTTTACCCCGGTTTCGGGAATGACGGGATGGGAAGTCCTTGCGAACGATATATCTGTTCCGCTCACGAAGGTTTTTCGGCATGATCCGCAGACGATTCGAATTGTCCTGGAGCGACCATTGGCCCAAAAACCAATGGTTCGCTATTTATACGGCGCAATGCCGGATGCGACCCACCCGGCGGTAGACAATTCAGCGATGTCCCTCCCCCTCGAGGAGGGGCAATCGGAGGTCAATTAGCAACAGACATTTTCGTCGGCTTGCAAAACAGTAATCGAGTACTATATGAGGGCTTTGAAGCCAATTTTACGCCATCTTTCGGAGCTCTTTCTTCAACACCTTCCCCACCAGTGACTTCGGCAATCCGTCGATAAATTTCACCTGTGACGGTGCTTTAAAAGTCGTCATTCTGGATTTTGCAAATTCAATCACAGCATCCTCATTTAGATCCTGGTCAGGCATACGGACGATAAAGGCCATGATTTCTTCACCGTACTTATCATCCGGAATCCCGATGATCGCAATCTCACTGACGGCCGGGTGTTCTTCCAAGTAGCCCTCGATCTCGCTGGGGTAGATGTTGTAACCTCCCTTGATGATCATGTCCTTGAACCGATCCGTAATAAAAAGGTAGCCCTCTTCATCGAGATACCCCACATCGCCGGTGTGCAGCCAGCCGCCGCGCAATGTTTCGGCGGTTTCCTCTGGTCTTTTATAATACCCCAGCATGACATTGGGGCCCTTGACCACGATCTCGCCCTGTTCCCCCGCAGGCAGTTCCCTATCTTCTGCATCAAAAATTCTCACTTCCACGTCGGGTATAGGTATCCCGGTCGATCCTTTTTTTATCGCCATGCTGGCCCGGCAGAGCGCCACAGCGGGAGAAGCTTCCGTAAGACCGTATCCTTCGTACATCTGGCAGTCGAACTTGGTGGTAAATGATCTATATAGCTCTTCGGTAACCGGCGCGGCGCTGATCGTGCAGCGTTCCAGAGAGCTGGTATCGAACTTGTCGCCCGCTGGATGGTTAACTAAGATTTGATACATGGTCGGTACCCCGATAAACTGGGTCACACGGTACTTTTCAATCAACCGGAATACCTCTTCGGGATCAAACCAGCGCATAAGGACCCCAAAAGACTCTTTAAACGGGGAAAGGTTACCTGAATTCATCACCACCACACCAAATGAATGGGCCAGCGGAAGACAAATAAGGGTGGTATCGCCTTTAGCGGCCTCGTTGGCCTTCCAGCTGGCCAGAGCATTTTGATAAAGGTTGTTGTGGGAGAGCATCACCCCTTTGGGTTGGCCGGTGGTCCCGAAACAGGCAAAGACTTCCGGAGAGTTCGAAAGCGACACCACCACATGGTCGCCCCGGCCGATACCGAGCGATTTTAAACCCCCGGCAAGCCTTCGGCCCATCTCGTTCAGTTGTGATGAGGTAACTGCTTCGCCTTCGAATACAAACGTCCGGTTGTCACCCAATTTCTCCAATCGTTCATCACCAAATTTTACCAAGTTCATCATGACCCCCTTTCACCCATGGATAGAATGTTTTATACTAAATAAAATATGAACCTGGAATCAGTCAAATTAAATTCAGATGCACGGAGTTTTTCTTGACAGCTAAAACATAATTAGATTAGAAAAAACCCATACATATTTTAATTTCAACCGCATCTTACGTCTAAAGCCGACGGCCGCCGAAATTTTCTATGCCTGTTTCGAGCTTCCTGTTGAATTGGTGTGCCCGCTCTAATTCTTAATTTCGACAGAAAATAGAAAAAAATCTTCCTTATTAATAACAGCGAAACTTTTTGCTCTTAAAGAAAGGAAATTACCATGCAACCCTATGTCACCCTCTACCGATATTCAGGCCCCGTACAGGGAGGTGGAATCGAAAGATTTGAAAAAGTCCGACAAATCGTGGCTGATGAAAAGGGCAGAATTCTACATATTTACGGTCTGCTGGGTGCCTACGATGCTTTGTCGGTAGCCGAATTTCCGGACAATCGAACTGCCATGCGAGCGGCCGCCCGGATCGGCAACCTGATCAGCGCCCAAACCAACACGATGGCAGCTGTTGAAGGCGATGATTTCCTTCAGATACTGAGTGAGATTTAAGCCGCCCTGGTACTTTAGACGAGGAGACTTCATCCGTTACCCCATTCCCGGTATCGCTCTTCTAATCGCCGGACCGCTGTTTTTAGTTTGATTCGCATCAACCAGCCCAACCACATTTTTATCCGCCGTTGTATTCCTAAATTTGATGGTTTTTTGCTTGACCCCCTATCCCTTAATCTTTATATTGCGGTATCCAATTCAAACAAATAATGAAAATTGCAGAATGAACAATTAAGGATTTCAATCTATTTAAATGATATCTTACTTCGTTCATGAAGATGGAAAAAAGGTTAACATCCTTAATTTACATAGAAATATATTAGGAGTTGTAAACATCTGCAGCTAAGATTTCAGGTGTCAAAGGTACAGGCGCCGGATGCTCGATAGTTCAAACGCAATTGGGGTAAAACCCCTAACTTGAAAGGAGTAGAACATGCGAATTGCAAAAGGTTTAATCATCATAGGACTGTGTTTAATTGTGGCCTCCGGCATGGCCTTTGCCGGGGATAAAAAACTAAAAGCCGGATTCGTATATGTTGGACCGGTGGGTGATTATGGTTGGTCCCATGCCCATGACGTGGGCCGTAAATATGCCGAATCAAAGCTCCCCTGGCTGGAAACGGTCTTCATCGAATCGGTGGCCGAAGCAGATTCCGCCCGTATTATCGACCGTTTCATTCAGGGTGAAAAGGTGGATGTCGTTTTTACCACCAGTTTTGGCTACATGGAAGACACCCTCAGGGCCGGACAAAAATACCCGGACAAAAAATTCATGCACTGCTCGGGGTTCAAGCAACTGCCCAATGTCGGCACCTATTTCGCCGATTTGTATCAGACCTACTATCTCAATGGTCTAATGGCCGGCGCGATGACGAAAACCAATAAAATAGGCTATGTCGCTGCCTTTCCGATTCCGGAGCTGATCCGCCACATCAATGCCTTCGCTTTAGGAATTAAGGTAACAAATCCCAAAGCGGAAGTGCATGTCAAATGGATTTATGCCTGGTACGGACCGGACAAAGCCCGGGAAGCCTCCGAAGCCCTGATTGCCGAAGGCTGCGACACCCTGGCATTTACCGAAGACACACCGGCCGTCATCGAAGTCGGCCAGGAACACACCGAAAAAGGCCAGCAGATTTACACCTTCAGCCACTACAGCCCGATGCAGCCCTACGGCAAAGATTCGGTTGTTTCGGGACAACTGGTGGATTGGGGCGTGATGTATGTCAAAATTCTGGAGGACATTTACAACGGCACCTGGAAAAATAACGACGAATGGTGGCTGATTGCTGAAAAAGCAGCCATCCTGGGCGGCAGTTTTGAAAACATCATCAACCCCAAATTTGTGGGTGAATTGAAAATGAAAATGGTGAACACGCCTGATTTCGGAAAAATCTCTGCTTATGACCTGGTTGCCAGGCGCTATGAGCAGATGAAAAAAGGTCCGGATGCATTTGATCCGTTTTCCGGTCCGATTAAAGACAATACCGGCAAGCTCAAGATCAAAGAAGGTCAGAGAGCATCCAAGGGCGACCTCCTCAGCATCATGTACTACGTAGATAACGTCGCCGGCAGCATTCCGAAATAATTGATGAATCGGTAGTTATGTGCAAACGGGGAGCCCGCGTTTCTGCAGCTCCCCGTTTCATTTCAGTGCAACCACCAAAGCCGGATGAAACCGGTCAAGAAAGTACGATAGGTCGTATGAAAAGGATCGAAACCCTTGATATGATTGATATTTCTAAATCATTTCAAGGTGTTAAAGCAAATTCAGACGTTAATATAACGGTCAGAGAGGGCCAAATCCTGGGACTGCTGGGTGAAAACGGTGCCGGCAAAACCACTCTGATGAATATATTATACGGTCTTTACCAGCCCGATTCCGGCCGCATCCGGATCAACGGAAAAAACATTACCATTAATTCTCCGGTAGATTCCCGGCATCACGGCATCGGCATGGTGCACCAGCATTTTATGCTGGTCCAGAATCACACGGTGTCTGAAAATATTGCCCTCGGCTATGAAAAAGCCCCTCAGTTCTTCCCCCAGCGCAAACTGAACGAAAACATCCTGTCCTTTGCCAAAAAATTTAATTTTAACATCGATCCGACCCGGATGGTCTGGCAACTATCTGCCGGCGAGCAGCAGCGGGTTGAAATTCTCAAGGCCCTGATGAACGGTGCCGACCTGCTGATCCTGGATGAACCCACCTCGGTGCTGACCTCCCAGGAGTCCCGGGATCTTTTTGAGAATTTTAGAGAAATGCGCAACCAGGGCCATATGATTATTTTGATCAGCCACAAGCTTGACGAAATAATAGAACTTTGCGATCGGGTGGCGGTGCTGCAAAAAGGACGAATTGTCGGGGAAGCGGACACCAAAGATGTGGATAAAAAAAGCCTGGCCCGGATGATGATCGGAAGAGATATCATTTTTCAGATCAAAAAAGAGCCCATGGAGAGAAGTGAGCAAGTCATTACGGTCGAAAATATTGTTGTTAAAAACGACAAGGGCCTGGATTCCGTTAAAGGCGTTTCCTTTGAAATCTTTCGCAATGAAATTTTCGGCATTGCCGGTGTTTCAGGCAACGGCCAACGGGAAATGGTCGAGGCCATCACCGGTCTGCGACGGGTGGAATCCGGCAAAATAATCATGGACGGTGTGGACATTACCAACGAGACGGCCCGACACATCCACAACAGAGGAATTGCGCACGTTCCGGAAGAACGAATTAAATTTGGCATTGCTCCGGGCTTATGCCTCTATGACAATGCTATTTTAAAACAGCACCACAAACGCAAGTATTCCAAAAGATTTTTTCTGGCCTATAACAAAATCAAGGAGCATACCCAGCAGCTTCTGACCGATTTTAAGGTGCTGGCCCCTTCGATCAATGTCCAGACGAAAAATCTATCCGGCGGCAATATCCAAAAATTGATTTTAGGCCGGGAAATCAGCGAGGACCCTTCTCTGCTGGTGGCCTCCCATCCGACTTACGGACTCGATGTGGGCGCCACGGAATATCTTCGCAACCATCTGCTAAAGCGCCGCCGGGAAGGTGGTGCGGTCCTGCTGGTCTCCGAAGATCTGGATGAAATTTTCGAACTGTGTGATCGGATTGCCGTAATGTTTCGGGGTGAGTTTTTGGGCGTGCTGAATGCTGACGATCAGCGGCTGAAAGATATCGGCCTGATGATGGCCGGATCGTTGCGAATATAAAGGTTTCGGGTGTCAGCAACTAAAAACGAATTTCAGCAACCCAAAAATTATTAATAAGGATTCCCGCAGAGGCTCTAAATCGGACAAACTGATGTTCAGCCCGACACCTGACACCTGAAACCTATTTAATTGGCTTGGTAGCACTCTCAACGCGCCAGCCTGTGCAATTGCTTCAGCGTATTATATTTGCGGGAAATAA
>Ga0316198_10000364_pt1 | contig 23298 bp, 19 predicted proteins | sample OudBieAanoxic_MG_FD_204935 | JGI IMG/M metagenome (GOLD analysis project Ga0316198, IMG submission 204935) | Coastal sediment microbial communities from Oude Bieten Haven, Netherlands - site A anoxic | ecosystem: Environmental > Aquatic > Marine > Coastal > Sediment | place: Netherlands...
TGCATCCTGCACCCAGCATCGAGCGGTTGGGCGAATCGCTGCAGCTGTGTTGTCAGACGCAGGTAGAATGGGCTTTCATCGCAATCGTGGGAGGGGTGAGAATGAGCGTGGATCTGACAAAACGGTGCGTACTGGTGACTGGCGCTTCGAGCGGCATCGGCCGCGCCTGCGCCGAGGCCTTTGCGGCGCGTGGGTGCCGAATGCTGCTGGCTGCGCGGCGCAAGGATCGGCTCGACGAATTGGCGAGCACCCTTCATCAACGTCATGGGGTGGAAGTCCTGACCGCTTCGATCGACGTTCGTGACCGCGGCGCCGTCGAAAAGTGGGTCGGCGGGTTGGCGAGTGATTGGTGCGACATCGATATTCTGGTCAACAACGCCGGTCTTTCGCGCGGTATCGAACCGCTCCATGAGGGCGATGTCTCGGATTGGGAGGAGATGATCGATACCAACGTCAAAGGTCTGTTGTTCGTCACCCGAGCGGTCCTTCCAGGTATGGTCAATCGGGGCCACGGCCACGTGATCAACATCGGTTCGATCGCCGGCCACGAGGTATATCCGGGCGGCAACGTCTATTGCGCTACCAAGCATGCGGTGACGGCACTGAATCGGGGCCTGGCCATCGACACTCTCGGTACTGGCGTCCGGGTGTCCTCGGTCGACCCGGGGATGGTGGAGACCGAGTTCTCGCTGGTACGTTTCCACGGTGACGCCGAGCGCGCGAACGGCGTCTACGACGGCCTCGAACCGTTGACTGGCGAGGACGTGGCCGATGCGGTGGTCTATTGCGCAACCCGTCCGGCGAACACAAACGTTCGCGAGATGATTCTCATGCCGTCGGCGCAGGCTGCGGCGGTGCATGCCCATCGGACGAGCTAAGAACGTGCGGCGAGCGCTCTTGATGGCTTCGGGCGCCAACCGCGGCGCCTACTACGCGGGATTCCCCGGCCTCCTGCAGGAAGCCGGCATCGACTTCGAGCTGTTGGCGGGCGTTTCGGCTGGCGGTATCGCCGCAGCCTGGTTCGCAGCCGGCGACCCGGAGGCGATGGTGGACTCGTGGCGTCAGGCAGATCCGTGGCGGATTGCCCCCCATCCCTGGCTTTCGTTCGGGCGGCGGCGCACCGTTGACAAACTGATCCAAGAGATTACGCTCGAGACGATGGACGTGCGCGCCGCGAGGACGGCCGCCGCCGAAGTCGTGGTGGCAGCGGCGCGGGTTCTCGGTCCTGGGTTGCCTCTGCCTCGCCTCGAGCCCGCATATCTCCGGAATCGTGAGGCGGAGGACGATAAAGGCTTCGGGCTCATGCTCCGTGCCACCGCTTTTGTCCCGTATATCAACGGATTCCGCAGCGCTGTTTCGATCGGCGGAGAGCGCTATATGGACGGTGGCCTGGTCCATCGAGTGCCCCTCGATCTGATCCCAGAGGGGCGTTTCGACGAGCTCTGGATCGCAGCATGTTCGCCAAATGGTCTCCGGGAGCTCAAACAAGAGCTCACCCGGGCCAGCCGCAAAGAGCGCCTGGTGGTCATCACTCCGAGCGAAGAATTGCCGGTCGGACGATGGACGATGGAGTGGTCGAAGATCAGCAAGGCCATCGAGCTTGGCCGACGGGACATCGAAACTGCAATCGAGCGGGCCGATTCAACGGACGAACCCGCATTCATCGGTTCTGCTGAATTCACCCTGCCCGCCCATTAGAAATGCGAAGGTGCGTCGGCGACACAGGTGCCAATCTTCGCATTGTCATCGGCGCACTCCTGGCGGATGGGCACCAAAGACAATGCGAAGGGTGGCACCTTGCACATCGCAGCGAGAAGCGCTTCTCGGTGGTGGCACCCTGCACGCCGAAGCGAGACGGGTCAAGTCATGACGAAAAGTTGTCATACGACCACGAGCCGCGGAGCGGCGACAGATACATTGCCTGGGGCGTGAGCCCCAGGATACGGATGAGAAAAACGAGAGGAAGCCGCGGAGCGGCGACAGATATATCGCGGTGATGTCTGCCGTTCACGCCACAAGAGAGATCTGTCGCCCCCTTCGGGGGCTTTCCTTCTTTTGCCCTGTTCACCCTGGGGCTCACGCCGCAGGCTAAGAACCTGTCGCGCCTCCGGCGCTTCTCTTCATCTCGTTCATACGATGAGGCGGCGGTCAATTCTCAGTTGTCGACCTATCGCAGGGCGCGACCCTATCGAGCATCGAGCATCCAGCATCAAGCATCCGGTAGGGTGGACGGGTGGATCCGGCTTCAGGCTCCACTCTCAGCTCCGCCGCGACAAGTCGCCCGCGCCTGATTTTTGCATTGTGTGGATCGCCTACAATGCGCTCATGAAAATCTTAACCGATTCGATCATCGACAACGCTGACGTACCGGGCCCAGGCTCCATCGTATCGATCAACCCGGCGACTGGAGAGGAGATCGCGATGGCTCGATCCCTCGACGCTCAGGGTGTACAGGGGGCGGTGGAATCCGCCAGGGCCGCTTTTCCGATGTGGGCTGCAACCTCCGTCAAGGAACGCCAAAGCACTCTTGGTCGCTGGCTTGAGATCATGGTGGCCGAGGCCGACAGCGTAGCTGCTCTGATGTCGGCGGAAATGGGCAAGCCGATCACAGAGGCCCTGCTGGTGGACGTGGTGCCGGCCTGCGCGACCCTCGAGTATTGGGAGCGTAGGGCAGAAAAGAACCTGGCCTTTCGTCCGGTACCGCCTGACCAGCTGCTCTTTTCCCACTGGCAAGCGGGATACCGATTCGAGCCGCTGGGAGTTATTTCGATCATCACACCGTGGAACTACCCGGTGGCGATTCCCATGTGGGGGGTCGTACCGGCACTCGTAGCGGGCAACACAGTCGTGATGAAACCGGCTTCGGACTCGGTTCTGACCGGTCTGTTGCTCGCCGATCAGGCACGTAGGGCAGGGATGCCGCCTGGTGTTTTCAACGCCGTCGCTGTCCCCGGATCGGCGACCGGGGTTCTTTTGGAACACCCCGACGTCGCAAAGGTGCTCTTTACCGGCTCGGTCGAAATCGGACGACGTGTGGCCGCGACATGCGCGGAACGCCTTCTGCCGTGCCAGCTCGAGCTGGGTGGCAACGATGCGGCCGTGGTTGCCGCCGACGCGCCGCTCGAACGCACCGCCAACGGCCTCGTGTGGGCGTCTTTCATGAATACGGGCCAATCATGCGCTTCGGTGGAACGGGTTTACGTAGTCGAGGAGATCTACGAAAGCCTCGTGCGTCGGATAGTCGCTCTCACGAACACGCTGAATGTTGGGGACCCGAGCCGCCCGGGGACCGACCTCGGACCACTCGCCAACGCCGGTCAACTGGCTATCGTGGAGGCGCACGTGGCGGATGCTCTCGGAAAGGGGGCGAAGTGTCTCGCGGGCGGTGAGCGGCAAGAGGGCCCCGGGTTCTTCTACCCTCCGACGGTGCTCGTAGATGTGACCGAAGATATGGAGGTGATGCGGGAGGAGACCTTCGGCCCGCTGATGCCCATCGCCAGGGTTGCTGACCTCGACGAGGCGATCCGGCGGGCCAACGACTCGCCCTTCGGGCTCGCGGCTTCGGGCTGGACACAGTCGAAGAGGACTGCCGAGCGGCTGCAAGGGAAGCTCGCTGCTGGCGCCGTCGGGATCAACGAGCACGGCATCGTTGCGGCCGGAGAGGTGACCGCACCGTGGGGTGGACTTGGCGACAGTGGCATCGGGCGCGCCCATGGACCCATCGGGCTTCATGAGGTGGTCAACATCAAGTACGTATTTCGTGACGACGGTAAGGGAGATTCTTCGGCTTGGCACTACCCCTATGATGAGGACTTCTTGCGGTTTCTCGGGGCCGCGTTGCCGATGCTCTACCGCAAGGGTCTGGGCAAGTTTGCGACCGTCTTTTCACTCGCGGGAACAAAGCGGTTCTGGCAACGGGTGCGGAAGAGCACTCTGTTGGCCAACTTACATAAGCTTTTTTGAGGGCATGGGAAACCAACGCGCGCTTCCGAAGCAAGTTAAGAGTAAAGAGTGAAGTGTTAAGGCAGACCATGCAATGGTGCTGGGGGGTTGGGTGGGCCTTGACCCTTAACTCGCTTGCTTTCTATTCCGAGGGTATTCCCTCGACCAACAACACCTGGAAGCGCTCATGCGGGAAAGGATGGATCTCAGGCATCGCGGCAAAGAGCCAGCCTTCGTAGTCGGCCATGCCTTCCTCGGTGATGACGACCCGCGCGGCAGGGTTCTGCGTCTCAGCCGAACGGCTGGTGATGCCGCCCTCGTCCATGACGAAGTCGGGGACAAATGTGTCGGCCGACAGCGTGAGACCGGTGTCGCCAAGGGGCACCGTTTCACCCAGGGTCACTTCGAAAATCTGAGCGTCTCCGGTTTCCGAATTGACCACATGCACCCTGATACCGGACCACGTGCCGGCGATCTCCGGGTCGAGATTGATATCGGTGTTGAGGCCGCCCATCATTCCGCCCATGGATTCGCCCGTGGTGGCGGCATGGACATCGTCGTCCGGCATGGACTGGACGTCAGTCTCGGCAGTATCGGAGGTGGCTCCGCAGCCGGAAAAAATCAGTGGCAGGGTGAGTACGATCGCGAACAGGTAGCGCATTTTCGATCTCCTTCAGCGGGAAAGTATAGCCCGGAAGATAAAATTAGGAATTAGGAATTAGGAATTGGGAATTAGGAATTCCCACCAGCCAACCCAGGATTGCATCACAGATGCATACAGGTGAGCACAGATCCACATGGTCAAATCCGTTTGTGGATATCTGTGTAATCTGTGGGTAGTTTTTTTGCATCTTCCGCCGACTAACGGGTTTTCCGATATTCCGCCAGATCCAGCATCCAGCATCCAGCATCGAGCATCGAGCATCGAGCATCGAGTATCCGGAAGAGCGGCGGGTAGGGTTGCTGCTTGCCACTTTGAGAGTGTGTCGCTAGCATTGGCGGGCTCAAATGGCTGGGAGGGCCGGATGAATTCTCTGTTCGAATGGGTGAGCAACGCGATTTTTACGGTCAGTGATCTCGTTTGGGGTTGGCCCGCGGCGATGCCTCTCCTCGTCGTGCTCCTGGTGGGCACTGGCCTCGTTACGACCTTTCGCCTCGGTTGGATTCAGGTTCGCTACTTCCGTCACGGCCTGCGTGTGATCCGTGGCGAATATGACGACCCAGAGCATGAGGGCGATCTCTCTCACTTCCAGGCTCTGACAACAGCGCTATCTGCGACTGTCGGGATTGGCAATATCGCCGGTGTCGCCACTGCTATCCATTACGGGGGACCGGGCGCCCTCTTTTGGATGTGGGTGACGGCCGTCTTCGGCATGGCCCTCAAGTTCACGGAGTGCACCCTTTCGATGAAAACCCGGATCATCCTTCCCGGTGGTTCGGCGGCCGGTGGACCGATGTACTCGATTGAGAATGGGCTCGGCAGGAAGTGGAAACCACTTGCCATTGCCTTTGCCCTTTTCGCCATCATTTCATCCTTCGGATCTGGAAACGCGGTCCAGTCGTTCACCGTTGCCGACCAATTCCGCCAGGACCTCGGCGTACCCACCTGGGTGACCGGCCTGATTCTCGCCACGCTCGTTGCAGCGGTGATCCTTGGCGGTATCCGCCGCATCGGACGGGTGACCTCGAAGCTGGTGCCGTTCATGGCGGCCACCTACCTTGGTGCGAGTCTGATCGTCGTCTTGCTCCATATCGACCAGGTGCCCGGCACCCTCGCTCTGATCATCACTTCGGCATTCCAACCGGCCGCCCAGATCGGTGGTTTTGCCGGTGGTACCTTTATCTTCATGCTCACGTGGGGCGTCAAGCGCGGACTCTTCTCCAACGAGTCCGGTCAGGGCTCGGCACCGATCGCTCACGCCGCGGCCAAGACCGATGAACCGATCCGCGAGGGCGTCGTGGCTATGATCGGTCCGTTCATCGACACACTGCTCATTTGCACCATGACCGGATTGGTGATTCTGATCTCGGGAGTCTGGCACGACAAACAGGAGCAGCAGCTGTTGATCAACGAGCAGTCGGCGCTTGTCGCGATCGTTGCCGGGGCCGACGTGAAGCTGGACGGCGCAATCGACGAAAACGAGCTGGCAACCGGTTCGTACGCTGTGCAGGAAGGGAACCCGGTTGGTTTTGCTCTGGTCCGGAACCACGCTCTGGTCGATGACGTAGAGCTGCTGATCGCTGACGACGCGGTCCTGCTGCGTAATCTTCGTAATTTCACCGGCAGTGTCAGTTTCGAATCGGAAGATGGAGGCAGACTGGAAGATGCGACGGTGCTCTCCACGAGCGGTGAAGCCGCGAATGGGGCGCTCGTGCTCCGCGGCAAGGCGATGCAGAACGGTTCGCCGCTGACCGCCTGGGCATTCCGCGAAGGTCTCGGTCGGGTGGCGTTCGGCCACGGCCATTTGTTGGTCACGATGGCGGTCTTCTTCTTCGGACTTTCGACCGCGATCAGCTGGTCCTACTATGGCGATCGGTCAATCCTCTACCTTGCCGGTCCGCGGTGGGTGGTGCCCTATCGGGTTGTTTTCTGCATCGCCCATTTCCTGGGCGCCGTCTATTCGCTCGAGTTGGTTTGGGCTTTTGGGGACCTGGCCTTAGGTCTGATGACGATCCCCAACCTGATCTCGATCCTCCTCCTTACCGGGCTCGTCAAGGGTTGGGTGCGGGAGTATGTCGATGAAGGCAAGCTGGAGCCTCCCAAGTTCTGACAAAAGCCTGTCGACTTTCAGTGGATCGGGAAGCCTGCTGGGAGGAAAATGCACAGACTGATGTTTTCCTCTGGAAAACATTCGGCAACTCAATCTCGACAGGGTGAGGCGAAATCCGTTCATCTTTCGTTGATCCAAACGGCTGAAGTCATGCGGAGATGAGCGTCCGATCGTCGGTCGATTTTCGACAATAGGTCCTTTGTCCGCCATCTGCATACAAACGACTGCATATTCGGTCTATGAGACCACCTCCTGTTTCCGCCAATAGCGCCATTTCTCGGCCTCTCGGTTCTCATTTTTTGCAACTGAATCGCATTCACAATCAGAATCAGTCTTGAGATTCAATAGAATTTCAGGGCTTCGTGTTGACAACGAAGAATCAGCCGCCGTAGTGTGTAGCGGTTAAAAATGCGGTTAAGTTTTTTTGTTGGTCTGATGGTAAGAATCCAAAGGAGGCCATGATGGGTAGGAGGGATGTGAGGTTAGGTGTGCCCGACGGTTCCCCTCAAGAGGAGGGTCTCGGCCGAAGGGACTTTGTCAAGGCTTGCATGATGGCTGCTGCCGCCGTCGGTCTCCCCGCGAGTGTGGGGATGAAATGGGCGGAGGCTGCTGAGGCAGGTCTCAAACCGTCGGTGATCTGGCTCCACTTCCAGGAGTGCACCGGGTGTACGGAGTCGTTGCTCCGTACCTCGAGTCCTGGAATCGCGGAGCTGATCCTCGACCTCGTCTCGCTTGATTATCACGAGACGTTGTTCGCTGCTGCAGGCTATCAAATCGAAGAGGCCCTGCACCAGGCGATGGAAGCGCATGCCGGCCAATACGTGTGCGTGGTCGAAGGTGCGATCCCGAGAAAAGATGGCGGCATCTACTGTCAGATCGGTGGACGGACCGCGATCGATATCCTCGAGGACGTTGCTTCGAAGGCGGCAGCAGTTGTCGCCATCGGTTCCTGCGCCTCGTGGGGCGGTATTCCGTCGGCCGATCCGAATCCGACCGATGCCGTTGGTGCACCACAGATACTCGAGGGGACCACTGTAGTCACGATTCCCGGCTGCCCGGCGAATCCCTACAACTTCCTCGGAACGGTGCTCCAGTTTGTTGCCCTGGGCTCGTTGCCCGCGCTCGATGACAAGGGCCGCCCGCTCTTCGCCTACGGGCGCACGATCCACGAGCACTGCCCGCGTCGCGCTCACTTCGACGCCGGTCGCTTTGCACGCCAGTACGGTGACGAGGGGCACAGGCTCGGTTACTGTCTCTTCGCCCTTGGCTGCAAGGGTCCGGAGACCCATGCCAACTGCTCGGTTCAGTCATTTGGTGAGCTGCCGGATGCCTGGCCGATCGGCATCGGCCACCCATGTTTCGGTTGCACCGAACAGGGCGTCGCGTTCCATAAACCGCTTCACCAGGAGGCAGCGCTTCCTGAAAACGCGGTGCCGCCGATTCATCCAGACCATCGGACCAGCCCCTCCGCAGCTGCGGCGGGTGTCGCCGGCCTTGTCGGTGGCGCCGTGGTCGGCGCAGGGCTGATGGCCTCGAAGAAAATGGCGGAAGGAGGAGGCGAGGAGGGGTCGTCATGACCATGAATCGACGAACTCTGCTGAAAGGAGCCGCCGCTGCCGGTGCCGGTGTTGCGGTCTCGACTGCGACCACGGCCGAGGCTTCGTCGGTGCGGCCAACCGCACCACTGGATGCGGTCGGGATGCTTTACGATGCAACCCGCTGCATCGGCTGCCGGGCCTGTGTGACCGCCTGCAAGACCGCCAACAACATGCCTGGCAATATCTACGATCCGCCGAACGATCTTAGCGGCGACACGAAGAACATCATCAAACTCTACGAGGGCGATGGCGAAAAATCGTACATGAAGCAGCAGTGCATGCACTGCATCGACCCCGGCTGCGTCAACGCTTGCATGATCGGGGCCTTCAAGAAGCGCGAATTCGGCATCATTACCTGGGACAAGGATCGTTGTATCGGCTGTCGCTACTGTCAGGTGGCCTGCCCCTACAATATTCCGAAGTTCCAGTGGGATACCGCGATTCCGAATATCGTCAAGTGTGAGCTGTGCCACCACATGATCGTCGATCCGGTGACAGGCGGGCAGAAAGAAGGGGTTATCCCCGGCTGCTGTCAGGCCTGCCCCAAAGAGGCCGTGATCTACGGCACCTACGAGGAGCTCCTGGCGGATGCCAGGCAGCGCATTGCCGATCATCCCGAACGGTACTATCCGGCGGGAGATCCGCAGATCTTCGGTGACACCGAAGGCGGCGGCACCCAGGTCCTGTATCTGGCCGGCGTGGACTTTGAAAAACTCGGTCTGCCGGCGCTCGGTGACGACGGCGTTGGTGTCCAATCCCGGAAAATCCAACATGGGATTTACAGGGGATTTATCGCGCCGGTCGCGCTTTACGGCATCCTCGGTGCCGTGATTTGGCGCAACCGCCGTGCGGCGAAGAAGGGGGGCTCCGATGAGTGAGCACCGCGCTGAACCTGTCGGCGGTCCCCTGATCTTCAACCGATTCACCAAGTTTTTGGTGATGTTTCTCGGTCTGTGGGTCCTCATTCTCGCGTACCGGTTCGCGACTGGAATCGGCACGGTTTCGGGTCTCACGGATGGATACCCGTGGGGTATTTGGATCGCCTTCGATGTCGTCACCGGTACTGCGCTGGCGTGCGGTGGTTACGCGATTGCGATCCTTGCCTACATCCTCAACAAGGGCAAATACCACCCGCTGGTCAGGCCCGCACTGCTGACCAGTGCCCTCGGTTACTCGATGGCCGCTTTGGCGATCATCATCGATGTCGGCCGCTGGTGGGGAATCTGGCGCATCCCGCTCGGGGGCTTCCCGGATATGGGGAGCTACAACTGGAACTCGGCCCTGCTCGAAGTAGCCCTGTGCGTCATGGCGTACGTAGGTGTCCTGTGGATTGAGCTTGGTCCGGCCTTCCTCGAGAAGTGGGAGGCCACCTCCAAGAACTCGGCTCTCGTCAGCTTTGCCAAGGCAGGTCTCAAGTTCTACGAAAAAGCACTGATCTGGATCATCGCCCTTGGCGTTCTGCTGCCCACCATGCACCAGTCGTCCCTGGGCGCATTGATGCTGCTTGCCGGCCACAAGCTGCACGGCCTGTGGAACACCCCGTGGATCCCACTGCTTTATCTCATCTCATGCATCGGCATGGGCTATGCGGTGGTGGTTTGGGAGTCGGCGGTCTCGAGCAAGGTCTTCAAACGCGAGCGCGAGGACAGCATGCTGATCTCGCTCTCGGGGGCGATGGTCGTGGTCATCGGTCTGTATCTGCTCCTTCGTTTCGCAGACATCATTGTCAGCGGAAAGACCATGCTCATGTTCAACTCGGGCGTGTTGAGCGTCATGTTCTGGATCGAGATCGCCCTCTTTGTCATTCCGATGGTGATGTTGATGCGGGCCAAGGACCGCGCGAACTTCGCCACCATATTCAAGGCGTCGATGCTGATCATGCTCGCAGGTGGACTCTACCGGTTTGACACCTATTTGACGGCATTCAACCCAGGAGAAGGTTGGTCGTACTTCCCGACGACCCTCGAGCTACTGATCACGTTCGGTGTGATCTCGTTCGAGATCTTCCTCTACATCTTCGTTGTGAAACGCTACCCGATCCTGAGCGGCACCCGCGCCGGACAGGCTCGTGCATTAGAAGGGAGGGCCTGATGGCCAGAACGATCACTGTTGACCCGATCACACGCATCGAGGGTCATCTGCGCATCGACGTTGAGGTCGACCGGGGCAAGGTACAAAACTCCTGGTCCTCGGGTCAGATGTGGCGCGGCATCGAGAAAATTCTCGAGGGCCGTGATCCGAGAGACGCGTGGGTCTTCACACAGCGCATCTGCGGTGTGTGCACGACCGTTCACGCGATCGCCTCGGTGCGGTCGGTGGAAAACGCTCTCCAGATCAACCCGCCGCTCAACGCGCAGCTGATCCGCAATCTTTTGATCGCGGCGCACTCGCTGCACGATCACATCGTCCACTTCTATCACCTGTCTGCACTCGACTGGGTGGACGTAGTCTCTGCCTTGAAGGGCAACCCGCGCACGACTGCGCGTCTTGCCGAGTCACTTTCTGCATGGCCGGGGAACGGTGAGAAGGATCTCGCCGCGGTCAAGGCAAAGCTGGCAGATTTCGTATCCAAGGGCCAGCTCGGGATCTTCACCAACGGCTACTGGGGCCATCCTGCGATGGATCTGCCGCCGGATGTCAACCTGCTGGCGGTCTCCCACTATCTACAGGCGCTCGAGGCGCAGAAGACGGCCAACAAGGTCGTCACCCTTCTCGGCTCGAAGACGCCGAATATCCAGAACCTGGCGGTCGGTGGTGTGGCGAATGCCATCAACCTCGACAACGAAGCGACGCTCAATATGAACAAGCTCTACCAGATCAAAGGCTATCTGGAAGAGGTCAAGGCCTTCGTCGACCAGGTCTATTTCCCGGATGTGGCCGCAATCGGCGCCATGTACGCCCCGTGGCTCGGCTACGGCGCGGGCGTCACCAACTACCTGTCGGTGCCGGATCTGCCGCTCAACGCAGAGGGGACCGAGTTTCAGATGCCGGGCGGCGTGATCATGAACGCGGATCTCGGTACCTTCAAAGAGATCACCTCGTTCAACGACGGCTTCTTCCGCGACAATGTGGCCGAGAGCATCGCCCACTCGTGGTACGACGGCGACTGGCAGAAACACCCGTACGAGGAGGACACAGTCCCGGCGTACACCGAGTTCGACCCAGAGGGCGCATACTCCTGGGTCAAGGCCCCGCGCTTCGACGGCAATCCAATGCAGGTGGGACCGCTCGCTCAGGTGTTGGCGGCTCTCGCGGCCGGCGACCCGAAGACCACCGAAATCGCGACAGAGTTCCTCCAGTTGGCGGGCAAGGTGGCCGGCGCCAAGCTCACCCCGGCGGTCTTGCACTCGACGCTCGGACGCCACGCTGCGCGTTGCATTCGAGCCAGGGTCATCGCCCACCAGGCTCTCGGTCATTGGGAAGCGTTGGTCGGCAACATCGCCTCGGGCGATACCGATATCTTCACCCCGTTCGAATTTCCGGCGGGCGAGATCCAGGGCTTCGGCTTCCACGAGGCGCCCCGCGGCACCCTGTCGCACTGGTGCGTGATCGAGAACGGAAAGATCAAGAACTACCAGTGCGTCGTGCCCTCGACCTGGAACGCCGGGCCGCGTGACGGTGCCGATCAGATGGGACCCTACGAGGCCTCCCTGATCGGAAACCCGATCGCTGATCCGGAACGCCCGCTCGAGGTGCTGCGTACCATTCACTCGTTCGACCCGTGTCTGGCCTGTGCGATCCATACCCACGATCCGGATGGGAATGAGGTCTCGAAGGTCAGAGTACGGTAGGAATGACGAATTAGGAATTCTGAATTCGGAATTCTGAATTCCAGATTTCAGGAATTGGCCGGGGCGAAATCCCCGGCCTTTTTTTTGTTGGGACCGGGGGTTTGGGTGTACATTCCTAATTCCTAACTCCTAATTCCTAATTAAGATCATCGGCCGCCCTATCCAACCGCGCCGCGCTCTGGCATCATCATCCGATGACTGAGACCAAACCCATCCGCATACTCGGTGTCGGCAACGTCCTTTGTGAGGACGACGGCCTTGGGCCGTACGCGATCAAGGTCCTGGAAGCACAATTCGAGTTTCCGGAGGGAGTCGAGGTCATCGATCTCGGTACACCGGGCCTCGATTTTACGCCCTATCTGGCAGACGCACGAATGGTCATCGTGCTCGACACCGTGAAAGGTGATGAGCCCTCTGGAACCCTGCGATTGCTGCGTGATGGAGAGATCGTCGCCAAACCACCGCCCTCGCGCATGAGCCCGCATGAGCCGGGGCTCCGTGAGGCCCTGATGGCGACAGAGTTCGCTGACAGCAGTCCAGAGGAGATCCTGCTGATCGGTGTTGTACCGGAGAGCACCGGCCAGAGCACGAAGTTGACCGAAGCGGTCAGAGCGGCGGTCCCCCAGGTTGTGGACTCGGTTGTGATGGAGTTGGAGCGATTGGGTCGACCACCGGTTCGACGCGATCCGCCGGCGGAACTCGATCTGTGGTGGGAGTGATCGATGAAACTTACTGAGACACACGAACGGATACTGATCTTCCTCATCTCACTGCACAGCATCATCGTTGGGTTGATGCTGTTGTTCGCTGCGGACTGGGCGGTGCGCTTTGCGGGCTGGGCCGGCGCCGACCCGATCTTCTTTATCTGGCAGGCCGGCGCTTTTCACTTTGTTTTGGCGACAGGTTACCTGGTTGAGTACTCCCGCACGCAGACCATATCGCTGCTGTTGATCGCCAAAACTACCGCGTTCGTGTTTCTGATCGGCGGATCGCTCCTGGTGGAGACCCCGTGGTCGGTGTGGTTCTCAGGCTTGGCTGATGGTGCCATGGCGCTTGTCGCGTTCCTGGTTCACCGCGCGGTGAAGAGCTGACAATATTTGGTGCCACCGAGTATCAATCTCTGATCGCGTTTCCCGAAGAGTTTATGGCGCCACCGAATATCGCGTCGGCGTGGGAATTCCGAATTCAGAATTCTTCTTCGAGTTCTTCGCCACCGACCTCTTCGTAGATTTCGAGGATCTGGTCGCAACCGAACTGCACCGTCATCAGGAGAAAATCATGGATCGGACCCTCGAGGTCCTCGCCTTCCGGATCTGAACGGATCGCGTCTACGCAAAGGGCGCTCACCGTCAGCAATGCACCGACGACCTCGCGGACGCCAAAGCCCTGCATGAGCCGTTTCTCGGCGAGGTCGCGGCAGTAGGTCGTGAAGAGACCACGGTCACGGGTTCGGATCGAGCTCTGGAGGTGGCGCAGGAGAATCATGAACCGCCACTCGAGGACGTCACGCGCCACATTCTGGTAGGACGGAAATCGTGATGCGGATCCGGAGGACAGGAGCTGATCTAGGAAATTCGTACAGATCTGGTCGAGGTGCGCCTCGAGCAGACGGTTGATGCGGAGGTTTGGCCGGAGGTGGACTTCTTTGAGCGCCGCCCTGTTGAGCCGGTGCCACTCGTGGGGGTCGGTTTTTCGGTACTCCACCATGAACGGCATTCGCCGCTGCAAAAGCAGTCTCTTTCTCGGCCTCCAGCCGATCTTTTCATATGTTCGGCTTGCATCGACCGCGAGGTCGGTGTCCAGGTAGTTGATCATCCACGGCCTCTCGAACGGTCGGTTCCCGAGGAGCCGGCCCATCAGGTCGCGGCCCCATACACCGATCCGCGCCAGGAATTTAGGTATGAAAATCGGCCTCCGCCGTTGACCGAAATAGTCGATGTTGGCGAGATCGAAGAGCGCCTTGTGGGAGAGGGTCTCGCTCGGGCTGGCGATGAACACTTCTCGTTGCTCGACGCAGCCATCGAGCTCGAGGAGCTTGCGGATAAATGGGCCCATCTCGCGGACGTGCATGTAGGGAATGGCGGTGGTGCCCCTTCCGCCGATGATATTGCTGTTCCAAACCTTGGAGAGCCAGGTTTCGAGAAAAATATAGAGAGGTGCGTACTCGCACCAGTCCGAGAAGAGGGCCGCGAGACGGATGATGCATGACGGAATGTCCTCGTCGTACTCCGCCAACATCTCCTCACCGATCCGTTTCGACACCGCGTAAACATGCTCACCGTCGGGGAGGTTGTCTTCGGTCAACACCTCGCCGGTATCCGGAAACTCGCACGCGGCCAGTGACGAGCTGAAGATCAGTCGCTTCAGATCGAGGCTTCGACACTCCTCGAGCACATTGCGCATGCCCTCGACATTTGTCCGCCAGTACTCGGGGTCCTTTTCGCCGGTGAAATCGTAGTGCGCCGCGAGATGAATGACGTAATCGGCGCCACCAGACTCTCGGATGTAACGAAAAGCGGAGGTGAGGGCCTCGCGATCTCCGATATCCACCTGGTACCAGGTGATGTTCTTGTGGACGGGCGCGCCGCAGTGGAGCTGCGACCGCCGGGCGATGCCGACGATTCGAAAATTCTCCTTGAAGAAGTCGAGGAGGTGTCTTCCGATGAATCCGGAGGCGCCGGTGATGATGAGACGAGGCAATTGCACAGCGCGGGGTATTGTACACAAACAAACCGTCATGAATACCCGGTGTCAATCGAGTTTTGAATTTTGAATTATAAGTTTTGAATTGATCGCACCGTGTTGACGAGAGTGAGGGAGTGTGGCCCGAAACTCAAAATTCAAAATTAAGAATTCGAAATTTGGGTGGTTGGTTGGACGGGTATACTCTCTCGGTGCACGAAATGGGAATCGCCCTCGAAGTCTACCGGACCTGCCGCGAGACGGTGGAGGCCCACGGCGGAGGTCGGCTGCGGCAGGCGCGCCTTGCGGTTGGAGAGCTTTCTGCCGTCGAGCCGGAGCTACTGGTCTATGCCTGGGAGGCCGTGGTCGAGGAGAGCCTCGATGCCGGCGCCGAGCTGGTCATTGAGTGGCACCCAGCTGTACAGCATTGTGGTGTCTGCGGAGAGGCCAAGGATCGCGCGACCGGTTCCTGGATGAGGCTCTGCCCGGATTGTGGGATGCCGCTCGAGGTCTCCGGTGGCAGCGAACTCGACGTCCTCGACCTCAGTTTCGAAGCGGCCGAAGAGACGGGCTGAGGCCTGCTCACGACACCACGAGAGGAACCAATGATGACAAAGGTGGTCACAGTCAAACGTCGCGCGCTCGCAGCGAATGAGGAGCGCGCTGATGCTCTGCGGTCGCGCTTCGCGGCCTCGGGTACCCTGGTCGCCAACTTGATCTCCTCGCCCGGGTCCGGAAAGACGACCCTGCTCGAAGCGACCGTGCGGGCGCTCGACGGCGAGCTCACGTTGGCGGTCATCGAGGGAGACGTGGCAACCGAAAACGACGCCGACCGCATCCGCGCTCTGGGCGTCCCTGCCCACCAGATTCTCACCGGCGGAGCCTGTCACCTCGACGCCCGGCAGGTCGAGACGGGCATCGAAGAAGGCGGGCTGCCTGAGGTCGACATCCTGTTCATCGAAAATGTCGGCAACCTGATCTGCCCCACCACCTACGATCTCGGAGAAGACTTCAAGGTCGTTCTGCTGTCGGTTGCGGAGGGTGACGATAAACCGGTGAAGTATCCGGCCATTTTTGCTCGTGCCGAAGTGGCGGTGATCACGAAGTCAGACCTGTTGCCATATGTTCCATTCGACCTCGAGTCGGTGGAATCACAGATCGCGAGCCTCAATCCGAACGGCAGCGTACTTGTGACTTCATCTCTCAAGGATGAAGGTGTCGATGGCTGGATCAGCCTGCTTCGGGCCCGCCTTGAGGCCAAGAGACAGAGCGCGGAGTGAGCGACGACAACCGGATCCGACTCCAGCTGAGGTGCCGCGGCACCGTTCAGGGCGTGGGCTTCCGACCCGCAATTCACCGAATCGCTTCTGCCCTCGGCCTCGGCGGCTGGGTGATCAATGATCCTCAAGGTGCGACGATGGAGATTGAGGGTCCAGCCGAGATCGTCAACGATTTTCTGAACCGCCTGCCGGCGGAGCTACCGCCTTTGGCTCGCCTCGAGAAGATCGAGAGGGAGACCATCGAGCCGGCCGGCGAGGAAGGCTTCGAGGTCCGCAGCTCGACCCTCGGCCGGAGAGAGGGCGCCCTGGTGCCGCCGGACGCCGTCCTGTGCGACGACTGCCGGCGCGAAATGGAGGACCCGGAAGACAGGCGGTTCCACTATCCGTTTACGACTTGCACCAATTGCGGGCCGAGGTTCACGCTGGTTCGTTCCCTGCCTTACGATCGCGAGCGCACCTCGATGGCGTGCTTCCCGCTGTGCTCCGAATGCAAACGGGAGTACAAGGATCCGTCGGACCGTCGCTTTCACGCCGAGCCGGTGGCGTGTCCGCAGTGCGGGCCGAAACTCTGGCTCGCGGACGAGATGGGTGAGCCGCTGGAATCAAATGAGGATCCTATCGCTGGAGCCTGCGACGAACTGCTGGCGGGCCGAATCTTGGCGGTGAAGGGGCTCGGTGGCTTTCAGCTCGCCTGCCGCGCAGACTCCTCGGAGGCGGTTACGCGGCTCCGTCGACGCAAGAAGCGGTATGGCAAGCCCTTCGCAGTGATGGTGCGCGACCTCGAGACGGCCAATGGAACGGTGCGTCTCGATGCCGCCTCAGAGGACCTTCTGTTGTCGCCCAGGGCGCCGATCATTCTCGCCCCGCGGCTGGATGAATCTGCCGTTGCGGCTGAAGTGGCGCCCGGTCTCGCTGACCTCGGGGTGATGCTCCCCACGACGCCGCTCCACGTTGAGCTCCTGCGCGACCCGCAGATGCCGCCGCTGGTGATGACTTCCGGGAATCTCTCCGAAGAACCGTTGCGGCGAGGAAATCGCGAGGCCGTGGAAGGTCTCGCTGGTATTGCCGACTGTTTCCTCCTCCACGACCGCGATGTCGTCCGACGGCTGGACGACTCGGTGGTGCGAACATCGCCGCGCGGTCCGGCGTTGGTTCGGCGGGCCCGCGGCTGGGTGCCCGAACCGTTGCCGTTGCCGGTCTCCGCGCCGCGGGTGATTGTCGCCACCGGTGGCCACCTGCAGGTGACCGCCTGCGTCGCGCAGGAGGAACAGGCTTTCCTTTCACAGCACGTCGGCGATCTCGATTCTGTTCCGGCCCGAAGTTTTCTCGCCGAAGTGATCGACGGCCTCCTCGATTTCCTCCAGGTCGAGCCGGAGATGATCGTCGCCGACGCGCACCCCGACTACCCCAGCAGCTGGTTTGCCCGTGACCTCGGAGAGAAATTCGGGGCAGGGGTCATGGCCGTGCAGCACCATCTGGCGCACACGGCGGCGGTCCTGGCGGAGCACGGCCGTTTTCCAGGACCCCGGGAGCGTTGTATCGGTATTGCCCTCGACGGCACCGGCTGGGGACCCGACGAAACGGCCTGGGGTGGGGAGTGGCTTTCGCTCGCGGGTGACCTCGCGTGGGACCGGCTGGCCCACCTCGAAGCGCTTCCTCTGGTCGGCGGCGAGGCAGCCGTGCGCGAGCCGTGGCGGGTGGCGGTGGCGGCTCTGCAACGACAGGGTCAGGAAGGGCTGATCGCGTCGACGCCGATGGCCGCCCAGATCGAAGAGGCGCGTCTTGCGACCATGATCCAGTTGGCAGCAGACACGAGCTGGCCGATGGCCTCCGGCGCCGGGCGCGTTTTCGAGGCAGCGGGGGCCCTGCTCGGCGTTGGCGAGGTGAACCGGTGGGAGGGCGAAGCTGCGGCGCGCCTCGAAGCGCTGGCCTCGAGGATTGAAAACGAATTCGAATCGTGGCCAGGTCTCGAGATCGTGGTCAGGGATGGAAAACTGCTGATTCCGTCGTCAGAGCTGCTGGTCGAGGTCGCGAGACGGGCAGCTGACGGCGAGGATACTGCGTCGGTGGCGAACGGTTTTCACGCAACCTTCTGTCGACTGGCGGCTGATCTCACTGCGAAAGTGAACGGCGGCGAGAGGGGTGTAGTGGCTCTCGGAGGTGGTTGTGTGGTCAATCGCATCCTCTCCACAGGTCTGGCCGAGAACCTCGAAGAGCTCGGCTTCGAGGTCCTCCTGCCGCGCAACGTTCCCCCCGGTGATGGTGGTTTGTCTTATGGACAGGCGGTGATTGGTGCCGTTGCTGCTGAACGCAGAGTGCTGCCTTCACAGAAAGACCGCTGATCTTGGTCGGATTCCGAAGCAAGTTAAGGGTAAAGAGTGAAGGGTTAAGGTCTTTGCTCCTAACTCTTAACTCTTAACCCTCTTTACTTGCCTGGTTTTGGGATCCAGACTCGATCAGTGATTGACTACACGGAGAGGATTGGCTTCTGTAGGATATACGGGCGACAAAATCGGCGCCGGCACTCATCGGACGCCGTGTACCGAGTGGAGGACTTCTGATGTGTCTCGCCATTCCGATGGTGTTGGTCGAGCGGAACGAGTTCGAGGGCGTGGCCGAGATCGATGGTGTGCAACGCCGAATCTCGGTGATGTATGTACCGGAGGCGGAGGTCGGGGACTACGTGCTGGTGCATGCCGGTTATGCGATCGGCCAGGTCGACGCCGATGAAGCGGCCAAGACCCTCGAATTGCTACGCGAGTACTCCGACTCGATGGTGGAGCTATGAGCACCAGCCCGTTCAAAGACGCGGCCGCGATGGCCGGGATCCTCGACGAGCTTCGAAAAGAGGCTGCAAAGCTCGAACGCCGCGTGACCCTGATGGAGGTCTGCGGCACCCATACACACAGCGTTGCAGGCGCTGGTCTGCGACGCCTCATGCCGGAAAAAGTCAGGCTGATTTCTGGCCCGGGCTGCCCGGTGTGTGTGACTCCAGTCGACTACCTCGACCGCGCTCTGGCTCTCGCCGCGATCCCGGGCAACGTGGTCTGTACCTTTGGTGATCTCATGCGAGTCCCTTCGAGCACTGTCAGTCTCGAGCATGCCCGTGCCGAGGGGGCGAAGGTCGAGGTGGTGTATTCACCTCGGGATGCCCTCGATATGGCCCGCGCCAACCCCGCTCAGCAGATCATCTTCCTGGCGGTGGGCTTCGAGACGACCGTGCCGACCATCGCGGGTGCCCTGGCCGAGGCCGAGGCCGATGGCGTGCCCAACTTCCTTCTGCTGCCCGGGAACAAGACCATGCCGCAGGTGATGCGGGTGCTGGTTGATGACCCCGAACTCGATGTCGACGGTTTTCTGCTTCCCGGTCATGTTTCGGTGATCACCGGGTGGCAGCTTTTCGAATTCTTGACTGAAGACTTTGATGTTTCGGGTGTTGTAGCCGGCTTCATGCCAACTGACGTAGCGCAGGGGGTGCTGGCCCTGGTTTGTCAATCCGTTGATGGCAAGGCCGAGATTGGAAATGTCTATGGCCGGGTGGTGACTGCGGAGGGGAACGCCCGCGCGCGGGAACTGGTGAATCGATTTTTCGAGCCTTCAGACGAGGTGTGGCGCGGGTTCGGGATCGTGCCCGGATCCGGGCTCGGTCTCCGTTCCGAATACGACCACCGAAACGCGGCCCTGATCGACGTCACCGTGCCGCCTCCGGCCGAGCCGGTGGGATGCCGCTGTGGCGATGTTCTGCGAGGTGTCATCGATCCGCCCGAGTGTCCGCTCTTTGATGCCGGGTGCGATCCCGACACCGCGATCGGCGCCTGCATGGTGTCCTCCGAAGGGACTTGTGCCGCATGGTACCGCCACGAGCGGTGGGCGGAAGGAGCGGGATCTTGAAGGGCCCCGACAAAGTGCTGCTGGCGCACGGCGGCGGCGGTCATTTGACCCGCCGGCTGGTTGAGGAGCTCTTTCTACCGGCGCTCCAGAACCCGCATCTCGCAACCCTGACCGACGCTGCGGTGCTGCCCGAGATGCCGCCTGGACGGCCCGCCCTTTCCACAGATGCTTTCGTCGTTGATCCACCGATCTTCTCGGGTGGCGATCTCGGCTGCCTCAGCATCTGTGGCACCGTCAACGACCTCGCGATGTCCGGGGCGCGTCCCCTGTGGTTGACCTGGGCCTTGATCCTGGAAGAAGGCGCAGACGGCGAACTTCTCGAAACCTGCGTTCGCGGTGCAGCGAGCGCTGCCAGGGACGCTGGTGTGCAGGTTGTGGCTGGCGACACCAAGGTTGTGCCGCGTGGCAAGGGTGACGGCCTCTTTGCTGTCACAGCCGGTCTCGGCGTTGTACCGCCGGGACGAGATCTTTCGGACACCCACATCGAGCCCGGAGACGTGATCCTGGTTTCGGGCCCGATCGGTGATCACGGCGCCACGGTGCTCGCCCATCGCCACAATCTCATGGCTGCAGGGCTGAAATCCGACTGTGCGCCACTGGCGGGTCTGGTGGAGACGCTATTGGAAAGCGGCGCGACCGTCAGGGCTCTGCATGACCCGACCCGTGGCGGCGTCGTGACCGTTTGCCACGAGGTTGCCGGCAGGAGCGGCGCAAAGGTGGTCCTTCGCGAGACGGCTCTACCCGTCCGGAGGGAGGTGGCGGGGGTCTGCGATCTGCTCGGCCTCGATCCTCTGGCGCTGGCCTGCGAGGGCCGAGCCCTGGCGTGGGTCGCTGCCGATGACGCGGAACGTGCGCTCGAAGCGATGCGTTCTCACCCCCTCGGAACAGAATCTGAGATCATCGGTGGTATGGATATCGCTGTGTCCGGTGCGCCGCCGGTCGTCATGAAGACCAGCGTCGGTGGCGAGAGACCGCTCGACTTGCTGTCGGGCCTCGACCTGCCGAGGATTTGCTGATGGACGTATTTTCTTTTTCGCCGAGTCTTCTGGCGGCGGCTTTTGGAGTCGGGATAGTTCATACGCTGCTCGGCCCCGATCACTACCTGCCGTTCATCATGCTTGCCAAAGCTCGTGGCTGGTCCCGTGCACGGACGATAGCCGTGACCTCGATCTGTGGCATCGGGCATATCGCGTCTTCGGTGATTCTCGGGGGTTTTGGTATCGCATTCGGTGTCGCTGTCGGCCAGTTGGAGTGGGCGGAATCGAGCCGCGGGCCATTGGCGGCATGGGCCCTTGTCGCATTCGGTTTGGCGTATGCGCTTTGGGGTCTACGTCATGCTCTCCGCAGGCGAAAAGGGATCGAAGCCCACGTCCACGGAGATGAGGTCCACATTCACAGCCACGGCCTCAAACCCCACGGCGATGAACACCACAAGATCGGTGCCAATACGACGTTCTGGACGCTCTTCATCGTCTTTGTTCTTGGACCGTGCGAACCCCTGATTCCACTCTTCGCCTTGCCGGCCAGTCAGGGTCGGTGGGGTGTGGCGATAGCGACGGCTGCTGTCTTTGCTATCGCGACGCTGGTCTCCATGGTCGGTGCAACGCTCCTCGGACTGAAGGGAGTGAAGATGCTGAACCTGGGCCCGTTCGAGCGCTGGTCCCACGTTTTGGCGGGCTGCGTCATCGCAGCGGCCGGGTTGTCGGTGATCTATCTAGGATTGTAGAGCCATGGGGAAGGTCTTTCTCGCTCGGAAAGCTAGTTAACGCTGGTACCATCTTCGATTGGACGAATCAATGACTCTTTCACCGGTGATATTCGGCGCTGCGCTCGTGGTCGCTATGTTGCTCGGGGGCGCCATCGCCTGGGTTGTGGCCACCGCGCGCGAGCGAGAAACCCGCGCGAGGGCGGAGGCGGAGCTCCAGGCTCGTCTCTCTGCCGAGACTGCCCGCGCCAGCCATGAATCGGAGCGCAGGAGCGCTCTGGACCAGGAGCTCGCCAGTGTCAACGAGGCAAGAAACGAGCTCGACAGGAAGATCTCGGCGGCAGAGGTTCAGATTCGGACAGGCCAAGAGCGCATCGAGGAGCAAAAGGAGTTCATAACCTCCTCGCGCAAGGAGTTCGAAGACACCTTCAAAGCGCTGTCGGCGGCGGCGCTCGAGGGGAGCACGAAGCAGTTCCTTGAGCTGGCTGAGCAGCGGTGGAAGACGAGCCGTGAGGAAGTCGCCGGCGACCTCGAGAAACGGCGCCAGGGAATTGAGGCCATGTTGGCGCCTCTCAAGGAGACGCTGAAAAACCTCGACGTCAAGACGGCCGAAATGGAAAAGGAGCGTCGCGGGGCCTACGACGGTCTCAAGGTGCACCTTACTCACCTCCAGAACACGACCACAACACTTCAGGACCGGACGACCACCCTCGCCTCCGCCCTGCGCGGAACCCAGGTTCGCGGCCGCTGGGGTGAGCTCGCCCTGCGCAACATCGCCGAACTCGCCGGCATGACCGAGCACTGCGATTTCACCGAACAGACCACGACTGACGAAGGGAAGCGGCCGGACATGGTGGTGCACTTGCCGGAAGGCAGATTCATCGCGGTCGACTCGAAGGTCCCGCTGTCCGGTTATCTCAAAGCGATCGAGGCCGCAGATGAAGAGGGACGGCAGTCGGGGCTGAAAGAACACGTTCAGGCCGTTCGAAATCACATCAAGACTCTGGCCGCCCGCGACTATGCCGAAAGCCTCGAGGGTGACGTGGATCTCGTCGTTTTGTTCCTGCCCGGTGATCCCTTCCTCGCGGCGGCCTTCGGTGAAGATCCGGACCTCCAGGTCGAAGCGATCCGATCGGGAGTCCTGCTGGCGACGCCGACGACTCTGGTGGCACTGCTGCGTACAGTCGCGATCTACCATCAACATCTCACGCTCGCCGAAAACGCCCGCGAGATTGGCGAGGTCGCAGCCACACTCTACGACCGCGCTGCGAAGTTCGGTGACGATCTGGCTCGCGCCGGACGAGGGCTCAAGACCGCGGTCGACGCTTTCAACGCGGCCGTGGGGTCCTTCGAACGCCGAATCTTGCCGATGGGTCAGAAGCTCGAATCTCTGAAGGTGACGGAACAGACGAAGCGTCGCCTCAGCGCGCCGCAGGTGCTGACCGAGGGGCCGCGCACCGTGAACGCCGGAACCGGGGAGGAGACGCCGGGAAAAGGCGACGACTGACGGTACCTAGCCCGCATATCTGTCGTAGCGAAGTCAAGGCTTTGTTTCATACGGGTCGCGCCTCCGTTTGGCACACGAAGTACAGGGGCCCGTCGTCGGGGCTGTGGTAGCTGTGGGAAACCCGAAGGGTG
>Ga0316198_10000365_pt1 | contig 23266 bp, 21 predicted proteins | sample OudBieAanoxic_MG_FD_204935 | JGI IMG/M metagenome (GOLD analysis project Ga0316198, IMG submission 204935) | Coastal sediment microbial communities from Oude Bieten Haven, Netherlands - site A anoxic | ecosystem: Environmental > Aquatic > Marine > Coastal > Sediment | place: Netherlands...
TGTGGCCGCATCTGCTCGCCATCGAATTCGTGGCGCTGCTCGTCGTGTTGACGTTGCTGATCACACTCTCGATCTTCCTCGACGCCCCGCTCCTCGAGTTCGCGAACTTCAACGAACAGCCCAACCCTTCGAAGGCGCCGTGGTACTTCCTCGGTCTTCAGGAACTCCTCGCGTATTTCGATCCGCAGATCGCCGGCATCATCATTCCGACCTTCGGTGCCATCGCGATCGCGATCATCCCCTACATCGACAAGAACCCATCGGTGAAGCCGTCACATCGCAAGCTCGCGATCATGATCTTCACGTTCTTCATCATGGCGGCCGCCGTGCTCACCATTTTCGGTTCGTTCTTCCGGGGCCCCGGCTTCAACTTCACGTTCCCTTGGGAAGACGGAATCTTCTTCGACGATCTCAAATCGTTACTGGAATGAGAACGCGACCATGAGCGCAACCACCATCTTCGTCATCGCAATCATCGGGGCAGGAGTACTCACCGTGCTCGGGATCTTCGCCATCGCGATTCGACGCGGCCCCTCAGCCGGACCCATCACATCAGACGAGATCGAAGGCAAGGCGGAGCCGGTCGCCCCGAAGGCGGCGGTGATCCACGTCGGAACAGACGACGCGGATGGCGCCCCCGCCGCTGTTGCAACGATCACCGAAACCCCGACCGACCCTCCCGTCGATCCGCTCACCGACAAGGAGACACTCACACCGGCCGAATACGGCGTAACGCGAAGGAAGTTCCTCAACCGGGCGTTGTATGCCGTATTTGGACTGTTCCTGGCGCAGTTCGCCATCGGCGCCCTCGCGTATGTGTGGCCGAGGCTGAAGGGCGGCTTCGGAACACCCATCAATGCCGGCAACGTTGACGATCTGAAGGCTTCGCTCACCGACGGCGGGACGATCGTTCCCATCTTCGTTCCGGCCGCCCAGGCGTGGATCGTCCCATTCGAAGTATCCGAACTTCCCGGGTCCTCGTATGAAGGGGTTCCCTTCGTAGTCGCCGGCGGTGAGAGCGACGGCGTAGGGGTTATGGCGCTCTGGCAACGGTGTGTCCATCTCGGCTGCCGCGTCCCGGAGTGCTTGCCATCGCAGGGTTTTGAATGCCCCTGCCACGGATCTCGCTACAACATCCACGGCGAGTACAACACCGGCCCGGCGCCTCGCAACATGGACCGCTTCGCACTCAGCGTCACCGACGCCAGCGACCTGATCATCGAGACCGGCACGGTCGTGCAGACGCCGCGGTCGAAGCAGCTCACGGCCGAGTATCCGCAGGGACCGTTCTGTGTATGAGGTGGATGTCTTGAACGCTGCTCTCCCAGTCATCCTCGCAGCCAGCGACGAGGCCGAACCGGCCGCTGCGGCCGGGAGCTTCGGCATCGGAGCAATTGTCCTCGTCGTCGTCGTTGCCTCGCTCCTCGCCTGGATGGCCTATCTCTTCCTCAACAGCCGCCGCTCGCGTTCCACCGTCAAAGAGACGCCACCACCGAACCAGACGCCATACATGTCGGACACCGAACTCGAGAACGTGCGCACCACAAAGGTGCTGCGAGCCGCCGTGTTTGCCGCTGCGACGCTCGCGCTCATCATCCCTGCGTACGCGTTCGCTGAGTCGAACCGGCAAACCGACGCCGCAGACGATCTCGTAGAACTGGCCATCGAGGAAGGGGAACACTGGTTTAACGTATTCGAGTGTTCATCGTGCCATGGACCCGAAGGCGGAGGAGGGGCAGCGGCGTTCACAGAGGCGCGAAGCGGCGTTGATGTTTCCTGGCAGGTGCCTTCACTCGAAGACGTGTTGTACCGGTTCGACCGTGAGGAGATCGAGAACCTCATCGTGTACGGGCGCGAGGGAACACCGATGCCCGGCAGCGGTCTCGACGGAGGCGGCGCAATGACCGTCCAAGAGGTCGATCAAGTGATCGATTATCTGGCGTCGATCCAGGTTCCCCAGGTCGACGTCGTGGCCGGCACCGAATCAACGGTCTCGAGTTCACTCAATCGAATCGCACAAGGCGACGAGGCCACCCAGGCGCTCACTGATCGCCAGCAGGCGGAAATCGATGACGTGCTCCTCGCTCCCGACCAACTGGCCGTGGCAGGCGACCTCGGTACCGAAATCCGGACGTTGCTCGGGGGAGAGCAGTCGTGCACCGAGGCCTCTGCGGCCGTCATCCTCACGACATGCCCGAACCCGGCACCCGACGCCGATCGTGACGGGCTCTCGGACGGAGCCGAGCCACGCCTCACGGAGATTTCGGCCATTGCCTACGAGACGCTCACGGAACTGCTCGGTCTCGTTCAAGTCGAACAAGCGGTGTACGACGTGGCTTTCGACCCGGCCAACGCATACACGAACACCGCCGATGACCGACCGGTACCCGATCTCGACGAAGCGCAGACCGTACTCAGCGCGATCGAAGCCGACCTCCTCTTGATCAGAGTCACCGCCGAAAAGCAGGACGACTTCCTGGCCGACCTCGACTCCGGGTTGGACTTCCTCGAGGAATCTGCACGTGCGCAACTCTGGCTTGTCGACTTCGACGATGTCGCATCTGCGATGAGCGACCAGGCCGGGCGCTCGGTCAGCTCCAGCGATGCCGAACGGGCCGTCGGGCTGTTCAACGGCTACTGCGCTCGCTGCCACACCGGTGGATACAGCGCCGGCCCCACGTTTGAGATCGGTGCGGGTCGGGGCGCCTGGGGACCGGCGATCACCGACGGCCGCTCGATCGCACAGTTCCCGTCAATCGAAGACCAGGTGAACTTCATCATCGCCGGCACCAATGCCTCAGAGCCATACGGCGTGAATGGGTTGGGCACCGGCCGGATGCCCGGATTCGGCGCGTCGCTCAGCGAAGCCGACATCGAACTCATCACGCTCTACGAGAGGACCATGTGATGGATCGGACAGCGAGAGCAATCCGCCGTACGACCCGCTCTGAGCGTGGACTCGGCACACTCGAGATCCTCGGCCTGATCGCCATGATCGCCCTCCTGCTCGCCATGATCCCGTTTGTGCGCGAAGCGGTGCAGGACATCTTCGGAGCAATCTTCAACCGACGGGATGACGCCGGGGAGGTCACCGATTTCTCACAGATGATGCGTGGGATCTTCCTGGTTGTCGGAGCGATCTTCGTATTCATCGGGGCAGGTTGGCTGATTCTCTCGACCAACATCGGAAGACATCTGGCGTTCCTGGTCACCGCGACGGCCGTGTTTGGCTGGCTCACACTGAGCGGCATCCTGTTCGTCGTATACGCCCCTCGTGGTATCCGTCCGTCGAATCTGGAAGGCCTGAACGCCTTCCAGATCCGAGTGCCGGCGATCGCCCTCGCACTCGGGGCATTCATCCTGTTTGTGATGTTCGTGATGGCCCTTGATCGATACGAGCGCGACACCCCCGCGGAATAGACAACGCGTTGCGCCCACGCCGGAGATCCACGGTTGCGGGAGAGACCTGAGACTCGAGACCTTCTCATGTCTCGTGTCTGGTGTCTCCTGTCCCGCCTCTGACACCTACCCCCTGCTGAAGGGCATTCAGGCTTCTGACCTTTCCTGCAGGTGGTACGCCAGGATCTGCAGTTCGGTTGACAGGTCTACGACGCGGACCTCGGACGCTTCGACGTTGATCACTGTTGGGGCAAAGTTCAGGATGGATCGAATGCCGGCCGCCGCGAGACGTTCCCCCACGATCTGTGCCTGGTCCGATGGCGTGGCGACAATCCCAATTTCGATGCCCCGTGCGGACACGAGTTCCTCGAGCTCGGACATCGGCTCAACCGCCGTGCCACTGATCGTGCTGCCGATCCGACGGGCATCAACGTCGAGGATTGCGGCAATCGAGAAACCCCACTCGCTGAAACCGCGGTAGTTCGCAAGGGCCCGTCCAAGGTTGCCGGCCCCGACGATCACGACTGGAAATTCGTGCGTGAGCCCGAGTGCGGTGCGGATCTCCTGCTTCAGTTCGTCAACGTCGTAGCCCACACCCCGGACACCTTGCGCACCAAGGAACGACAGGTCCTTGCGCACTTGAGCGGCGTTCACCCCTGCGGTTCGGGCGAGATCCTCCGATGAGCATGTGCCGGTGCCGGCACGCATCGCCAAGCAGCGGAGGTACACCGGAAGCCGGGCGACGGTGGCGTCGGGGATGTGTTTCCTCATCGGAGCAAGACTACCGGCTTCCAGGTCCGCGGTATCACCAGCGATCCCTGGCTCCCCGCACGCTCGCGAGGGAGCAAAGGTATCGTCGTCGGATGCGCCCGTTCACCGCGATCGTCGTCATCGGCCTTCTGATCCTCATCGTCGGTGCGTTTGTAGCGAAACTCGTGGCGACCGGACTCACACCCTGACAATCAGGGTTCTTGGCTTTGGAAAGAAGTGATGGGGATTCGGGTGGTTCCCGACGGCCGGAATCCCACCGCCGTTCGAACCGATAGCGGATACTCCTCATCGGCGCGGCCGCCTCGGACCGCGATCGCTATTTGGCCGTACGAGTCCACGTGAATCAGGCCATCGCCCAGAGCGACATCCCCATACGCTGTGCACCACGGAATCGTGTGGTCGATTCCTGCAATCAACATCGACACGTCATGGCCTGATTGGATCCCAAGCGATCCGAGATCTGCCGGGCTCACGTTGGTTTGCGCGTTGCCGAAGTGGTCGATCCACAGGACCTCGCCAAGCACGCCTCCGAGTCCGTCTGGTTCGACGAGGGGCACCATCATCGGGGCAACGGTGCCGGGATCGACAACCGGACCCAGTTCCTCGATCGTCGCTTGTCCGGCCGCGAGCACGGCAGCAGCCGGGCCGAAGACGTCGCGGCCGTGGAAGGTCTCACCTTCAGCCGGGAGACGGAATCGGGGATCCTCGATCGAAACGATCAGATCGGCGCCGCCAACGATCGCGACCGCCGGGGCGAGCAATCCGTTGTCCGGCCCGACGAAGAAGCCCCACGGGGTTCGAGCGGCAATGGCACGCCGCTCCGTGCCGACTCCAGGGTCGACGACGGCGAGGGCAACCCCTTCCGGCAGGTATTGGATCGACCTCATCAGCGCGAACGCGGCACCCTGCACGTCGCCGGCATCAAAACCGTGTCCGACATCGATGACGCGAACCTCGGGTGCGATCCGCGCGATCACCCCGTGGACGACGCCGACGAACTCATCGGTGCGGCCGAAATCAGAGAGAAAGGAGATTGGGAGGGGCATGGACGCATGAGGGTAGTGAGCGCGCGTTCGTGAGGAAGAGGCACGAGACACGAGACAAGAGGCAACGAAGCCTTCCCCACACTTTGCTCTCGGGTCTCGGGTCTCGGCTCTCGGGTCTCAAGTCTCGAGTCTCGGGTCCGTCCTCGGACCTTCTGGCTGCAGACTGCTACGGCACTCCGGCGATTGGATCCCACCAGCCCGCGCGGGTGACTGCTGCGGGAAGCTTGCGACCCAGTCTCTGCTCCAGCCATCGGGTTGTCTCGATCGTCTTCATCGGATCCATCCCGGTCTTAACCCCCATCCGCCCGAATAGATACAGCAGATCCTCGGTGGCAACATTGCCCGTCGCGTTCGGAGCGAACGGGCACCCGCCGGTTCCGCCGACGGACGCGTCGAACGTTCGGACTCCTGCTGCATGGGCGGCCACCACGTTCGCAACCGCCGTGTTGCGCGTGTCGTGGAAGTGGCACCGCAACGGGACGTCGGTGACGGAACGGATCACAGAGATCATTGCCTCAACCTGAGCCGGGACGGCAACACCGATGGTGTCACCGAGGGCGATCTCGTGTGCACCCGCGGCCGCCGCCCGGCCGGCGAACCGAGCTACATCGTCGACGGACACCGCCCCGTCGTACGGGCAGCCGAAGGCAACAGAGATCGTGACGCTCGATGGCCGACCCCCGACGTCGGGAATCATCGCCTCGATCTCGCGCATGGTCGTGTCGGGAGACACACCGGCGTTGGCTCGATTGAAACCATCCGATGCTCCGACGACGAAGTTGATCTCATCCACTGATGTCGCTAGCGCTCGATCGAGACCGCGCCGATTCAGTACGAGGCCGATGTACGAGACCCCAGCGCGCCTTGGACCAAGTTCGCCGACCACAACCTCGGCGTCGGCCATCTGAGGAACCCGCTCGGGATGGACGAACGAGGCGACCTCGATCCGACGCGATCCCGCATCGACCAGGCGCTTGATCAGCTCAACCTTGGTCTCGAGGTCGAGCACGGCCGCTTCGTTCTGGAGGCCGTCGCGTGGTCCGACCTCAACAAGCCCAACGCCAGGTTCATCGTCGCCTTGCCGGCTCGCGTGGAGCGCGCCTTTCATCAGTACCTCCCCGTCGGGTCGGAACATGCAGGGCCGATTATGCCCGGCATTGCGCCGACGTGGAACAACAGGCATCCGCGTACGATGAATGGCCATGGTATCGCCCAGAAACGACATCGACCCACGTGGAGGACCATTCGAATGGCATTGTTGATTGCCGACGCCCGTCGCTCCCTCCTCGCCGGCTTGATCGACGACGCCGCGTTGCTCCGCTTGTCGCCACCAACCGTGGAGCAAGCGGTCGACGCGTATCTGCGGCTCAGAGCCACGGAGGACGGATGGATGGTCGGCCGGCTGGTGGTACCGGCTTCGCAACTCGAGCAACTCGCGAGGGTCCTCGTAGGGACCCTGAGGTCCGGCGCTCCGTCGGTCCCGATCGCGGCGGTGTTCGATGGCGACATCGCCGCGGGTGCGTCGATTGCGGCGGCAGTCCACACGATGCTGGACCCCGCCGCCCGGATCGAATGTGTCCTACTCCCCCACCGAGGCTCGGAACCGGTCGATGGGGTCTTCGATGCCGTTGCCGCTGGGAACGGCATCCATCACGGTGTGCTCTCAATGGTGGCTGTGCCGGTCGGCGCACCACACGACAAGACGATAGAAGCTATCTCTGCGGCCGGCGCGGAGGCACTCCGGCCCGCCGGTGCGTGGATCGATCTCCGTTCGGCTCCTTTTGATCCCGACGCCCTCTCCGCCACGATTCGCTCGTGTGTCGGTCCCGCAGTGCCGTTCACGGTCCTCGTCGATCAGCTTCCCGTCGTCACCCAGACCGATAGCCCAAAGTGCGGGTACCGGTATGGCGTGTTGAATCTCCTCGCAGCGACTCTCCATGATCATTCCGGCGGGCCGGACGCGACTGGCGTCCTGGTCGACAACAGCCCGCGGACCTACAGGATCGAATTCGAAGGCCTCACGAGGAACGGCGTGAGAATTCGCCTGCCCGGATCGGTCGCCGCAGATCGGAGCCCGCTTGTGTCACTGACGACCCTCGGAGCAGCACACACCATCGAAGCACTCGGCGCTCTCAACGAGGCGTCCTGACCAATCGGGCCTCGGGGGTCCTCGGCCGTTCCCCGCACACGACTAGCCTGTCCGCCGATGCCAACACTTCGCTTGTTCGCACGATTCAGAGAGATCGCCGGAACCGACGAGACGATCGTCGAAGACGGCACTGTTGGGGAGATTCTCGACCGCGCCTCCGCGACGTACGGCCCTGCGTTCGCCAACGGGTTGAGATCAGCAGGCGTGTGGGTCAATGGAAATCCGGTCGGTCGAGACGCCATCGTGGGTGCCGACGACGAGATGGCGATCATTCCGCCGGTGTCCGGCGGTACCTATGCAGCGCCCCGCGCCCAGCGTTCATTGACCGTCGATCCGGCGGAGAACATCCTGTCCGTCATCGTCCTTGCTGCGTTGCTCGTCTCGGCGTGGGTACCCCTCGAGTGGTTCGTCGTGATCACCGTCGGTGCCGCACTGGCATGGCTCTGGGATCTATCCGACACCGACGCTACGCGGACCGGTTCCATCAACCTCTACGCGACGCTGTTTGCACCTCCCATCGCGGCAGCCGCAACCTACGCGTGGGGATACGAAGGGTTCGCCGGCGGTTTCGCCGCAGCGCTTGCGATTGCGATCTTCTGGCCGATATTCGAATCTCGTTGGAGAAGCGTTGAATCGATTGGAATGACGGCATCAGTCGCGATGATCGCTGCGGCCGGGACCGGGGCACTCGTCATGCTTCGCATGATGTCGACCGCGATCGCTCTGTCGTTCCTCTTCATCGTGGGGTTGGCGATCATCGCGGCACTCGTGACCGGCGCCTACGGCGGGCAGACGATCGATCCGAACGTTGGAATACTCGTCGGGGCTCTGATTGCCGGACTCCTCGCAGGAGTTCTGACGGACGACATCGACTTGGCAACCAGTCTCGTGGCTGCCGTTGCTGTTGCCTCCGGACTGATCGCCGGTCGTGTCCTCGGCTCGATGGTCCGCACCGGGTCGATCGTGCACACCGTTCGGCTGCCAGGACAGCTCAGTCCCCTCGACGGATTGTGGCTCGCTGCTCCACTCTTCTGGCTCGCGCTCGTAGCGCTTGGCTGATCGAGGGACTGTTCGTTCCCTGAACCACGCACTAGCCTCATGTTCCTATGTCAACGCAGCGCGTTCATCGCGGCTTGCTTCTCTTCCTGATCGTCGTGCTTTTGGCACTCGTACCGATCGGCGCGTCCGCTCAAACAGAAGGCGACGTCAACCGGGCAGAGGATCAGGTGGAGCGCGCTCAAGACGCGACGTCCGCCGCCTACACGAAGTGGCAAGCGGCGCAGGACGACCTCGAGGCTGCGCTGCTCGAACTCGACCAGGTCACGAGTCAACTCGACAACCTCATCTACACCATCGGTCTGCTCGAGAGCAAGATCTCCAGCTACGAAGGTGACGTAGAGGGACTCCGGGAGACCGCCCAGGAGCTCGTCCTCGAGGCGTACACCTCAGGAGGGCGCGGGCTGGTATCCGCCGCGTTCGAAGCGGGATCGATCCAAGACCTGCTGACCTCGCAGCAACTCATGGATAGCGCCGCGAATCGTGACATCGCCGACCTCGACCGCCTCCAGGCGGTCTCGAGAGAGATGGATCGGCTCAAGCTGGACTTGATCGACAGCAAGGCCGAGGTTGAAGTCCTGGAGGCCAAGGCGGCAGCGCTGGTCGACCGGGCCAATGCGCTCTCCCAGGAGGCGAAGGACACCTACAACAATGCCTCCGCTGCCGAGCAGCGGGCGATCGACAATCTCGCGAAAGAGCGCCGTGAATTGCAGGCTGCCGTCGCCCTCAAGAAGGCCCAGGATGTCGCCGCCGCCAATTCGAAGCCCGGAAACGCAGCGGGCCTCCCACCGGCCGCAACACCGGGGTTCTACTGCCCGGTCCAAGGGGGCGCCTCGTTCATCGATTCGTGGGGGTTCCCACGATCCGGCGGCCGCCGTCACAAAGGTGTTGACATGTTCAACAGCCGCAACACACCGCTGATCGCCGTCGTTGACGGGCGAGTCAAGTTCTCGTCGAACAGCCTCGGCGGACTCTCCACGCATCTGTACTCCGGTGACGGCACCACCTACTACTACACACACCTCCAGAGCCACCCATCGAACATCTCGTCCGGCCAATACGTTTCGGCGGGAACGGTCGTCGGCTATCTCGGGAACAGCGGCAACGCTCGATATACCTCGCCACATCTGCACTTCGAGATCCGACCCAACAACGTCGCGATCAATCCGTACCCGACCGTGCGCCACTACTGTCCCTGACGCGAAGCACACACGGGGAGCCGTACACGTGGAACCGCGCAGGAGACGCATCGACCTGGTAACCGATCCGGCGTATGTGCAGGATCTGGGCTTGCTGCCGATGGATGACCTCAGGAAACGCAGAGCCGTCCTCGACGATCTCGATACCGAGTTGTCGTTCTATCGCCGGATGCTTCACGGACGAATGGACCTTCTTTCGTTCGAGCTGCGCCGCCGGTCCGGTGAAGAGACGCGGAGTCTGATCGAGGCGCTGCCGCAAATTCTTGCCGACGGGATCGACGGACCAAGCCGCAACACGATTCCGCGCGACCTGCCCCTGACCCTTCCGGAACTCAGCGGCCAAGGGAATCGGCCGATCGACCGGGCGCTCGGCGACGACTTCCTCGCTCATCTCCCGAGCCTCGAAGACAACGACCTCGAAGAGATCCAAGCAGCACTCACCGTGGCGGAGCGGGAAGTCTCGACCCAGCGTCGCGCGGTCTACGACGTCCACGATCGCATCAGCGCGGAGATCACACTCCGCTATCGCGAAGGTCTCGCCGACGCGGCTGACCTACTCGACGAGCAGTAGCCGCATTGCGGTTCCTGACCGTCCGAACCGGACTCGCAGAGTCGATCCACCACGTCTCCGTCTTTGCCACCGATGTGACAGGTGCTGAGCTCTATCGATCAGGAGACGCCGATCGGCCGCTCTTCTACCGCTCCGCCGTCAAGCCGCTCCAAGCCACGATCGCCCTTGAAGCCGGTGTCGATCTCCCCCCCGAACACGTCGCTGTCGCGTGTGCGAGCCACAGCGGGTGGCCAACACACATCGCCATCGTCCGCATGATGCTGCGTGATGCCGGCCTCGGCGAGCAGACCCTCCGGTGCCCGGCGGTCTGGCCGCTCTCGCAAGGCGCGCGGGACCTCCAGATCCGTCGGGGGGTCCGCTCGGCCAAACGTGTGTTCCACAATTGCTCGGGGAAGCACGCGGCAATGCTGGCAGCCTGCGTCGCCCGAGGTTGGCCGATCGATTCATACCTCGCTCCGGATCACCCTCTCCAGCGCCAGATCGTCGAAGTCGTCACGGAGGCGACGGGCATCAGACCTGAACCTGTGGGAGTCGATGGGTGCGGCGCCCCCACGATGCGCGGGTCGGTACGCGGACTCGCCACGGCATTCGCTCAGCTGAGCTCGAACCCTCGTTACAGGCGAACCGCAGGTGCGATATCGCGGTTCCCGTCGCTCGTCGCCGACAACGAACGGGCGGACGGCAAGCTTGCACGCTGGTGGGGCGGGCCTGTCAAAGTGGGCGCCCAAGGGCAGATCGGGATCGGCCGCCACGGAGTCGGCATCGCCGCGAAAGCAGAAGCTGGCGGGAGTGATGTCGCCGTCGCCGCCATCATCGCGGCAGCCGACGGACTCGGACTCCTCCCCGACGCGATGCGGTCGGGCCTTGCCGACGTAGCGGCGCCTCCGACCCTCGGTGGCGGCGTACCGGTCGGCGAACTCACCAGGAGCTGAATGGTGGGCGCCGAGATTGTTTCCTCATGGGACTCAACCACCCGGGCGCTTCGCGCCGTGGCACCGCTGACCGGCCCGTTCCCTCGTGCCCCGTTCTTGCAGGTATGGGAGTCGCAATTCGCCAAACCCACTGCCGAGACGTCGATTGTGCACTCGGCCGGTGGTGCCTTGCCGATCTGGATCGATGAGGGGACAATCCGTTTCCAAGGTGAGGCCGACGTCACCGACTACCACGCTGCGCTCGGGTCGTCGATCGAGCCGAGTGTTGCACTCCTCGGCGAGCGGTTCAGCGGGTTCGACTTCTCTTTCGACAGCGTTCCGATCGAGGGCCGAACACAACTTCTGAGCGCACTCGATCAGACGGCGACGACAGTTGCCGTTCGTACGCATGCAGCAACGCTGATCCTCGACCTGCCGGCCGAGCCGGGGGCGTGGCTCGCTTCTCTCTCGAAGAAGCACCGCCACGAGGTGCGCAGGAAACAACGGAGATTCGTCGACCTTGTGGGTGAACCGGTCTACGAGCGCCGCTCCGACTCGACGGCGCTTACCGCATTTGTGGCAATGCATCGTGCGGCGCCCGGCGCCAAGGCCACGTTCATGACCGCACGAGCCGAAGCGTTCTTCCTCGCTCTCCTCGCCGAGGTGGGCGCCTGCATCGATGTCCTGAGTGTGGACGGGCGGCCTGTTGCAGCAGCGTTCGGCTTCGCCGACCGGGAGGGCTACTACCTCTACAACTCGGCCTACGAACCCGCCCTCGCCGAGGCTGCCCCGGGCGTTGTGCTGCTCGCGGCCATGATCGAGCGTTCGATTTCGGATGGGCTCGCTCGATTCGACTTCTTGAAGGGTGATGAGCGGTACAAGTACCACCTCGGCGCTGTCGAGCGCCCTCTGTCGGTCATTGAAGGAACGTTCGCGTGATCGAACGCGTCGCATACCTGGCACTGCACACGTCCCCACTGCTGCAGCCCGGTGTCGGTGATGCCGGCGGGATGAATGTGTACGTCAATGAACTTGCGTGCACGATGGCGGATCGAGGAATCGATGCGGTCGTGTTCACGCGCCGGACACATCCTGATCAACCGCAATCGGTGGAAGTCCGCGAGCGGTATCGCGTCGTCCATGTGGACGCCGGACCGCCGCAGCCACTTCCGATCGGGGAGCTCGTCCCCCATGTGGCCGAGTTCGGCGAGGGCGTAGTCGCTGCGATCCGCGGCGGAGCATTCGATATCGTCCACTCCCACTACTGGTTGTCCGGCTGGGCGGGCGTGCTGGTCAAAGAGGCGCACGGGCTGCCCTTGGCGAACTCGTTCCACACCCTCGGCCGGGTGAAGGACGCAGCACGAAGGCGAGACGAGCGCAGGTCGAGTTCAACGCGCCTCCGAGCTGAAGAAGGAGTGATCGCTCTCTCCGACTGCGTCATTGCTTCAACACCGTATGAGTTCGACGAATTGATCGATCACTATCGGGCAAGTCCTGAACGACTCTGTGTATCCGAACCGGGAATCGACCACACCCTCTTCACCCCGGGCGCCCGGGACGAAGCGCGAAGACAGATCGGCGTCGGCGAGGAACCCCTCGTGCTCTCCGTCGGCCGGATCCAGGCTCACAAGGGGCTCGACGTGGCGGTCGACATGCTGTCGTACCTCCCGGACGAGGTTGCGGCCGGCCTGGGCCCAACCAGACTCATGATCGTCGGCGGCCCAAGCGGATCGGACGGCGCCGGGGAGATCGAACGACTCCGCGAACGGGCCCGCTCCACCGGTGTCGCCGATCGCGTCACATTCGTGCCCCCACAACCCCACGACCGGCTCGTTCACTATTACCGAGCGGCCGATCTTCTCGTGATGCCGTCGCGTTCCGAATCGTTTGGTCTCGTCGCGGCGGAGGCACAGGCTTCGGGGCTCCCCGTGGTTGCGAGCCGGGTCGGAGGTCTCCCCTATGTGATCGGTTCGTCGGTGTCCGGGTTGCTCATCAACGACCACAACCCTCGCTCCTTCGCAGCAGCGGCCGCCGCGATCCTCGACCATCCGGGTTTCCGGAGCAACCTCTCGATGGGAGCCGTCGAGTACGCCGAGCGGTTCTCCTGGACCGCCACGGCGAACCGGCTCCTCGATCTCTACGACGGGATAACACGGCGCTAGCGGGAACGCGAAACATGCCGCTCGGAAACTTGTCCATACGGGGTTGTGCACAAGCGGCTGTGGATACCTGTGGATTTGTGGAGAAGTCCGCCGCCGAAACCCATCTGGCGTCAATAGGGCCGAAGAGCGAGTTGCAGAAGCGCGGAATCCTCCTCTGTATCGCCCATCAGGGGGGTTGAAGCGGGTTTGCGGAAACCGTAGGGTCGGCTAAGGATGGCCCAAGGAGCCGGAGCAGTCAGCCCTCGTTCGGGGAAGTGCGGGGAACGCTTGCGAAGGTTTCTTGGGCCATCTCCATGTGGCCGCTCGGCCGGCGATGGCGGGATTCGACTCCTCGTGGGCGGTCCGGCCGGTCTAGATCCCGAAGATCAGCTGACGAAGTCGCACGCGCTGAGTGGCGAACGTCTCGAGATCAACTCGGAGTGATCCCAACCTGAGGCCGCGCATGTCCTCGCCGAGATGGGTCGCGACGCGCAGCACACCGCCGGTCGATTCCACCACGCCGAGGCCGAGGCAACGGCCCTGATCATCCTGCACTCCAACCAGCATTCCATCCAAGCGATCGAGATCGAACTCCTCAGGAAGGGTCGGAGCGAACACCGTCGTCTGGACCCGCCAGCGCTGGAGCGGGGCGGCAAGTGACTCTCGAAAAGCAGCGGACTGACGATCCTGACGCTCGGTCGGCGACGGGGGTGCCGCGTCGTTCGGGGGTTCAGCTGTTGTGATCTTCGCCGAGAGGAAACGCCGCAGCATGCCGATGATCGGTTCGAGTTCCTCGCCCCGTTGAAGGGCGACACCGAGGTTTGGCTGGGTCAACTCCCACAGGTGGTACTTGAGGGTCTGGCCGACGACGCCGCCGACCACGCTGCTCGTGTCCACGATCACGAGTTCGGATCGGGAGCGAGCCGCCTCGACGAGAGAGGCCACCGCAACAACGTGTGGCAGGACCACACCCTGTGGCGACGTAGAGCCTACGAATCGCATCTCGGCGGGAGGGATGCTCGGATCGAGGTCTGCCGGCGACTTGATGTACTTGAGGCCGACACAGGCGGGTGGACCGGCGAAGGTTGAGGCGACGTCCCCATCGACATATGCAACGGAGAGCCCTGCGTCGAGGGCGTCAAGGATGAGGAGTTTCGCCAGCGTCGTCTTACCGGTCTCCGCCGCACCCATCAGCATGACGACACCGGACACGTCGGCCATGCGCTCACGCAGCGCTTCGTATGCCCGACCCGGCACCCCTACCTCCTATTGTCGACTCCCGCAGTGTAGGAATGGCACCCCAAATAGCTCGGGAAGGCGCGGACGAACAAACCGCGTACCCTGGGTACGCGCGCTCCGCCGTTCCGCGGGCTGACGGCGCCGCATACGAGGTGGAGAACCCTGGGTACGCGGGCTCCGCCGTTCCGCGGGCTGACGGCGCCGCATACGAGGTGGAGAACCCTGGGTACGCGAGCTACACGATCTCGTCGATCCAGGCGTCGAAGACTGCCACCGCCGTCTCCATGACCTCGGCCTCGGCAGCGGCGAAGGCTTCGACCAAGGCATCGGGGTTTGTTCCGCTCTCGATCGCCAGCTGACGGGCGTCTCCATCAGCGAGCCATTCCCCCAGGAGTGCCGGTGTGACCTCTGGGTGTGGCTGGATTCCCACCGCCGTCCCGAGTCTGAAGGCGTGAGTGAATCCTCCGCCTGTGGCCAGCAACGTCGCGCCGGGCGGGAGATCGAACGTGTCCTGATGGAACCGAATCACACGCCGGCCGGCAAGCGCAGCGACAATGGGGTCACCCATGCCGTCGGATGTCGGTTCCAGCGGGGCAAAGACGACCTCCGCCGAGTCCGCAAGGTACGCCCGACCCCCGAGTGCGTCGGCCAGCAGTTGACACCCAAGACAGATCCCGAGCACCGGAATCCCGATCTTGGTACATGCGGCGAGGAACCGTTTCTCGTCGACGAGGTAGGGGTAGGCGTCCTCGTCGTAGGCGCCCATCGCCCCTCCGAGGGCCGCCACGCCTGACACGCTCTCCGGCTCGGGCGGGAGTTCACCCGCGTCGAGACGCAGGGCCGTCCACTCGATGCCTCTCCCATCGAGTGCGTCTCCCAGATACGCGGCCGGCGCGTCTGCCTCGTTCTGCAGGACAACTACCGGCTTCATTCGTGCCTCGCCCGCAGCTCGCGCCGCATGACCTTTGCCGAGGCCGTTCGCGGCAGGGCGTCGACGAGGATCACGTCATCGATCTTGAACAGCGGATTCAGTTCGGAGCGGATCGCCTGCTGCATCAGGCCCCGCCAAACCCCTGGATCAGGTTCCACGCCCGGCTTCGGCACTGCGTAGATGACAAGCCGGCTCGGCCCGCCACCCGGCGGCCGGACACCGACGGCAGCCACCTCGGATATCCCGTCGATCACACCCGCGACGCGCTCGAGCTCGGCGGATGAGACCTTGACACCGCCCAGGTTCATGGTGTCGTCGGTTCGGCCGAGTGCTCGGTAGTAGCCGTTGGGGAGTCGCTCCATGTGGTCGCCGTGTCGTCGCAACGAGACGTCCGATTCCGGGACGCCGGCGTAGTAGACCTCGTCGTGATTGCGTCCGAGCAGTTCCTGCGAGAGGCCAAATGACGGGGGCACGATGTACATCTCGCCGTTGTCTGCCGGGTGCCCGTCCTCGTCGAGGATTCGCACATCGAGCCCGAGCGCCGGCGTCGTGAAGGTCGCCGGGATGGCATCGTGCAGCACGGTGCCTGCGATGTAGCCGCCGCCGATCTCAGTCCCGCCGCAGTACTCGATCACCGGGACACCCCCGGCGACGTCCATCAACCAGGCGTAGTCGTCCGGCACGGACGCCTCACCCGATGAGGACATCACGCGAACGTCGGCCCAATCGGCGTCCTCGAGGACGCGGTGTGCGCGCCATGCCGCGACGATCGACGGGACGAAGCCGAGCACCGTGACACCCGCGTCCCGCACGAAGTCGATGAATCCGCGGCCGGTCGGGGCATCGTCGTACAAGGCCATGGTGGCGTCGTTGATCAGCGTCGCGAAGATGAGCCAGGGCCCCAGCATCCACCCCAGGTTCGTCGGCCACGCTACGACGTCGTCTCGGTGGATGTCGTGATGGAAGTGGCCGTCCATCGCCGACTTGATTGCGGTGAGGTGGGTCCACGGAATGGCCTTCGGTTCGCCTGTGGTTCCCGACGAGAAGAGAATGTTGACGTGCCCATCCGCAGCGCACGGAACCGGATCAAACGGTCCCGTGTCGATGAGGAAGTCGTTCCATGCGACGTCACGGTCGCGGATTGGCAAGCCGGCGCCGGTATCGACGACCACACATCGCGGAGCTCCCGCTTCGCGGACCTTCTCGAACATGGCGTGCTCGCGACCGGCACGAGTGAAGCGATCCTGAGTGACCACAAGCGACGGATCGGTCATGCGCAGTCGCGTGGCAATCTCATGCGGAGCGAATGAGTCGGCGATCGAGACCACCCTGGCACCGACGGCGACCGTTCCCAGATACGCAACAACGGCCTCGAGCGTCATCGGCATGGCGATCGCGACGCCATCCCCCGCTCCGATGCCGCGCAGCGAGAGGCCGTTGGCGAACTCGTCGACGAGGCCGCGCAGCTCCGAGTACGACATCGCATGGTTGACCCCGTCGGTTCGAAACACGACGGCGGTCTCGTCGCCCGGCGCGGTGAAACACGAGTCAACGATGTTGAGCCGTGCACCGGGAAGCCACTGCGGATCACGGGACGGGCCGGCGACAATTCGATCCGGTGCCTCGGCGAGCACGATCCCCAGGCGGTACAGCACCATGTCCCAGAAGGCGCCACGATCAGCAATCGACCACTCGTGGAGCTCTGCGTAGGAGGACAGCCCCTGCTCACGAATGGCTGCGGTCAGATTCGCACGCTCGATCGTGTCAGCGTCCGGTTGCCACGCCGCTTGGTCCGAAACGGTCATGGGGATCGAGATTACCGCCCCGTGGCAGCCGCGTTCCGTAGAGTTGTCCTCGTATCAGTGCCAATCGAAAGGGAAAGCATGTCGAGACGCTTTCGAAGGGACCCGGCAATCGGCCTGTCCGTGTTGATGCTCGGGATGATGCTGGTGGTGCTCCTCGCAGCCCCGGCAGTGGCCGAGGTGACACGCGGCGAGTGCACGGGATTCGCCGAGTTCCCAACCAAGGCCACGGACAAGACACTCGTCGCCGAGCGTCCGATCTCCGAAGTGTTCCTCGTACCGAAAGAAGAGACCGTGAACTACGGGGGCATGCTCGAGCCTGGTGCCCAGCCGCCCGACAGCCCGGTCCCGTTCGAGGGTGGCGTGTTGCTGAAGACTCCGTTCAACTCCTGGCAGGTCGTGAGTTGGGGAGGCGAAACGGTCGAGGTCGAGGCAAGCGGGAGCTACACATATTCCGTCCCGAGTTGGGTACCGGCGGGAGCCGGCGAACTTCAGCTGACCGCATGGCACCAGCAGGGTGACGTCGATTGTGAAGTCGCCGTTTCAGTGCAGCTCGACGGCGATCCCGGCCCAGCGGCCCTCGTCGCAGCAGCCGGCACCGTCGTCATGGGGGCCGGCGTGCTTGCCGCAGGCGTGAAGAAAGGGGTGTCGTGATGAAGGGCCATCCAGTTCTCGGGAGCATCACAGGGTTCTTCTTCGGTCTCTTCCTCGCTGTCAGCCTCTTCCTCTACGGGGTGATTCCGCTGAGCAGCGCCTTGATGTGGATCCTGCCACTGGTTGGGATCCTGCTTGGGCTGATCATGGCCGCGTGGGCGCCCTTCGGAAAGGGCGCAGAGCCGACGCCGGCGCCGGCTCCGGCAACCCTCCCACCGGCGAGTGACACATCCGCTCCTCCGCCTCCTCCGGCGACTGATACGGGGCCAACAGGAGACGATCCGACCACCAGCTGACACCGACCACCGGGGAGCGGGCACAATGGCACCCATGCAGCGTGTCCGCTCCACCTGGTGGGGCAATCCGTTCCACGTCGCGTACACGATCGTCGTGTTCGTGGTGCTCGCGTCACTCGACAACGCGGCCCTCGCGATGATCCCGTCGATGGCGCTCTCCGTCTCGGACACCCTCGATACTTCCACCGGCGCCATCGGCGCGATGACCGGCGTGACGATCCTGGTCACGGCGGTGACCGCGGTCGGCTGGGGATATGCAGGTGATTCGAGGACCCGCAAGCCGCTGCTGTTCTGGGGAACCGTCATCTGGGCAGGCGGATCGCTTCTGTCGGCGACGGCCAACGACTTCTGGACGTTGCTCGCGTGGCAGATCGTCGTTGCGGTCGGCCTCGGCTCAATCGCTTCCGTCGGCTTCTCGGTCATCTCCGACTTCGTGGGCCCGAAACGACGGGGTCTCGCCATGAGCTTCTGGGGTATCTCCCAGGGGATCGGCACACTCGTTGGCGGGCTCCTGGCCTCCCAACTCGGAGCCGAGAACTTCCGGATTCCACTTGTTGTCATCGCGGTCGCCGGTTTCGTCTTCGCCGTCCTCTATCTGACGACGTACGAAGCTCCGAGGGGCTTTCGCGAACCCGAACTCGCCGCGATGTACGCGGCCGGCGGTGAGTACGACTACCGGATCGACCGTGCCCAGATCCCGGAGTTGTTGCACCGTCGAACGAACCTGTGGCTCATCCTCCAGGGACTCACCGCGCAGGTTGCGTACGGCTCGCTCATCTGGATCCCGCTGCTCTACCAAGAGAAGGTCATTGCGGAGGGCTACACAGAGGCGACCGGGACCAAAGTAGGCGGGTTGTTCGCCGCGATCTTCACAGTCGGCGCGCTCTTCTCGATTCTGTTTGGCCACCTTGGAGATCGGCTCCAACGCCGGACCCCGCGCGGCCGGGCCCTCCTCAGCGCCATCGGGATTCTCGGCGCCGTCCCACTCTTCCTCGTCTTCTTCTGGGTGCCGCTACGCGGTCTCGACGTCACCGAAGGAGCCGGGACGCTGACACTGCTCAGTGAGGTTCTGGCAAGTGTTGTCACCAACCCGTGGGCCGGACTCGCCTTCTTGTCGGCCATCGCTGCGATTGCGCTGACGTCGGCCGACTCGCCGAACTGGTTCGCGCTCATATCCGACGTCAACCTGCCGGAGCACCGCGGGACCGTGTTCGGTCTCGGCAACGCCGTCAACGGAGTCGGACGCTCGTTCGGTGCGGCGCTCACCGCCTCCGCCGCCACGGCAATCGAACGATCGATCCCTCCGCCGTTCAATTGGGCCATCGGTCTCTCGCTCTTCCAGGTCTTCTTCCTGCCCACCGGTTGGTGCTACTGGAAGGCTTCGCACACCGCACCCGGTGACATTGCGGAGGTTGCAGCCACGCTCACCGAGCGGTCGGAGCGGTACGTCGACGGCACGTAGGCCAAGCCTCGCGAAAACTTCTGTGGCTCCGCGAAAAGCTCTTCCCTCTCTGCCTTGCCGTAGGCCGAACAGGCATCTAGAACTAGGGCCGCTGTCTGTTTCTGGGAGTGCGACAACCCGTTTTTGACGGAGAAATAGGCCCAAACGCGGGGTGTTTGACGGATGGCACGCGTGTAATTACACTCGTGAAACCGTGCTAGATGTAGGGGGTACGCTGCTTCCCTACCCCAACATCTAGTGGGTGTGTATAGATCTGTGGATATCGAGCGTCGGTGGTGGCGCTCCTTGAGGAGGAACAATGACGGAAGGGCTCCAAGTCGAACGGCGGTTCACGACCGCAGGGGTTGATCCATACGAAACCGTGGAGTGGGTTCGAAGAGATTCCCGCATCACCAACCCCGACGGCTCGACCGTGTTCGAGATGGAGAACGCCGAAGTCCCGGCCGCTTGGTCACAGGTCGCTGCCGACATCCTGGTGTCGAAGTACCTCCGCAAGGCCGGTGTTCCTCAGCGGGACGACGACGGCAATCTGCTCGTCGATGAAGACGGTGAGTCGGTCCTCGGACCGGAGAGATCGGCTCGCCAGGTTATCGACCGATTGGCGTCCACATGGCGCTGGTGGGGCGAGGAGCACGGATACTTCGCGTCGAACGAAGACGCCCAAGCGTTCGAAGACGAGATCGCCTACATGCTCCTCCACCAGATGGCGGCACCGAATTCTCCTCAGTGGTTCAACACGGGCCTCAATCACCGCTACGGCATCGAAGGTGTCGCACAAGGCTTCTGGTACGTCGACCCGGCGACCGGCGAGAACGTCGAGTCCCCCGATGCCTACAGCCGTCCAGCGCCCCACGCATGCTTCATCATGAGCGTCGACGACGACCTGGTGAACCCCGGCGGCATCATGGATCTCTGGGTCCGTGAGGCTCGTCTGTTCAAGATGGGTGCAGGCGCAGGAGCGAATTTCTCGCGCATCAGGGGTGAAGGTGAACCGCTCTCCGGGGGTGGAAAGTCCTCCGGTTTGATGAGCTTCCTCAAGGTCGGGGACCGCGCAGCTGGAGCCATCAAGTCGGGTGGAACGACGCGTCGCGCAGCCAAGATGGTCATCGTTGACATCGACCATCCCGACGTCGAGACCTTCATCGCCTGGAAGGCGAAGGAAGAGGACAAGGTCAGAGCGCTGGTCGCAGCGGGTTATCCCGCCGACTTCAACGGTGAGGCCTATGCAACCGTCTCCGGCCAGAACTCCAACAACTCGGTGCGCCTTACGAACGAGTTTGTTGATGCGGTCATCGACGACACGGATTGGGATCTCACGAGCCGCACCGACGGAGGCACGATGCGAACCGTCAGGGCCCGCGACCTCTGGCGCCAGGTCGCTGAGGCGGCGTGGGCAAGTGCGGACCCGGGTGTGCAGTTCCACACGACGATCAACGAGTGGCACACGGCACCAGCCGAAGGTGAGATTCGGGCATCAAACCCGTGTTCCGAGTACATGTTCCTCGACAACACGGCCTGCAATCTGGCATCGCTGAATCTCGGCCAGTTCTACGACGACAAGAAGGGCGTCTTCGACCTCGACTCGTACCGCCACGCGATCCGTCTTTGGACGATCGTGCTCGAAGTCTCGGTGACGATGGCCCACTTCCCGTCGAAGGAGATCGCGCAGGGTTCGTACGACTATCGCACCCTCGGTCTTGGCTACGCCAACCTTGGTTCCCTCCTGATGCGGATCGGCATCCCGTACGACTCCGACGAAGGCCGTGCGATCGCCGGTTCACTCACCGCGATCCTCACGGGAGACGCGTACGCCACGTCGGCCGAGATGGCCAGCGTGCTCGGACCATTCCCGAAGTTCGAAGAGAACCGCGACGCGATGTTGCGCGTCATGAGGAACCATCACCGCGCCGCCTACAACGCCGAGCAGGGTGAGTACGACACCGTGAGCCACTACGTCACGGGAATCGATCCGGAATTCGGCCCACCGGAAATGGTCGCGGAAGCCCGCGAGGCCTGGGACAACGCGGTGGAACTCGGCGAGCTGTACGGCTACCGAAATGCACAGGCGACCGTCCTCGCACCAACCGGGACGATCGGCCTGTTGATGGACTGCGACACAACCGGGGTTGAACCCGATTTCGCTCTCGTCAAGTTCAAGAAGCTGGCGGGCGGTGGCTACTTCAAGATCGCCAACGGTTCGATTGCGCCGGCTCTTCAGCGACTGGGCTACAGCGAGGAGCGCATCGAGCAGATCATCGACTACGTCATCGGCACGATGAGCATCCAGCGCGCGCCGCACATCAATGCCGCGACGCTGATGACCAAGGGCTTCACCGCCCAGGACATCGAGAAGATCGAGGCAGCGCTGCCGTCCGTGTTCGAGATCGGCTTCGCTTTCAATCAGTGGACACTCGGCGAGGAAACCATGCAGAACCTCGGTTTCACGCCCGAGCAGTACAACGGTCTCGGCTTCTCGATGCTCCACGAACTCGGCTTCTCCGATGAGCAGATCCGCGACGCAAACGACTATGTGTGCGGACGCCAGACGATCGAGGGAGCCCCGGGCCTCCTCGACGAGCACCTTCCGGTGTTCGACACGGCGAACCGCAATGGTCGCTACGGCAAGCGGTTCATCGACTACAGCGGCCATATCAAGATGATGGCTGCTGCCCAGCCGTTCATCTCGGGTGCCATCTCGAAGACCATCAACATGCCGAACGAGGTCACGGTCGAGGATATCGAGGAGTCGTACCGGCTCTCGTGGGAGCTTGGCCTGAAGTCGATGGCGCTCTATCGCGACGGATCGAAGGCATCCCAGCCCCTGTCCTCCACTACCGACGATCTTGCCGGCGAAGATGAGCCAGAAGCGATCACCGAGACGATCATCCGCGAGGTCATGATCCACGCCGGGATGTTCCAACCGGGAGTGTCTCCGACTGAGGCGTACAACGACATCTCTCGTCCGCGATTCCTGCTGCCGTCGCGCAGGACGGGATTCACCCAGGAGGCTCGAGTCGGAGGCCACAAGGTGTTCCTCCGTACCGGCGAGTACGCGGACGGCACCCTCGGAGAGCTCTTCATCGACTTGGCGAAGGAAGGAGCGACGCTGCGCGGCGTGCTGAGCTGTTTCGCCATCGCCGTATCGAAGGGCCTGCAATACGGGGTCCCGCTCGAGGAGTTCGTCGACACGTTCACCTTCCAGACGTTCGAGCCGAGGGGATTCGTGGAAGGCCACCCGAACATCAAGATGTCGAACTCGATCATCGACTACGTGTTCCGTGCCCTCGGTGTTGAGTACCTCGCACGCGACGAACTCGTGCAGGTGCCACCGGATCGCTCCGGTGAGCTGCCGGAGCCGCCACAGGGCATCGCCGTCGACGCAGGCACCCAGCTCGACCTCACCGACGCGGCCATGGAGAACGACATCGACGCACAGGTTGCCGCCGCGAAGTTCGTGGACGACGACAACGGCACGATGCCGCAGGCACAGCCGGTGCCGGCCCGGGCCTCGGTCGTCGTCTCCGACGGTCCTGGGACCGCTGCGGCCGCTGCAACGACGGCTGCCGAGGCATCCCTCGGCGATCTGATGGGCGACGCGCCGGCATGCTCAACGTGCGGCCACATGACCGTTCGCAGCGG
>Ga0316198_10000366_pt1 | contig 23259 bp, 15 predicted proteins | sample OudBieAanoxic_MG_FD_204935 | JGI IMG/M metagenome (GOLD analysis project Ga0316198, IMG submission 204935) | Coastal sediment microbial communities from Oude Bieten Haven, Netherlands - site A anoxic | ecosystem: Environmental > Aquatic > Marine > Coastal > Sediment | place: Netherlands...
TTTCTCTTTCTCGAGGAAGCGTTCTACGGGTTCCCTGGCGACTTCCCGCCAACGTTCCGACATCTGCACGACTTCATCGGGCAGAAAACTGAGATCAGCGACATTATAGCGACTGAGATCCACGGCAGCTCTCGGCAATAACAGGCGGCCCAGGCGGCGAACACCGAACAGTCCGATAAATGCACCGTTATCATCGACAACGGGCAGGTTGCGTACATGATGTTTGCGCATCAGAACCAGGGCGTCCGCAACCTTGTCGGCAGGCCGCAATGCGATGACACGCGATGTCATGATTTTTTGGGTGGTCATGTTCCAGCCTCTCGCCGTATCAAAGTGCTCAAAAGGTATTTTGCCCTCAGCCAACCGCTTATGCAGCCCGCTCCTGCGTTTCCTCAGGCATCACAGCCTTGGCCATACGCTTTGAAAAATAGTAGATCCGCTTCAGTTTCTCGATGATGTCAATCTCCAGGGTGTAGGCGGCCAGCCTGTTCGGTTCCTCCGCCACAAGTCGTCTGGCCTGATGCATGGCGGCTGACTCCATGAAACGATTGATATCCCCTTTCATGGCGATGACTTCCTGCGCCGCAATTTGATCGTTTTCCATGACGGCATCCCTGGCCATATCGACAGCGTTTGACACAACATGATGCAATTCCAGGAGGATCTTTCGGGTTGCATCACTGATCGATACGCCTTGTTCGATGCCCTCGTAGCCCTGATGCACGAGATCAGTTTCAATCACATCACCAATATTTTCGAGATCATTGGCTGCGGCCATGAGATTGATGAAATCGTGGGTTTGTTCCTCCGTCAGGGTGTTCTGACTGATGCGTCCAAGATAGGTGACGATATATCCATGCAGGATATCCACCTCATCGTCAATTTTTGCCACTGCCCTGAGTGACACCCGGTCACCGCTGAGGATGGCAGGCATGATTTGCTCCAGCATATCTTTGACACGGTCACCCATGTGGCCGATCTCAAGGCGCACCCGCTCGAGTGCCAGCGAGGGGGTCTCCAGAAGTGCATCGTCAAGATACCTGGGCTTGGCAATGACCTTTTCTTCGAGCGGCTTATCCGGGACCAGCCACTCCACGAGCCGCGCGAACTGGCCGGTAAAGCCGATAAAGATAAGCGTATTCGCTATGTTGAAGACGGTGTGGGCGTTGGCGATCTGGCGCGGTGTGTCGGCAGCGAGGCGATCCACCCCCGACAATTCCGGGTGTGACGGGGAAAACCAGGTGACAAATTCTGCCAGGTGTCCTATGAGCCCGATCCAGACCATGACGCCAAACACGTTAAACATCACGTGTACTACGGCGGCGCGGACGGCCTCCCTGGGTTTCCCGATAGACGCCAGCATAGCGGTTACACAGGTACCGATGTTGGCGCCGAAGGCCAGTGCGATACCCGCCTGCAGGCTAATGAACCCCTGGCTGGCCATGACGATGACGATACCGGTGGTAGCCGAGGACGACTGAACCAGCCCGGTAAAAACGGCGGCGACCAGGATGCCGATAAGAGGGTTGTCCATGCTGGCCATCAGGTCGAGGAATGGCTGGTAGCTGCGCAGGGGGCTCATGGCATCGCTCATCACGCTCATGCCGAAGAAAATCATCCCCAGGCCCATCAGCATGCCGCCATATTGTTTGATCTTCTCCTGCTTGGAAAAAGACAGCATGCTGAAACCCACTGCAATCATCAGTAATGCCGCCTTGGTGACTTTGAAGGCGACGATCTGGGCGGTGATTGTGGTGCCGATATTGGCCCCCATAATGACGCCGATAGACTGCGCCATGGACATCAGGCCGGCTGTGATAAAGCCGACTACCAGCACCGTGGTTACCGATGAGGACTGAATGACCGCTGTCACGAAAGCACCGGTCATGGCACCCATGAAACGGTTGGTTGTGAGCCTGGCCAGGATGATCTTCATGCGTTCACCCGCCACAGCCTTGAGCGCGTCGGCCATCTGTTCCATGCCGAAGAGGAACAGGGCCAGGCCGCCAAACAGCTTCATGGCCATGTTCCACCATTCCATCTGGCCGGTGTCGCCGCTTGCCGCCAGGACTGGACCAGCGGCGGCGATGCCTGCCAGCATCGCGAATACCAGAATCACTGTCCTGGGTGTTGAGTTACAGGGTTGCCAGAGTCTGAATATAGCGTGCATGTCCTTCTCTCCCAGCGGTGATTATTTTTTCTTCTCTACCGTTTGATCAGCCTTAACGATGGTGACAGGTATTGGGGATAAATGGACGACCTGCTCTGCCTTCGACCCCAGCAATGCATGCTTGAGCCCGGTTCTACCCTGACTGCCCATCACGATCATGCGGGCGTCGGATTTTTTAGCGACTTCGAGTATCCGGTTTACCGGCAGCCCGACCACCAGCGCCGTCTCGGCATTCTCAAGTGCAGGATGCTTGGGGTGTTGCTTTCGAGCCTCGTGTATGAACTCGTCCAGCATGTCCGAGGCGACATCTTCCATCCGCCGCAGTTGTTTTCCCCGACCTTTTACAGCGTAGTAGCCAGGTGCTTCACCAAGATCATGGACGACATGCAGCACTATCAGCGGAGCTTTCAGCGCTTCTGCCAGATCGGCCCCACGTTCGAGCGCCACTGCGGAGTGGGCCGAAAAATCGACAGGCACAAGAATCGGTTGGTCTTTTGCTTTTGCGCCCATTGTTGTTCTCCTTTTTTAATCATGCAGCTGGGACCCTTGGATAACCGGGCAGGCGTTGCGGATCTCAGTCATTTCCCTGGTGGCATTGCACGGCTATCAGTCGCCATTCCTCAAGCGATTGTGAAAATGGTTTGGTGAATTCACACGCACGCCGCGACTGGATAGTGCGTTTGCCGCCGCAGACTTGCATTTTTGTGCTGACAACGCAGTTTCCCCTCGATATCTTTCATTGTCAATTCCCTTGGTTACCGTTAGTCTTGGAGTGTAGCAGTTTAGTGTGGTCATTAGGAGGCAGGCCGCTCTCCACCGATGTGGGCGGAGGCACGGCAAGCGGTTGAATCCAGGAATATCATGCGACAGTGTGCCCAAGTTACCCCTGCCACTGGCGAGGGGCAGGGCTACGGGTCCCATCGAGGTGGTTGGTGATGGATGGGTTGATTCAGGAGCTGATTTTGTACTGGGCGATGGTGGAGGATTTCTTCGCCTTCGATACCTCGCGCCTGGCGCAGCCGGATATGATCGTTCGTCTGATCATTCAGGGCCTGCTGTTAATTGGTTCGGCGTTTTTTTCCGGTTCTGAAACCGCCCTGTTTTCGCTTTCCCGGCTGGATCTGCAGAAGTTGCGGCGGGAACGCCAGCGCCATTCGGAGACCTTGCATGCCTTGCTGGATCAGCCCCGTCGCCTGATTATTTCCATACTGTGCGGAAACGAGCTGGTCAACATTGCCGCTGCCGCGAACATGACCGGGATCCTGGTGAGCCTTTACGGCGTGGATCGTGCCGGCCTGATCAGTGTCCTGGTCATGGTGCCTTTGTTACTGCTGTTTGGCGAGGTGACGCCAAAGACCATTTCGGTTTCCAACCCGGTACGCATCAGTACGGGCATCGTGGCAACGCCCATGAGTCTGTGGGTCAGGATGGTGACCCCCCTGGTATGGATGATTCGAAGTGTCGCGGACCGACTCACCACTCTGATCGTCGGCGCGGAGAAAGCCGCCGAGAATATCCTGCAGCTGGATGAGTTCCGTACCCTGGTGGAGGAAGTGGCGAAAGAGGGTGAACTCAACGCCACCGAACGGGCCCTGATCTACAATCTGCTCGAAGCAGGTGATACCGAAGTGGTTGAGATCATGACGCCCCGAACCCGTACCACCTTTCTCAATGCTGACATGAGCGTTCCCGAAATGGTCGATAAGTTCCGGGCTGAACAGCATCCCCGCGTTCCGGTGTTTCGTGTCCATCGGGATAATGTGGTGGGTTTTGTTCACGCCGAAGATGTCCTGCGGATTGTGCTCGACAAGGTGGATCTTACGAAGCTGGATCCTGCGGATATCATGCGCCCACCGGTGGTCGTACCGCTCACCAAGAAAGTGGATGAGATGTTCGATTTCTTCCAGGCCAACAATGCGCGTGCGGCAGTGGTACTCAATGAATTTGGCGGTATTGAAGGCTTGGTCAGTATGAAGGACGTGCTGACCTTTATATTCGGCCAGATTTCCGGCGATGTGCAGGGGCAGGAGTTGTATCAGGAGCGCGACGATAATTCCTATGAAATCAAAGGCGATATGAAACTGACCGATTTCAATAACCTGACCAACTTCGGTATCGAGGATCCGCGCATGACCACTATCGGTGGTGTCGCCTTCCGCCATCTTGACCGCTTACCCAGGGTCGGTGACAGCGTCAATCTGGAGGGCATTCGCATCACGGTGCTGGAAATGGATGAGCATCGTATCGCATCGGTGCGGGTAAGCGTTCGTCCCGGCGGACAGGAAGCGACGGAGGAGGAGGAAACATCGCAAGGAGAAGCGGACACGGACGGCGAGGCCGACGCGGAAGCTGCAGAGCCGGATGCAAAGAAGGGGGATGCAGCGCTTGAGGGGTCGTCGCCGGTTAGCGTTGACGCGGCTGCCGATAGCCGGGACGGGAATCGGCAGCGGATGCCGGGTGATTACAGAAAAGAGGCCTGAGTTATGGAATTTCTAGTCATCTTGCTGGTTATGGTGCTTTTGCTGCTGTTGAAAGGATTTTTTTCCGGCTCGGAAATCGCCCTGGTGAACTCGGACAAGCTCAAACTGCACCATAAGGCGAATCAGGGTAACAGGGGTGCCGGAATGGTACTGAAACTGTTCCAGACACCGGAGGTGGCACTGGGGACCACGCTGGTCGGTACCAACATATCGACGATTATATTGACCACAATAGGCACTATGCTGATGATCCGCTACTTCGGTGAGGCGGGTGATTTCTATGCCGTGCTGCTGTTCACGCCGTTGTTCCTGATCCTCGGCGAAGTCGTCCCCAAGAGTGTCTATCAGCAGAAGTCCGACGAAATTGCGCCGATTATTGTCTATCCGCTGCGGGTTTTTTCGGCACTGTTCTATCCCCTTGTCTTTATTTTTTCCCGCGTTGCCCGTTTGGTCGCCAGGCTGGTGGGCGGCGGCAAGACGGAACAGAACGTTTTCATCACCCGGGAACAAATGCGTATGGTCGTCGAGATGGCCGATCGCGGAGCGAGCGTGGATGTGTTTGACCGTGCCCGCATCAAGCGCGCCATTCGTTTTGCCGAAACTTCCGTCGGTGAAGCCATGATTCCCGTTGCCGAGATGACGGCGATCAACCGCAACCGCGATACCCGCAGCGCCATCCAGCAGGTGCGCCGGCGCGGTTACAATCGGCTGCCCGTTTACAGCCGGAATATCAGCAATATTGTCGGCGTCGTCACCCTGACGACCTGGGATCTCATGGATCCCGAGCTGCCAGATCGCTCCATCGAGGATCTCATCAAACCCGCCTATTATGTTTCACACTACCAGAGCATCGACCAGCTGCTGCCCATACTGCGCACGCGGGAAGATCACATGGCGATTGTGGTGGACGAATTCGGATCCGCGATGGGCATGATTACCATGGAGGATATTCTGGAGGAAGTGGTTGGCGAGATCGACGTGGGTTATGACTTCGAAGAATATCTGCCGCGTCGCAAACGGACCTTCGAGGTGCTGGACGAGGAAACCTATATTATCGACGCACGCCTCCCCATCTCCGAGGCAAACGACGTGCTTTTTGCCAACCTGCCGGCTGCCGAATCGCATACCATCGGTGGCCTGGTGATGGCCCGCTTGCGCCATATCCCGAAACAGGGTGAATCTATCGTCGAGTCGGGTTTTCGCTTCACGGTGGAAGAGGCTACCGATCGTGCCATCGTCAAATTGCGGGTCGAGCCGGCATAGAGAATATCCGGCTTCTGCTGCATCAAGCTCTGTTAGGGCCTGATGGTTTCGCGTTGTTGATTGTGGAAACTACCTAGAATGCTATACTGTCGTTTTTTGACGACTGTTGGCTGAGTATCTTTTTTGCCACGTAGTTTTAATACCAGGGACCGTTCAGCGAACCGGGCCGGGCTGTAGTTGACAAGTGGATAGTTGAACTTATATGCGAGCAATAGTAGTCAGGCATTACAAGACGCTGCTCAACGCTTCGGACCGGATACTGGGGTGGGGAGATGCGCCGCGCGTTGACGGCTGGCGGGCTGATGTCAACTACGTGGAAAACAGGTTGCGGGAAGAGTTCATAAACTTCGATGCGATCTATTCCAGCGGCCTGGAAAGAGCGCGGCAGACCGCCATGTTCTATGCGCGGCTACATCGAATACATATCGTACACGACTCGCCTGAACTGAATGAAGTCAATTACGGGTCGCTGTATGGAAAGAGCAAGAAATGGGTGGCAAAGCATATTCCCGAACACAAGAAAGATCCGGATTATGTGTACCCTGAGGGCGAGAGTTTTCGCCAGATGCAGCAACGCAGTGTCAGTTTTCTCCTTTCCCTGACAGAGTCCTGTCCCGCACAAACCGTTCTCTTTGTCGTACATGCCGGCGTTGTCAGGGGGCTCGTCAGTCATTTTCTGGGCCTGGAGTACGCTGAAAATCTCAAGCGCAAGGTTTCGCATCGCTATATCGGGCAACTCGAGTTTGAGGGAGGGGAGTGCAAGCGTTATGACGAACTGGGCCAGAAATCCGGCTTTGTGCGATCCGGTGCAGTCAAGCTTCCCCATCGTTGTGCCACATCAGGGCGTGTGCAAAAAAGCTTGGTGAGCGGCTTGCACTTGTAATCTCTGCACGGCGTAGCCTGGCTTACGCCATCCTTATACATCGTTCAGGTGTTGTTCCTCCATGTTCTCTAGCTCTCTGGATCCGGATATCACTAAGGCGGGATCGGGGACAAAATCCAGCTCGGGATTGAGGCGCTGGTAAGGAACGGAATTCAGGATGACCTTGATGGCATTGAGCCGTGCCTGGTGTTTGTCGTCGGCCCTGATCACCTTCCAGGGCGCGTGTGTGGTGTGCGTTTTTTTAAGCATGTCATATTTTGCCCGGGTGAATTCGTCCCAGCGCTCCTGTGCCTGTGCATCCACTTCCCGCAGTTTCCACTGGTGCAGCGGATCGGTCTTGCGGGCGTTGAAGCGGCTTTCCTGCACCTCCTTGCTGACACTGAAATACAGTTTGACCAGGATGGTACCCTGACGTACCAGGTCCTTCTCGAATCCGGTGACACTGCGCATGAAATCCCGGTATTGCTGGTCGGTACAGAAACCGAACACCGGTTCTACGATGGCGCGGGTGTACCAGCTGCGGTCGAACAGGACGATTTCACCACCACGTGGGAACTGTCTGATGTAACGCTGGTAAAACAACTGCGTCTTTTCCTGTGCGGTGGGTTTTGCAAGGGCGACCACCCGGTAGTGTTTTTCGTTCATGTAACGGGTGACGCGGCGGATGGTCCCGCCCTTACCGGCGGCACTGCGTCCCTCGAACAGAATGATCATGCGGGTGCGGTTTTCCTCCAGGTGGTGCTGCATCCTGATCAGTTCAGCCTGGTAGGGTTTGAATTCTTCTTCCCTGTGAAAGCGACGTAGCGCTTTCTGCTCCAGCTGCTCCGCAACAGGGTCGCTACCGCCACCAGATACGAAAGGTGTTGCATCACCGGATTTTCTTTTGATCTGTTTAATGGCGTTTTTCATCCTGTTGACCTGACATTCAGGGTACTCACTGGAATTGGATACTATTCCCGCACCGAAGACTCGCCGACAATCTGTTCGATGCCTTCGTGGATTTCCGTGGCCTGGTGCGCAATCAGCAGTTTCGACAGCCTGTTAGTCACTGAGCGTTGCCGGTGTGCAAGCAGAATGGCCATGTGATAGGTCAGCTTATAGGCGACGAGCTCGTCGTTATCGAGCAAGGCATCAAAGGCACTGCGTGGCACCCGGAAAACCACGGAATTTTCGGTAGCCCGGATGGTTGCGGAGCGAGGCAGGCCATCCAGAATGGCTATTTCTCCGAAGCAGGCCCCTGGACCCAGCACCGAGATCAGTTTTTCGTCGTTGCCGGCTTTCTTGATGACTTCCGTCTTTCCCTTGTACAGCACGTACCAGGCATCGCCGGGGTCACCTTCGTTGAACAGGGTTTCACCCTCCTGGAACAGCTGTACCTCGACGATGTGCAGAATTTCCACGATTTCCAATGGATCAAGGTTCTCAAACATCGGGGTTTCAAGCAGAAAGGTTATCATCCTCTCACGTGTCACTGCTGTCGTCATGATTGCCTCCAGGCATATTGGGCGGATACAGCCTTTATACCGCTTAGTTAGATGATAGCCAATTTAGCCAGAAACGCCGCACCATGAAATTGATATAACTCAAGTTCGCTACATTCTCCTGGGCCGATACTGCGGGATTGATGCGCGGTGAGCGATGATAGTCATGAATTAAACAGTGAAATCAATAGGCTAAGAATCTTTGTGGTCATCTGCGTTGTGGCGTCCCCATGGGGTAGAATGACGGGTCCCGGTGGCAACGCAGCTGGCGGCTTGCTGAATTCGTCGCACACTATGAGACTGTACACTGCATCTTTGGGTCTGGGAATCTTTGTCGCTACCTTGGGGCTGGTGGTTTACTTTGGCCTGTTCGGTTTTGATCTGGAAGAAAATCTGGGTCTGGACCTGATGATCAGGGCACAAGGCCAAAGGCCGGCGCCGCCTGAGGTGGTGGTGGTCAACCTGGATAAGGCTTCTGCAGACCGTCTTGGGCTTCCTGCAGAACTCCGCAAGTGGCCACGTAGCGTCCATGCGCAGCTGATCGATCGCCTGGACAGGGCCGGTGCCAGCGTTATTGCCTTTGATGTCTTTTTCAAGGATGCCCACAGCAGGGAAGAGGATCGTGCGCTGGCCCGAGCAATAGCCCGCGCAGGTAATGTCATTCTGTATGCCTATCTGCAGCGTGATCAGGTGGGTGTGTCAGCGTCGATGCAGGCGCGGGAGCGCACGCTCAATGTTGAACGGCTGGTGGCACCCACAGCGGAACTCGCATCGGCTGCCGTGGCCAACGTTCCGTTTGCGTTGCCGAAAAGCAAAGTCAAGGTGAGCCAGTTCTGGACTTTCCGTCGCAGCGCCGGTGATACGCCCACCCTGCCAGCGATAGTATTGCAACTCTATGCGCTGGACGCTTACGACGAGTTTTTGCGTTTGTTGCAGCAGGTGAATCCGCAGATCGCGGATGGTCTGAAGATCGACACGCAAGAGATCCTGTTGCACCAGGGTCTGCCGGGATTGATGGATCGATTAAAGGCCGTGTTCGTCGACTGGCCGGGCCTGGGCGCGTCCTTGCTGGAACGATTGCGGTCGAACCCCGCGCAGATCGCAGACGCGCAGGTTCGCCGCCGTCTGATGGCTATGATAAGCCTGTACCAGGCGGGTAATCTCCATTATCTCAATTTCTATGGTCCACCTTACAGTATTACCACGGTCCCCTATGCCGACATACTGGAGTCGGTCGAACCACCGCTGGACCTCACTGGCAAGGTGGTATTCATCGGTCAGTCTGCGGGGTTTCAACCGAATCAGACAGACGGTTTTTACACCGTGTATACGCAGCCCGACGGACTGGATATCAGCGGTGTCGAAATCGCCGCCACGGCGTTTGCCAATCTTTTAACGCAGTCGACCATCCGGCCGTTGAATCCATCCCTGTTTATGGCGCTCATCGTTGGCTATGGCCTGGTTGCGGCGGCTTTCAGTCGTCGTGCCTCGGCACTACGATCCCTGGTGCTCAGTGTACTGCTGGCGCTTGTCTATGGCGTGGTGTCTTTTACCCTGTTTCAGTCTCATCAACTATGGCTGCCGGTTGCCGTACCGCTGCTCATTCAGAGCCCCGTTGCCCTCGTTGCCGGGCTTGCCCTGGGGCATTGGCAAGCCAACCGGGAGCGCAAGCGTGTGCGCCAGGCGTTCGGATATTATCTTCCTGACCAGGCAGTGGATAAGTTGTTGCGCGCAAGCGGACCCCTGCATGCCCATCATGAACTACAGTATGGCATTTGCCTGGCCACTGACGCTGAGCAATACACCCGGCTGGCGGAATCCATGGCGCCTGATGCATTGCAGGCCTACATGAACCGCTACTACCAGGTACTGTTCGAACCGGTTCGCACCCACGGCGGTATCGTGTCGGATGTGATCGGTGATGCCATGCTGGCAATCTGGTCTGCCCCGGAAAGCGACATTGGTTTGCGTGCCCATGCCTGTCATGCGGCTGTAGAAATTGCACGCAATGTTGAGCACTTTAATGCAGACAATGACGCTCGACTGCCGACCCGTATCGGTCTGCACGCCGGTGAACTGGCGTTGGGTAACGTCGGTGCCATGGACCACTTCGAGTATCGGGCGGTGGGCGACATCGTCAATACAGCCTCCCGCATCGAAGGGGTTAACAAGACGCTGAATACCGGCATTCTGGTGTCCCAGGCGGTCATGGAAGGTATTACGGGGTTTGTTACACGCGAGCTGGGCAGTTTCCAACTGGTGGGGAAAGAGCAACCGCTTGCGCTGTATGAGTTGCTTGGGCGCAGTGACCAGTTGGACATGGCCATGGAGCGCTTGTTACAGAACTTTGCCCGGGGGCTGGCGGCCTATCGGAGTCAGGCGTGGCAGCAGGCGGCGACGATATTCGAGGACATTGTGCAAACTGCCGTCGTGGATGGTCCGGCGACCTATTATCTTGAGCGCTGTAAGCAGTACCTGCAGCAACCGCCGGCGCAGCCCTGGAACCCGGTCATGGTGTTGACGCGTAAATAGCCGGCGGGTGTTCCGTCGGCAAGCCTGCAATTCCCTGGAAAGCTACTATAATGTAGAGGATTAAGGGCTTATCACCATGTCCTGTGGATTGCCCCTAACTTTCAGGATGCCGCAAAAAACATAAGGAGACATCCACATGGCAGGGACGGCACATGTCGGGGACGGAAGTGCAGTAAAGCACAGCCGCCAGTGCGGAAACCGCTGTCTTGTCCTGTGCTTCGCGGTAGTGTGTTATCTCGCGGAGCTGCCGGTGGCGGTCGCCGCCGAGCGCTGCGACCCGTGGGTGGCGCAGGCAGCGTCAATTCAAGGTAAGGTAGAGCGACGTCTGGCTGGAACGCCGCAGTGGCAGACGTTGCAGCGGGGCGAAACATTCTGTGAGGGCGATGAAGTGCGCGTGCGTGAAAACAGTCGCGCCGCCCTGATACTCACTAATCACACCATTCTGCGTCTGGATCAGAACAGCGCGGTCACCTTCACCGGTCTGCAGGCGGATCAGCCGGCGTGGCTGGATCTGCTCCAGGGCGTTGCGCATTTCATCAGTCGTGTGAAACAGTCTTTTAAAGTCGTAACGCCGTTCGTCAATGCCTACGTGGAAGGCACCGAATTTGTCGTGGACGTGGGTGAACAGGCCACAAGGATCGCTGTCTTCGAAGGCCAGGTGGCGGCACGAAACGCGCAGGGTGAAGTAGTGCTGAGCGATGGCCAGGCCGCGGTCGCTGCGGCGTCGCAGGCCCCGGTTCTGCAGACAATCGTGCGGCCACGGGATGCGGTGCAGTGGGCGCTTCATTACCCGGCCATTATGACATTCGACAGCAATCGGTTTGCCAGTCTGCCTGAGCAGTGGCATCAGCCGCTGCAACAGTCGCTGCAGGCCTACCAGGCCGGCGATGTCGCTGCTGCGCTGGATCTGATCGATACCCTGCCGGCCAATCAGCCCGAGCTGGCCCAGGTCTACAGCTATCGTGCTTCGCTGCGCCTGAGCGTCGGTCGCGTGGCGGAAGCCCGCGGTGATCTGATGTCGGCCGCTGCTATCAATTCTGACGACAGTGACGTACTCGCCCTGCTGAGTATCATCGCGGTGGTGCAGAATCAATCTGCCCAGGCACTGGAGCTGGCACAGGGCGCAGTGGCAGCCGATGCGCAAAACCCCGCTGCCGCACTGGCGCTGTCCTATGCGCAGCAGAGCGGGTTTGACGTGGAGGCCGCTCTGGCAACGCTGCAGGCGGCGGTGAAATCCCGTCCCGATGATGCGTTGTTGTGGGCGCGACTGGCGGAGCTGTACCTGTCGGTTGGTGATCTGGGCAACGCCGTCGATGCCGCCCGGCAGGCCACGCAACAGAATCCCGGCCTGGCGCGCGCCCACAGTGTGCTGGGATTTGCCTATCTGACCCGGATCAGGATCGCCCAGGCCAAACAGGCCTTCGAACGGGCCATTGAACTGGATCAGACCGATCCCTTATCGAGGCTTGGGCTGGGACTGGCACTCATCCGCAGCGGCAAACTCGAGCGCGGACGTGGTCAGATCGAACTGGCAGCCAGTCTCGATCCCAACAACAGCCTGATCCGCAGCTATCTGGGCAAGGCCTACTTCGATGAAAAACGCGATACTGTGGCCGCCACCGAGCTGGCGATGGCCAAACAGCTGGATCCCAATGATCCGACGCCGTGGTTTTACGATGCCATTCGCAAACAGACCGTGAATCGACCCGTCGAGGCGTTGCAGGATCTGCAGCAATCGATACAGCTGAACGACAAACGCGCTGTGTATCGTTCAACGCTGTTGATGGACGATGACCTGGCAGCGCGCTCTGTGAGTCAGGCGCGCATATTTCAGGACCTGGGCTTTGAAAAGCCTGCGCTGGTGAAGGGCTGGAAATCGGTTACCGTTGCCCCGGATAATTTCTCCGCCCACCGGTTCCTGTCCGACAGCTACACGGCGTTGCCCAGGCACAATATCGCGCGTACCAGCGAGCTGTTGCAGTCTCAGCTTCTGGCACCCATCAACGATACCCCGCTGCAGCCGCAACTGGCCGAAGCCAATCTGGCCATACTTGAAAATTCCGGGCCGCTGGCGGCGGCTTACAACGAATATAACCCGATGTTTATCAGTGACGGCGTACGCCTGCAGCTCGACGGGCTCTATGGCAACAACGATACCTGGGGCAACGATGCAGTTTTCTCGGGCATCCACAAGAAGCTCTCTTACAGCCTTGGCCAGTTCCACTACGAGACCGACGGCTTCAGAGACAACAACGATAACGAGGAAGATCTCTACAACGGTTTTATCCAGTACGCCGTTTCGCCGCAGCTCAATGTACAGGGCGAATTCCGGCGCCGCGAGACCGATCAGGGTGATCTGCGCCTGAATTTCGATCCGGATCTGTTTTCCGACAGCCGGCGCCGCAAGGTCAATCAGAGCACCTACCGGCTGGGCGGGCATTACCAACCCACGTTGTCTTCGGATGTCCTGGTTTCCTATATCTACAGCGATACCAATGAAAAACTGGCTGTCCCCGGCGACAATGGGCCTGACCTCGAGGGTGAAGAGGGCGCCGATGCCCGGCAACTGGAGGCACAGTTCCTGTACCGGCAGCACAGCTATAATATTGTCGCCGGTGGCGGCCGCTATGACATCGATTACACCGGTGGCAGTGTGCTCGACTGGACGCCGGTATTCCCTTTTCCCTGTCCGCCCTCGCCACCGTTCCCGTCAGTGCCGTGTTCACTGCCGGCACAGCCCGACAGCCAGCATGACTCGGTGTACCTGTATTCGAACATCAGCTACCCGCGTAATCTGACCTGGACGCTGGGACTCGGTTACGACTCGGTGGAGCTGGATAACGATGATGACGACCGTTACAGTCCGAAACTCGGCGCACAGTGGGACATCAGTACCGCGTCACGCCTGCGGCTGGCCTATTTCGAAACTGTCAAGCGCAGCCTGGTGGTTGAGCAGAGTATCGAGCCCACCCAGGTGTCGGGCTTCAACCAGTTCTACGACGAAAACAATGGATCGAGATCCGATAACTATGGGGCCGCCATTGATGCGCACTTCTCAGCCGCGCTTTACAGTGGTCTGGAATACATGCACCGCGACGTCGATGTGCAGGAATTCGATGCCGGTACAGCGGCCAGGAATTATGAAAAGCGTGAAGAAGACAGCTACCGGGCCTACTTCAACTGGACGCTCAACCAGCATTGGGCGCTAACCGCGGAATACCGGCTGGAAAAAATCGATAACGGCAACAATGCTGGCCCGCGCAAGCTAGATACCGCAACCGTTCCGCTTGGCCTGAATTATTTCCACCCCAACGGCGTTTTTGCAGGTGCCGGCGTCTCTTACGTGGACCAGGAAATCAGGCGTCAGTCTTCCTCGCAATGGGACAGCGATGATTTTACCCTGGTGGATGTTTCGCTGGGTTACCGGCTGCCGAAGCGTTACGGCATCATCGGCGTGGAAGTGCAGAACCTGTTCGACAAGAACTTCTCATACCAGGACCGGAATTTCATGACGTCCGAACTGGTTGCGCCAGAGTACATTCCGGACAGGACGATTGTTGGCCGAATCAGCCTGAACTTTTAGCGGGCTTTCCCTGCTGGTTTCAGGAGGGGTATTTTTCTTTTACTCAGGAGGAAACACAATGAATAAGCAAAGTATGAAAACCACTGTAGCCACAGGCGCCCTGATTGTCGGCAGTCTGATAAGCGCCTGTGCCAATTCGGATGGGCGATATGTAAAGCAAATCCCGCAGACGGTTACTGCGTCCGAGAACGTGCAGGTGGAGGTGCTCAGCACGGATGCAGTAAAAGAGCTCACCTTCAGTGACAGCGAACTGGCTGTAGTTTTTGCCATGGACAAGGATGGCAATATGCAGGCTTACAGAACGGATGGCAGCAAAGCCGCCGTCACCCTGGAGTTTCCGCTACTGGCGGATAAAATCCAGCATATGAGTACAATTACGACGTTCCAGACCAGTAATCCGAAAACGTGCTGGACGATGCACGGTACCCTGGTCTGCATCACCTGGTAGAACCGCTTCAGTTGCAGTAAAGCGGCTATACTTAAGTAGTTAGTGGCATGATGACACACCCTTGGTGATGTCCAGCAGGATGCTCAATGCCCTGATTCGGGTAATTAAGCGATTTGACTCTTGACGGAGGCCAGTCATGAGATGTGCTCTTGTAACAGCAAGGTCGCTTTTACTGCTTGCCACGGTATCAGCTGCCGTTGGCGCTAATGAATCCAGTCACCCGGGTCCGGATGTCCCGGCCTATGGACTGGAACAGCCTGAGCCTGGCGATCCCGCGCCGTACGTCGACCGCATGCGCCGTCCGCCGTATCCATCCGCGGTGCCATCCCGCATCTACCTGGAGAAGGCCAGGTACGAGGAAGGTTATCTGTTGCGTGTCCATACTACAGGGGTAAAAGCTGAGGATATTCAGGTGCAGGCCGATCGTGGCCGACTGCGCCTGCGCGTCGACAGGAGCCGTCAGGGTGAGTGGCAGTCTGAGCAGCCCTATCGTCGTTCCAGTGTGTCCAGCCGAAGTTCTATCAGGCGTAGCGTACGCCTGCCCTACGATGCTGATGGGAGCAGGCTGACAACCAGCGTAGAGAACGGTGTGCTGGAAATCCGTATTCCTGCACGGATGACGCCAGGCTCATAGCTATCCTGTCAGTGGTATCGCGCTGTATGCTTTGACTGCAGTGCACTGTTGCATGATGCTGAATACGTTGCAGCAGTGTTGCACCATGATGAAATCAAGGAATAAAACTGTAAAACAATAAAATATATACGATATGTGAAGCATTGTATTACCACTGCGTTGCAGTGTTTATCGTTACCACCCAACCTAACATTGCTGAAAAACAATAGGTTATGAGTTGGTACATATTTTGCAAATCAATTAGTTGATGCACCCTTAATAAGTTTCATGTAGTGGACGGGAAGCAGTATGAAGCTCAATTCAGTGGTTTCAACAGCATCGCTCCTGTGACGCCGTGTCCGACAAGGTATGGTAATATTCGGAATTGCTAAGACATCCAATGCGGACGATGGATACAATAACAGTGGGTGAATAGGCGTGTTTTTTACTAGACTTATTGGGTCCAAGAGGAGACGTTAATTATGAAGAAAACCATGAAAACCCTGACAGGTGTTGCTCTGGGTGGCGCACTTTCATTGATTGCCCTGTCGGCGAACGCCTGGTGGGGAAGCAACTACGGATATGGCCCCTGGGGCGGCGGTCCCTGGTACGGCGGCGGCTATCCTTACTATGGTGGCTACGGCTATGGTTATCCCGGTTATGGCTGGGGTGGTTATCCCTATCGTGGCTACGGCTATGGTTATCCCGGTTATGGCTGGGGTGGCTATCCGTATGGTGGTGGTTACGGCTACGGCTATCCGGGTTATGGCTACGGCTATCCTGCTGCTGTGGCACCCGTCCAGCCGGCAGCGCCCGAGGCCCGCACCGCGAAGTAAGCGGGAGCAGGCGGAAGTACCAGGAAAGCGGGTCGTTTATCGACCCGCTTTTTTATGTCCAGGGATGGACGGTATGCCGCGGGAGGGCAGGGAGCCCGTAGCGGCGATGTCCAGGGATGGACGGTATGCCGCGGGAGGGCAGGGAGCCCGTAGCGGCGATGTCCAGGGATGGACGGTATGCCGCGGGAGGGCAGGGAGCCCGTAGCGGCGATGTCCGGCGGCTCAGAAAGGTACCGCGGCTGGATAGTCGCGGAACGGTTCCACCGGGTTCAGCGGCAGTGGCGAGAGCAGCGGGTCATCGGCAGGCCAGACGGGCTGCTGCGGCATGCTGTCTTTTTCGTAGGCCGCCAGGGTGGTTTCCAGGGCCTGCAACTTTTCCGCCGGCAGCATCCATTTGACCATGCCTATCACCTGTTGCTGTAAACGGGCGGCCTGCTGATACTGGCCGTCACAGGCAGCGGCCAGGGCCAGGGCTTCGATATTCGGCGGTGTTGGCTGGTTCGGTGCCAACTCATTGGCCAGCGTGAGTGCCTTAAAGCTGTCTCGAACCTCTGCGTCCCCGCTCAGTGCTCTGAGCCGTATCAGGGCGTACTTCAGTTCCGACTGGTCCGGATACGCCCTGACCCGTTGTTCCAGTTGCCGGGCGATATCGCGATCCGCATCGCCGGCACGGTGCAAAGCCACCAGTTCCAGCAGGCGGGCGGGCGGGATCTCTGAGCTGGCTGTCAGCGCTGCACGGTACTGTGAAGCCGCCTCGCGGAAACGGCGCTGGTGATACAGCAGGTTGGCGAGGTAGAAATGGGCGCCCTCGTGCTCGGGCTCCAGTTTCAGAATACGTTGATAGCGGGCCGCCGCTTCTTCCGGCTTGTCGCGGGATTCCCACAACACGGCCAGGAAAAAGTTTGCCAGAACCTGTTGCGGGTCCCTGGTGAGGACGCGCTGCAATTGTTCTTCTGCGGCATCGGCCTGTCCGCCCAGGTACAGGGCGCGGGCATAACTGACCCGGGCCGCCAGGTTGTCGGGATCGATCTCCAGTCCTTTCTTGAAGTGCTCAATGGCGGCATCGTAGTCGCGCTGCTCCATGATGGCCTGCATGCCAAGGCGGAAATCCCAGTGCGACGTCTGTAACACCGTTTCCAGTTCGGCCACCAGGGGATCGTCCGCATCCGGGGTCTGCTGTTTGAAGCGCGCCAGGTGTTCACGCGCCAGTTCCTGTTTGCCCAGCTGACGGTAGGCCTGGGCCAGCGGGTAATGCACCTCGCTGGCCTGGGGATTGATGCGCAGTGCCTCGCTCAGGTGCGCTTGAGCGCCCTGGTAATCGTGCCTGAGCAGGTCGATCTGACCGAGATAATACAGGGCGGCGGCGCGCAGCCCGCTTTCGTTCGCCGCTTTCTGTAGCGCGGCGTGGGCCTTGTCCAGCTGGTCGGTGTCCAGCCACAGCTGTCCCATGCGCAGGTCGAGGGGGCGATAGTCCGGGTTGAGTTTGCGGGCCTGCTGGAACAGTTCCAGGGCTTTTTCGGTTTCACCGCCGTTGAGGGCCAGGTATCCGGCGTAATAGGTCCAACGGAAATCCGCCGGTTGCAGCGTACGGGCGTTTTCCCAGCACAGCGCGGCGGCGCTATCGATATTGAACAACTGGTACAGGGCTGCGAGTTCACCGTAGCCTTCTGCCAGGTTTTTATTGTCGTCTGTGCCGCTCTGCAACAGCTCGGCCAGGCGGTCGCGGGTGCCGGTGATCGCTTCCCTGGCGATGCGTTCCGTACCCGAGACGTCGGTTTCGGGAACCGCCTGCAGCCGGTCCTGCCAGGTGGCCGGGGGCCGGGACAGCGCATCGGCCGGCAGTGGCAGGGGCAGGGCAAACATCAGCAGGCCGATAAGTAACAGGGCCGGGCTGGGAAAAGACTGTGGTTTCACGGTTCTGCTCCTGGCTGAATAATGGTTGTTGTGGTATCGATGTTCACTGTTGTCAGGGACTGGCTGCTGCCGTCGGGCCAGTTTATCCTGAGGGTGTCGATGCGGTCGTGCTCCCCCAGTCCGAAAGTGAGCGGCAGTTCCATTTGCGACAGGAAGGAACGCGTCGGCATGACATCACGGGTCTGGGTCATACCGCCGGCTGTCAGTTCAACGCGGGCTCCGATGGCGTTGTGGTTGGGGGCTTTGCCCACCAGTTTGATTCGCAGCCAGTGGTGTCCCAGTCGCTGGTCGTTACGAAACAGCATGGCGCGGCGGCCATTCTGACTGATCAGTATATCCAGGTCACCATCGTTGTCGATATCCGCGTAGGCCGCGGCACGCCCGACCATCGGCCGGGACAGATCACCCGGGTCTTTTACCGCTACGAAATGTGCCGGGCAGTTTTCACCACAGTTCCAGAACAGCTGCGCCGGCTGGGCGTAGTGCTGGCTGGCCTGAACCCTGTTGATTTCATGTTCCAGGTGGCCATTGGCCTGCAGCAGGTCCAGGTGTCCATCCAGATCGTAATCCAGGAACAGCACACCGAAGGTCAGCGCCAGGCGGGAGGCGGGCCCCAGCCCCTCTGTGACCGCCTCGTCGGCAAACGGTGGTTTACCGTCGACAGTGACGAACAACGAACTCATTTCATTGGCGAAGTTACCGATGACGATACCGATATCCCGGTCATTGCGATAGTGTGCCGCATCGATACCCATACCTCCTGTGGCCTTGCCCTTGCGGTCGTAGGCAACGCCCTCGAAGCCGCCGAGTTCCTCAAAACTGCCGTCGCCCTGGTTGCGAAACAGAAAATTGCGCGCCGTGTCGTTGGCGACCGCCAGGTCCAGCCAGCCATCCCTGTCGTAATCCAGCGCGATGATACCCAGCCCCTTGCCGACCGGCAGGCCGGACACCGGGTCGTGGACCTGGATACCGGCTGTGCGGGAGACATCGCTGAAACGGCCGTTACCGTCATTGCGGTAGAGATAGTTGTCAGTGCCGGTGAAATGGTTCGGTGCGCCGTAGGCCCGGCCCAGCCCAGCCAGACGGAAGTCGATTTCCAGGTCGGACTTACGGGTCCAGTTGACGTAATTGGTTACAAACAGGTCCAGATCACCGTCTCGATCATAATCGATGAAGGCGGCGCCGGTGCTCCACAGGTCCTGCCGCCCGCCAACGCCCGCCTGATCGGTCACTTCACGAAACTGCCCCTGCTGGTTGCGAAACAGACGGTTTTTCTTCAGTGATGACAGGAACAGGTCAACCCAGCCGTCTGCGTCGTAATCACCAACGGCCACTCCCATACCGTATTCTTCGATGTCCAGACCGCTTTCCCTGGAGACGTCCTCAAAATGCCCGCTGCCATCATTGCGGTACAATGCCTGGGTCGGCGTGTTGTCCCCGGGGTGGTCGGGCCAGTGGCGGAAATTGACCAGAAACAGGTCCTGGTCACCGTCATTGTCGTAATCGAGGAAAGCGGCGCCGCTGCCGATGGTTTCCGGCATCAGACGCTCGCCATAGGCGCCGTTAACGTGGTTGAAGTGGATGCCGGCGTCCTCGCTGATGTCGGTAAAATGTACCGTCGGTGGCTGAGCCGTCGCTGTTTCTGTGACTGCTGAAGGTGCCTCGATCCTGGCTTCTGTGACCGCCGGCGGCGGCTCCGGCTGACGGATGAACTGGTAGATGAGTGCGCTTGCCACCAGCAGCAGGGCAATCACCAGCAGCGAACGGCGGAACGCCTTGCGGATGGCCGCCTCACCGCGGGTCAACCGGTCTGGAGTGTTTTGCTTGTTCATGGCTTTATGATCAGCTCGAATGATTTATCACGCTTGGATTTCCCTGTTTCATTGCTGTCGTTCCGGCTGACAGCCTGTGCATGACAGTGCTCCGGTTAACATGGCATTCCTGTATGACCTGCAGGGTTAGAGGTCAGTATGCTCATTTGCCGGAAGAGCCCCCTTTACCGGGCTCCCGGGATACAGCGGCCAAAGCGTCGGTTTCCGGCCGCACAGCCGCATGGCGCTGCAGGTCGTAAATGGCGACGGCCTCTGCGGCGTGATTGGCAGCCGGGTTACGGCTGCGGTGCAAGGCCACCGCACGTTCGATGGCGTGATCGTCCGGGCGGTATTTTTCGTGCAGCTGCCGGTGCCGCGCAGCTTTTTCCGGTTGCCCGAGTTCAGCGTAGACCAGCGCGAGGTTATAGTGGGCGGTGACATTTTCCGGGTCCGCTTCCAGCACCTGATCGAAACGTGCCTTTGACCGTTGCAGCAGGGCGAGCCGGGCGGCTTTGCGGCTGGCACCCCGTTCCTGGCGTGCGCGGTCGAACAGGGTTCCACCCAGTTCGTTCAGCATACGGTAGTCCCGGCTGAAGTCGAAGCCCCGATCGCGCGCCGACTGGAAGCGGGTCCCGGCCAGCGCCTGCAGGCTGTCGATGGCTTTATCCAGATTGCCCAGCTCACGGTGCACCAGCGCCGAATACCAGGCCAGGGTCCAGGGCGGGGCCGGGGGATTAAAGTTAGCAGCCCGGCGCAAGGCTTCGGCGGCATCTTCAATCCGGCCTTCCTTATAGAAAACACGGGCCAGATTCAAAGCACCGTCAGCGTGGCCCAGTGTCTCCACCTGTTCGAATGCTGCGCTGGCCTGGCGCAGTTCTCCCTTGTTGGCGCCACTGTTGCCTTGCCGCAGCAGGGCGATGCCGTAGTCGTTCCATCGTTCCCATTCCGGAATGGAAGGTATCTGCGCCGTCACACCGGCGCGATCACCGATCGGTATGCTGACGCGGTCCATGGCCAGTGTTGTGATCGGCAGTTCATTGCCGTTGAAACTGTCACCTTCGATATGATTCAGGAAGCGGGTATCGAATTTGCGGTACTGGAGTCTGGTTTCAATGGTGATGCTGTCGGTTACGTCTGCCGGGATGGTCAGCGCATAGTGGACCACGGCAGCAGCACCCGGTGGAATCTGGTGGTTGTAGAGGGTGACGAAAATATCCTGTGCGTTGCGTCGTTCGATGCGGTTTCCCTCGCGGTCCAGCAGGTAGGCGTTCAGATAGTAGGCCCAGGGGTCGACGTCTCGGCGGCTGTCCATCGCCCCTGAACGACCGATAATACGATCGCCGCTGGTGACAGTGACATCAAGCCAGAGTTCATTGGAGTCGGCGGTGCCCTGGGTCATCTCATGACCCACGCCCAGGGTGCGCACCACCGTTTCCAGCAGATAAGGTCTGCCGGGTTTCAATACCGGCAACTGCGGGCGTAGCGGGGCATGCAGCTGGCCGTCTACCTTTCCCTCTTCGCGGATACCGAAAATGTCCACTCTTGCCGCCTTGGCGAGCATTTTTCGGCGTGCCTGATTTTCTTCCGCCGGACGCCCGAGCATCACCGGGACTGCCGTATTGGCTGCCGCGAACTGGTGGTTATGCACTGTGCGTTGGCCGCTGGCGGTGAAATCCCGGGCCGCCGGATCATCGGACGGCACAGCCGGCATGTGGCACTGGGCACAGTTTTTTACCGCCTGCTGCGGATAATAGAAACTGTCCACACGGTGGCCGGACACCCCACTGAGCAGGAAGCTGTCATAGTGATTCTGTCCGCGCAGCCAGCGGTAGTGGTTGAGGGCGTAGGGCAGATGGACTTTGTGGCAGGCCGAGCAGAATTCCGCGCGCTTGTGTATCGGCTTGAGCAGGGTCTTTTTGTGTAAGGCAGGCCTGGCTTTGATCAACTGGTGGTTGATGGCCTGCAGCAATTCGTTTTCGCTGAAGGCGAACGGATAACGTGGAGGATCGACCAGCGTGTAGTCGGCGTTGCCGCGCGGGCTGTTGATCCGGGTGATGGCGTGGCAGGCCAGGCAGGTGATGCCGGCCTTTGATCCCGGGTCCTGTTCGGGATCGTAGGCGGGATCACTGAAATTACCCGACATCAGCGGTACGGGGTCATGGCAACCGGCGCACAGTTGGGCAACCCGCACGTCGCCGTCTCTTTGCAGCAGCACCTGCCGCGCCTCATCGATGCTGAACCGATAGGCCGGATTGTTGAAGGAGCTGAGACGGTGCATGCTGCCGGCGGACTGGCGCTCGATATCTTCATGGCACTCGGCGCAGCTTTCATCGGTGTCGAGATGCTCTGCGGGTATTTTCTGTTGCGCTACGTTCTGTACCAGCGCGGGCAGAAAGGGGCGGCTGAATTCGGGCGCTGCGTCATGGGTCCGCAGGTGCAGCGCCAGTGCAACGGCGGCGAGCACAACCGATGCGGCAGCCCAGCTCAGGCCGCTGCGCCAGTGCAGGCGCGGCCCTGCCAGACGATGCAGGATAAACAACCAGATCAGGGCCAATGGTGAGAGCGCGTGGATCCAGTAGGCGAATGTCCGGATTTGCGGGTTGTTGACTTCGAAAAAGCCGAAGCGGGTCAGTAGAAAGCCCGTGACAAACAACGTGATAGCGGTAACGTAGAGTGCAATCCCGGCGCGTACGGCATAGCGGTTGGGACGTCGCCAGGCACGGCGCAGGTGCAGGGCGCCGAACAGCAGGGCCGGTAGAATCAGTAACAGGCCCAGACCCAGATGGGCCAGGAACATGAGCAGGTACAGATAATTCTCGTAGCTCTGGTCGTTGAGTTGCCCGGCAAGACTGACCGTCACCAGATAGACGGAATTGGCAGCCAGCAGTCCGAACAATGCCAGGACCAGGCCCAGCAGGCGGCGCAGTGACGGACTCAGTACCGCAAGGGCGGGTTTACGCCGGCGACTGGAAAGCGGGGAAGAAGATACCACCACTGTTTTGACTTCAAAAAATTTGAGAGGCTCGGCCTCAGACTAGCAAATATTGATCCCGAAACACACGGAAGAGTGCCGAAAAGAATCCTGTCGATTGACTTTTCGCACCATTCCGCGTGGATCCCTGGCCTCAGTTCCTGTCCATCGGCCGGTACTGGGGGTTGCCGTACGATGGTGTCTGCTGCTGATACGCGGGCTGTCCACCATAGGCGGGCGCCTGCTGCTGATAACCGGGCTGACCACTACCGTA
>Ga0316198_10000367_pt1 | contig 23221 bp, 17 predicted proteins | sample OudBieAanoxic_MG_FD_204935 | JGI IMG/M metagenome (GOLD analysis project Ga0316198, IMG submission 204935) | Coastal sediment microbial communities from Oude Bieten Haven, Netherlands - site A anoxic | ecosystem: Environmental > Aquatic > Marine > Coastal > Sediment | place: Netherlands...
GAGATCGCCGAGGAGATCTACGCGGTTCAGCAGATCTACGCGCTGCGCCTAAAGCGCCTGGAGCTCGCGCCGTCGGCCGCGTTCACGCTAAACGATCCGTACCTCAAGCACTATGGCTTGGGCTTTGCGGCCAACTACTGGTTCACCAACGTCCTGGCGTTGGGGGTCAACTTCATCTGGTACGACTGGGGGGGCGATCCGCTGCAGCGCGGCACCGACCTGGTCAACCGCATTGGGAACCAGTTCCGGCTGGGCGTGCCGATCAACGATTGGCAGTTCGGCCTGTGGGCGAACTTCACCTACGTTCCGTTCTACGGAAAGTTCAAAGTGCGCAAGAAGATCTTCCAGTGGGACGCGTACCTGATCGGCGGCGTTGGCATGATGCGCACGCAGCCGATTCCCCGCTTCGATCCGTTGGGAATTCGAAGTTTCGACTGGCAGACCAACGTGGCGTTCAACGTCGGCGCTGGGCTGCGCATCTTCATGACTCGCTACCTGACGTTGTTCACCGAGTTCCGCGCCTACATGTGGCCGGACCAGTTCGAGAATGACCAGCCCGTGCCTCCGCCGCAGCAAGGCGACCCTGCGACCTGGATTCAATCCGGCTCGACGTTCGTGGCCAACACTTCGATTCAGGTCGGGCTCACCTTCTTCTTCCCGAACCGGGAATACAGGCTACCGAAATGATGATGCGCGTACGACAGACGCTCTTGCGAATCAGCTTGGTGGCAGCCTTGGCACTTGGTCTGGTAATCGCGGAGGGCATCCAGGCGAACAGCAGGGCAAGCGCCCAAGAAGTACACGTCAGCGGGCCGCTCGCGGGCGCGCCTGCCGTCATGCATCAGCGCCTCTGGCGCGACATGCGCTTGCACGTGGAACCCTTCTTCGCCTTCACCATCGGCGACGAATACTCCCGCTCGCTCATCGTCGGCGGCGAGCTTCGCTTCCACTTCCTCGACTGGCTGGGCATCGGCGGCTGGGGCGGTTACTCCGTCGCCAAGCTCGACACCAACCTGACAAAGGAAATCCAGGCCGAGGGCGTCACCAGGAACGCCAACCGCCTGAGCCTGCCCGAAAAGGACAACTACCCGAGCCAAATCGGCCGCATCAATTGGTGGTCCGGCGTCGAGGTACACTTCGTGCCCTTCCGCGGCAAGCTCGCGATGTTCCAGAAGGTCTTCGTGGACGCGGACCTCGACTTCTTCGTCGGCGCGGCGTTCGTAGGCGTCGAGGAGCGTACGAACGCGGTTGGCGTGGACGCCGCCGGCATTCCAAGTCGCAACAACGTCAGCAACTGCATCATCGAAGGGACGACGGCGCCGGACAATCAGTGTCTGGACAGCCAGCTCGCCCGCTCCAAGCGAACCGTCATCGCGCCGTCCTTTGGCATCGCCTTCAGCGCTTTCTTCAAGGAATTCGTCGGTATCACCTTACGCTGGCGCGGCATTCCGTTCAAGTACAACACCGGCGGCAGCGACTCCTCCGCGACCGGCAGCCCAGGGCAAGGCGTCATCGACAGCGACGACCGGCTCCGCCGGTTCAACAACATGTTTACGGTCGGCGTGATCTTCGCACTGCCACCGAAGATCAAGACCACCGACTGAACGCGGTTTCAATCGCCAACTGGGCGTGACGATCAGCCGGAGTGTGGGCCCTTCATCCCCACCCCGCCGCCCCCACGCGAGCGCCTACTTCTTTCGGACTTCGCCCTTCTTCCCGAGCGAGTACCCAGTAGGCATCTTCTTCGTGGCTTCTTCTTTCACGTCGGCGAGCTTCCAGCCGCGTTCGACGTAGCCGTCGAGCATGCGCATCCTCACGCGGACGCTTTCTTCGGCCAGAAACGCCTTGGTCAACGCGTCGAGCGCTGCGTCGGCTTCGTCTTGGGCGAGGATTGCGCCGGCCGCGTGGAATCGGACCGTTTCGTTCATGTCGTCGAGGAAGCGAATCACGGCCTCGACGATGCGCGGGTCCTTGTGCTCCTCGAAGCTCGCGATGAGGTCGATCTTCTTCTGAGGGTCGCGCTCGTACTCCGTATCCATCCTAGAAAGCAGCTCGAGCAGGATCGTGGTGACTTGCTCCTCGGTCTGGATTTCGCGGAGGAGCTTCAGCGGCCAGGCCAGGTTCTCCGCTGAGTTCAGAAAATCACGAACCGGCTCGAGCGCGGCTTCACCGTGCTGGGCGATGCCGTGAAACGCCTCGTTCTTCTCCTCGCCATCGGTGATGCTGGGGTCGACTCGCACGGTGAATCGCGTCAGCAGCGCCCTGAGCGCTTCGTCGGAGCCGTCGGCTGCGAGCACCTGAATCGACTCCCAGCGCTCGTGCTTCTGAGCGCGCTTGTTGGCCACGCGTGCGACGTGCTTCTTGAGCCCGCCGCCACCACCCTTGAACACATCAAAAAGCCCCATGACGCGACAACAACTAGGCCGAACGGGCCGTCGATGCAATGAGATCAGGTCGCGAAAGCAACCACGCCGGCCTAGTGGATGACCACCGGCTTCAGATTCACCTGACTGCCGATGGTCTCGACCCTGAAGCGCACCATTTGCGCCCCGTGCTTCTTCATCAGGTGCGCGGCGTTGCCTTTGATTCGCTCGACAAAGCGCTCCTCGGGAATGTTCGAAACATCCTCACCGGCCGCTTGCTTCGCGGCGACGTAGTCCCGGTAGAGCTTGGCGTAGTACTGGCCCTCGGGGATCGCCGCGAGGGCTTCAGCCTCCGGGTCGTCGGTCTGACCCGGATCAGCCGAGCTCGATCGCGTAGCAAACCCGGGACTGGAAATGCTCACCGACTCCCATCCGCCGCTGCTCGTCACCGCCCGCCCCTCTTCATCTTCCTCGGCGACACCGGTGAACAAGTTGATCAGCTGATTCACTCGATAGGCAAGCCCGCCGAGCTCGGGCGTCTCGACCTCGAGCCGAACATCGCCTCGGCCGTTGATGACAGCGAGAATGTCGTCTTCCATCTGCTCGATCGGATCCATCAGGTTATTGGCGATGATGTAGCCGTAGATCGCCGCCCCAATGAGCCCCAGCAGAGTCAGCCAGAGAATCATGTTGGCCACACCTGCAAGCGCGGTGTGCTTGCCTTGATCGGCCAAGACGACGTACGCGGCTTGCACACCGCGCGCCATCGGCAGGGCAGCGGTGACGCCGACGTACTCGTCACCGGCAAGCGTTGCCGTCCACGGTTGCGTTGGCTTTCCCTGCAACGCGGCCATTGTCCCGTTGTCGAGCGGTGGCAAATAGAGCGCGTCTTGCAGTGCATCGCGGACATCGACGGCGGTCGATGTGCTGTAGATCCGATCGCCCAAGACGAAGAGCAGGTCGTGTCCGATCAGCCGCGCTTCTTGCTGAGCAAAGCCGTTCGATAGGTCGTACCCGACGAGCAGCGCGCCGACGACCCCTCCTCGGTCGTTGCGCACCGCAGCGACGCCGACTTGAAGTAGCTTGTCATCGAGCTCCCAAACCCCGTACCGTGCTGCACCCCGTTGCAGGACCCGGCGTAAGACGGGAGCTCGGTTGAGCAAGGGCTCGCCGAACATCCGATTCCGGTCGGTGTCCCGAGCGATGACACGGCCAGTCTCGTCGATAACGGCCACGATGTGCGGCCGCTCGCCGCGCCCGCGCGCCGGATCTTGGAACCACTTCGAAACTTCCTGCGCGGCCTCGAAAGCCCGCCCCCGCTGCTGGGCTTCCCCGAGCGCCGTGAAGACGTTTCGCACGGAGTTGCTCGCGGCGCGGCTCCCCACCCCTTCGGCCAGGCGCGCACCATCGGCCCGCCACGACCTCGCAAATAGCTCGGAATCGTCGCCGATACTGTCCTCGAGCCGACGCGACAGCTCAGAACGCAGCTGAGTCCGCACCACCAGGTACGACCCCAACCCAACCAGCAGAACGATGACGAGGTTGCCCGCAATCAGCTTCAGGCGCATGTCGCGACTCTCCTCAGAATGACCCCCACCGGCCGATTCCCCCTTTTGATAAGCGGGGTTAGACCGACCGAGCCCGGATTATCACCGTGCTGTTCGAGGCGTCAAGCTCGCGTCATGTCAAAGCTACAGCTGATCCGATGTTTGGGATCAAGCCTCAAGACTACGCAGGGGAATTCTAGATAGGGTCCGGATTCGAGGAAGTGGGCGTGGCGGCGCGTCGGCGTTATCCTTCAGCTCACGGCGATGCCAGAAGCCTGGAGAATATTCTGCGATTGCCCCGAGCTGGCAGTCGACCTGGCGCGAAGCGCCGACCGGATTGGTCTGTCCTTGGAGCCGGAGGTTCGCGATCGCCCCTGGGAGGCCGCCATCGAAGCGTCGAACGGCGGCAGGCCGGTGGGGCTCGCGGTCGAAACCCCGCTGTCTTCGGATGTCGTAGTGAGCCTGGCCGAGGCCATGCGCGCCAGCAAGCAGCGAATCCCGGTGGCGATCATCGGCCCACAGCCGCTCGGTCTGCTTCACGACCTTGGGTTACCCGCTGTTCACGAGACGGGCCCCTTGCTGGCGGTGGCGGCCCTACTCGAGCTCGACACCGAGCGCCCCTGGGCGGCCACCACCAAGGAGCTGCCGGCAGTCGATCGAGTCCGGCTCGGCGAAAGCGTCAGCCACCGAAGCGACGGCAGGTTCGTCCGCATCGACGATGGCCTCATCGCGCACGAGGCGGATGGCGCGACGAGCAAGCCGATCGGCTCGCCCCGGGATGTCGCGGCAGCGCTGAGGGCGATGCGAGCTTCCCAGGATCCCTCGCGGCCCAAAGTCCCGACGGTCCAAGGAGTCGAAGCCGACTCGGTGCTCGACGTAATCCTCGGCCCCAAGCGCGCCCTCTCCGATCCGGCGAGCAAGGCAGCCCTCGGTCCATACGACGTCCCGCTGCCCATCGAAGAGCTCTGCGCCACACCTTCGCGTGCAGCCTCCGAAGCCGCCCACATCGGTTTCCCCGTACGTGTCGCCCTAGCGTCACCCGATCTCCGACTCTGGGACCACCCGGACCTGGCCGCAGAGGTCTATTCGGCCGGCCAAGCACGCGATGCGTTTCGCCAGATCATGGCCGTGGCCAAGACCCGCTCACCGGACGCCAGGCTCCTCGGTGTCACCGTCAGCGCCTCGACCATGGCCCGCACCCTACTCCGTGTTCGCATGGAGCCCCTCGCCGCCGGCCCGGTCCTAGCCGAGATCGGCTTCGCAGATCCGCATGGTCGAGCTTCGGCAGACTCGACGCTCACCGTCCTCCCCGCCACAGCCAAGGCCCTCGAACGCGTTCTCCTCAGACTCCGAGGAAGCTCGCTGCTCCTCTCGGGCAGCCCCCAAGAGCGAGCCCAAGCGGTCAGCGCCATCGGCGACGTCCTCATGCGCCTAGCCGCCTTCGTTCACCAGTGGCGAACCGAAATCGAAGCCGTCGAGGTCAACCCCTTGGCAATCCTGGTCGGCGGCGAGCTCGAGATCCGAGAAGCCTGCGTCACCGTAGGCGACGCCTTCAGCCGCTCGCTAAACGCCAGCGGCTGAACCGAGCTCGAGCCCGGACGCCCTCAGGCGGGTGAAGCTGGTTCAAACTCGGCATCATTGGGGACGCCGTCCAGGAGCCTGGCTTCGGCAGGGCTCTTGCCTTTTCGGTCGCGGTGTCGGCTAGTTCTCTGCGTCTCATCGATCGAGTACCATTGCTCTTCGTCATGCCTGGTCTCGTACAGCAGCTGGTGAGCGGATTGCGAAGTCTGCGCGAACGGCTTCGGCCAAGCGGTGCCCAGGCAGAATACGGTCGCGTGTACGATCGGCTCAGCCGCGCGGAGCTCGGGCAGGAGGACCCGCGTCCAACGGAGAGCGATGTAGCGAGTCTGTTCGGGCCGCCAGAAGCCCGCGTCGGTAACTTCCTTGGACTGTACAGCGCCGAGGGCGGACGCATGGCGCTCGAGCGGTATGGTTTCCTGAAGCTGCTGCGCGACAAAGGTTTTGAGAACTTGCTCCTATCGACCGATACGAGCGACTCTTCACGTCATGCGTTGCGCATTCATTTCGACCAGCGAGATCGGGAACACTTGCTGGTCGAGATGGTGCTCGGCTTCAAACCGTTGCGGCTCCCGGACGGTCTTGCGTGTCGGATGCTGAGCGTCGAATGGCTGCTGATGCAGGATCCCCGCAAGGACTTACCGTCGGACCGACCGCCGTTGCCTGACCAACGTTACCCAGGTCTCGGCCTATTCCGCTGGCAGGCGGAGCTGCTACGGCTGATGGCGACGCGACTCGAGTGCGACGGTCTCCTGAACAATCCGCAGCAATTCCATAACGGCGCCCTCTACGGAAGGGCGATGAAATTCGTCGATCCGGTCGACGAAGGGACGTTCCGAGCGCTCGAGCGGGACTTGGCGGACCTGCCTCTGCGCGAGGCCAGCAACGCAGTCGCCGAGGGTCGCGTGCGAGAGGCCGGTGGTGACACATTTCAATGGCAGGGGCGCCCCCAGGTTCTCCCAATCAGCCTGTCCATGCAGGTATATTTCGACCGCGATGACTATCACTCGACGGTCACTCGGGTACGTGACAGCACGAGATTTACGCTAGAAAACGGAGGCGCTTGAGGCTGTCCGGCTAGCCCCGTCTGCCTCACGCCGCAGACCAAGAGCGGAAGCACGATTCGGATTCACTGAAGCGAGTCGCAGCCCGAGCAATATGCGATGTACTTCCACTGCCAAACGAGCCTGGTTTCGACCTTTCAACGCCTGTAACCGCACAAGTTCACGTACGAAGGCAAGCGGGCCATCGTGTTCAGAGAGGACGACGAACTCCCCGCGCGCGAGCTAAGCCACTGCGTTTCCCTCGCCCTCACCTACCACCTCGACAAGAAATCCGGCCGCCCCGCTCGAAGACCCCAGCGCTTGGTTCCCTAGGCGAACGCAAGAGAACGAGACCAGCGTTGAACGCTGCGGCCCGCCCGCTCTACGGCTCCGCAAAGTTAGCCAAGTCGATGTGAATCCAGCGCGTGCATCCAACGCCTTAGGCCCGGCGAGGTGCTGCGGAGCTCCTCTCGCAGGCGACTTTCTACATCCGATCACCGCCTCCGCCTGCGCCGCTGCTCAGAGCGTCAACCGAGGTTTGTCGCCGGGACAGCGGCGCCTGCACTTGCACTGACGCTGCCTCCCGTCCCCCTCAACTCACCCGGGGTAGCGCGAGCCCGAAGGGCGAAGCCCCGCGCGAATGCGCCGGCAAGGCGGAGCGCAGCGACCGCCGCGCCAGGCACGCTGCTCACTCGCGTGAGAGCGATACCAGGATTACGGTGGGGGTGTGCGGGCGGTGTAACCAAACACTGCCTAAATGAACCCCCCAGTCACCGACCCACTCCCCCTCACCTCCTCCGGCGTTCCCGCGGCGACCACCTTCCCCCCATCCGGCCCCGATCCCGGCCCCAGGTCGAGCACGAAGTCCGCGTTTCGGATCACATCGAGTTGATGCTCGACGGCGATGACCGTGTGCCCGTCTTCGACGAGCTGATGAAGTATTCGGATCAACTGCTCGACGTCGACGAGGTGCAAGCCTCGGGTGGGTTCATCGAAAATGTAGAGCGTCGGCGTGCGTGCGGGCTGAGCTAGGTCGCGGGCTAGCTTGATGCGCTGAGCCTCACCGCTGCTCAAGGTGGTCGAACGGCGGCCGAGCTCCAGGTAGCCGAGGCCGACCCGGCGCAAGGCTTCGAGGCGAGAGCGCACGGCCGGAACCGCTTCGAATAGGCTGTGCGCTGCATCGACCGTTAGTGACAAGACCTCGGCGATGCTGAGTCCTCGATATCGGATCTGCAGCGTCTCGTCGTTGTAACGGTTCCCGCCACAGACTTCGCACTCCACCTCGGCGTCCGGCAGCAGTTGCATCGCGATGCGCTGAACGCCCTCGCCTTTGCACGCCTCGCAGCGCCCACCCTTGACGTTGAAGCTGAACCGCCCCGCCTGGTAGCCGCGCGCGCGCGCCTCGGGGAGCCCGGCAAACAGCTCACGAAGCGGGCCGAGCAAGCCGAGGTAGGTTGCCGGGTTGGAGCGGGCGCTGCGACCGATCGGCGTCGCGTCGACGAACGAGACACGCTCGAGCCCCTTGCCTCCTTCGACCGAAACACCCGAGGGCACATCCGCCGTCAGGCCCAGCTTCGCGCGAATCGCGGGCAGGAGCGCGTCGACGACCAGGGAGCTCTTGCCACTGCCGCTCACCCCCGTCACGCAGCAAAGCGAACGCAGCGGGAGCTCGGCGTGGACGTCGCGAAGGTTGTGAAGCTCGGTGACGCGAACGCTCAAGGTGCCTGAGCCGGGTCGGCGACGCGCCGGCACTTCGACAAGTCGACGCCCGGATAGATACGCGCCGGTCAACGAGGCATCGTTGGCCTCGATCGCATCGAGGTCTCCCTCGGCCACCAGCTCTCCTCCGAGCTCGCCCGCGCCCGGCCCCATCTCGACGAGATGATCGGCCGCACGCATCGTCTGCTCATCGTGCTCGACGACGACCAAGGTGTTTCCGAGGTCCCGCAGCTCGTCGAGCGTGCTCAGCAGGCGTCTGGCATCGGCCGGGTGAAGGCCTGCGGTAGGCTCATCGAGCACGTACAGGACTCCGGATAAACGCGCACCAAGCTGGGTCGCCAAATGAACGCGCTGCGATTCGCCCGCAGACAAGCTCCCCGAGCTCCGGTCGAGGCTCAGGTACCCGAGGCCGACTCGCTGAAGGAACGCGAGACGGTCCGCGATCGACTGCAGCAAGGGTCGCACGGCCGCCTCCCGCTGCGGCAACACCTGGACCCGGCCGGTCCAATCTTGGAGGGCGCCGATGTCGAGCGCGCTGAGCTCGTTGATCGCCCGGCCCTCGATTCTAACCGAGCGAGCGTTCAGATTCAGCCGCGTGCCATCGCATTCGGGACAGGTCTCCATGCGCGCGAACTGCCCGAGCTCCTCGTCGAGAAACTCGAGAACGCGTTCCTCGTCCCCCCCCTCGGCGAGCTTCCTACGCGCGTACTCTTGCGCCCGTCGCTCTAGGCCCGGCAGGATGCCCTCAAAACCCGCGCCGCCTTCGAGCGCGAGCTTGCGTTGCTTCTTCGGTAGCTTGGTGAAGGGCTTGTCGAGGTCGACCCCTGCGCGTCCGATCCTCTCCAACATCGAGCGGTAGTACGCGAGCCTCGGCTTCCCCCAGGCGGTCACGGCTCCTCGCCGGAGCGAAAGGCTCGGTTCGGTGACCGCCAGCTCCTCGGTGAAGCTGCGCGTCAGGCCGAGACCGTCACAGGCCGGGCAGGCGCCGGCCGGCGTATTGAACGAAAACAGCTGCGGGCTGACCTTCGGGATCGAAGCATGCCCTTCGAAGCAAGCGTACCCTTCCGAGTAGCGATACCGTCTGCCCTCCTGCTCGCGAAGCTCGACGACGCCACCGCTCAACTGGTAAGCCAGCTCCACCGCTTCGGCGAGTCGCGAGGCTATCCCCTCTCGAGCCGAGAGACGGTCGATGACCACGTCGACCGAGACCCCGGCCGGCAGCGTGCCCAGGTCCTCCACGTCGACGAGCGCATCGTCCACACGCAATCGCACGAAACCCTTCGCGCGTAGATCGGGAACGAGCTCTTTCGGTACGGCCGCGCCGGCGCGCACGATCGGCGCCTGCACCGCGAAGCGCGTGCCTTCTGAAAGACGCGACACTTCTTGGACGACCTGGGCGACCGAATGCGCGCTCAGCAGCTCACCGCACACGGGGCAATACACTTCCCCAGTCGTGGCGAACAAGACGCGCATGTAGTCGTTGACGTCGGTCAGCGTCCCCACCGTTGAGCGCGGATTGCGCGAGGGTGCTCGCTCGCGCACCGCGATGGCCGGACACAGCCCCTCGATGACGTCGACGTCCGGACGACGCAGCTGGGTGAGCACGCGCCTCGCATGACCGCTGAGTGACTCGACGTAGCGCCGCTGACCTTCGGCGTACAGCGTATCGAAGACCAAGCTCGACTTGCCGCTGCCGCTCGGCCCGGTGACGACGCTGAGCCGTCCCCTAGGGAGGCTCAGCGTGATGTTCTTCAGGTTGTGTTCGCGGGCTCCTCGAATGACGATGTCGGCCGTCATTCCTGTGGCCCGCCGGTCAGGCGTTGTGCAGCCCGAACCGCGGCGATCATCCCGCTCTCGGAGGCCTTGCCCTCCGCGGCTGCGTCGTAGGCGACGCCGTGGTCAACGCTGGTCCGCACAAACGGCAGTCCCCAAGTCACGTTCACCGCCTCGCCCCAGTCGAGAAGCTTGGACGGAATCGTCGCCTGGTCATGGAACATCGCCACGACGCCGTGCGCGCGGCCGTCTGCTGCGTAACGGAACGCGGCTTCGGCCGGCGTAGGTCCGATGAGCTCCACTTCGCCGCTTGAATAGAGCGCTTCTTCCCGAAGCGCATCGAGGGCAGGTCCGATGATCGTCTCTTCTTCGGTGCCGAGCAGACCGCCCTCCCCGGCATGCGGATTGAGCCCCGAGACCTCGATGCGCAAGGGCTTCAGATCCGGCGACCAGCGCGACAGCGCGTCGCTCAGATGCCGGACGGTCCGCTCGATGTGCTCGCGCGTCACCGTCGAGGGCACACGCTTGATCGCCCAGTGCGTCGCGACGAGCGCGACCTTGAGGCGCGGCCCGAGGAACATCATGGTTACGTTGTCGACATGAACCCCGGCACGCCGTGCGAGATGCTCGGTTTGGCCGCGAAACGATACGCCCGAGAGGCTCACCGCTTCTTTGCTCACCGGGCCTGTCACGATGGCGCGCGCCGTGCCGTCCATGCAGGCATCGCAGGCCCTTTCGAGCGCTTCGCGCTGCACGCCCCCACCTTGTATCGTGGGCGCCCTGGCCTGGACCATCGTGAGCGGCCAATCGGCCACGTGTACGAGCCCGACCTCGCCCGGGTTCAAGCGCTTCGCCTCGGCCGGCGCAATTCGCTTCAGGGCCTGGAAGCCGTAGCGATGAAACGCTCGCTCCATCCAGGCGGCATCGCCATAGACCAGCGCGCGATCGCTACCCAAGCACTGCGCTATGGCCGACGCTGTCACGACAGGGCCGACGCCTGCCGGATCACCTGTCGATATCGCGAGCGGCGGAAGCATCAGGGCTCCTTCATCTTGTAGCCGACGCCACGAACCGTCTCGAGGCTGTTGACGCAGTGTCCGAGCTTCATGCGAAGACGCCGCACGTGAATGTCGACGGTGCGGCTGCTCCCGTAGTAGTCGACACCCCAGACCCTCTCGAGGAGTTGTCGACGGGAGAACACCCTGCCGCGGTTCTGGCAAAGAAAGCTCAGGAGCGCGAACTCCTGATGGGTGAGTTGGCGATTGCGGCCGTCGACGGTGACTTCGTGGGCGGCGAGATCGATGCACAGCGGCCCCATCTTGATCCGCTCCTGCTGCGCGAACTCGCTGCGGTTCCATTCCACGCGCCGGATCCGCATGTACAGCTCGGCTGGCACGTAGGGCATCAGCACGAAGTCGTCGAACCCGTCCCCCGTGTCGAGGCGCGAAATCGCGTTCGTGGTCACCCCGATGAGGACGGGCACTTCCTGAAGCGGCTCTGCGGCCCGCACCCGAACGAGCGCTGCGCGGCCCGCATCGCCTTCATCCCCGGCTTCGATCAGGATTACCGCGGGTGGATTCTTCACCAGCTCCTCGGTATCCAAGCGATCCCAAAGGTTGGCTGTTTGCACCTCACAGCCGAGCTCGTGGAGGCAAGCGACCGAGCTGCCTTCGCGCTCTTCGAGGCCCTCCCGGCCGATGACTAGAATCCACACGGGCAAGTCGTACTCCGGGGCCATGGGCAGCGCCAGCCGGAGATGCGACTTCGCCCGCGATCCCGGCTATCATGGGCGGCATACCAACGGGACCACGTGGCTACGAGATATTGGAAAGTCGAAATCAGCCGGCTTGGCGCATCAGAGCCGCTGTTCCTCGGAACCGTCGAGGCGCCAACCTGGCCCGGAGCTCTGCAGCAAGGCCGCGCCAGAATCGGTGAGTCAGGCGGTGTCCCGGCCGGAGCGAGCTGCAACGTGAACCCCAACGGGACTGTCACGATTCAGGACGCGCGCGAACGCAGACGGTATCAAGTTCTTCCGGCCAGCGCTCCAGACGCGGCACCCAGCGTCGCCGACGCGGCCGCTGCCGCAGCGAAGCGGCCCCGTTCGGCATCCGGTGATCCAATCCCGCTCCAGCCGAGGACTGGCTACGACCCCTTGCTCAAAAAGAGTCCTCCAGCCGCGCCCGAGCCCATCCGCTCGCGCCGGCCAAGCGCACCAATGCCGACGAGCCCGCCACCCGGCACCGTAGAGAACAAGCTGATCCTCTTGGCCTCTCGCAGCGAGAAGCCCACGAGCTCGAGTCCGATTCATTTCCGCGAGCGCATGTACGCCGTGCCCGTGCCCTTCGAAACCGGGACAGGCGAGAAGCTCGCGACGAAGCTACTGCGTCACGTCCAAGAGGAAATCGCCGAGGAGCGCGGGGCCAAGTTCGTTCGTATCGAGCTCTTCGATCACATCTGGAAACGCGAGCCGGTGCACCCTCCGGTCGTGCGCCTCGAGTGGAAAGATTGGAACGACAGCATCGACATCGAGTTCCCTCTCGAAGAGGAGGTCCGCAATTCAGAGGCGCCGCGAGTGAGCAGCGTGCCCCCGCCGCCGACCGAAGATCGACTCGCGGCCGCCTTCGAGGCCTGCCACGACCTGCTGTTCATGAAGAACCGCGCCGAAGCGCTCGAATTCGCGGTGCTCCTACTCGAAGAGCTGGTGCCCTCGGAGGCGACGGCCGCCTTCCTTCTCGACATCAACACCGATCAGTTTCGCGTCGTAGCCGCCCGAGGCACCGGCGCCAGGGAGCGACACGGCCATGGACTCCCCACCGCTTCCGGTCTCCTTGCCGCAGCAAGCGAGCTCGCGGAGCACGCCGTCCTCGTACTCGCCGACGCCGCCGCCGACCCGCGCTTCAACGAGAACATCGACGGCGTCCCCGGCCTAGACGTTCGCGCGCTCCTGTACCGCCCCCTAGTCCACCGCGGCCGCATGTTCGGTGTCCTACAACTCGCCAACGGCTCCCTGCGCGGCATGTTCACCGAAGCCGACTGCGAAGTAGTCGACTACATCACACAGCAGCTGAGCGCGTTTGTGGCGAGAGGCGTATCGATGCACAAGGCCCAGGCGCTTACCGACCGCCGCTAGAGCGCGGTGCACTGGCACCGCCGCTGACGCTGGCACTCACGCTGCCGCGGCCCTAGGGCCCCTCGCCGAGCAACTCCTTCACCCGCTCCTCAATCTCCCCAGCATCCTTCTTCCGAAACCCTTCGTGCACATACCGAACCTTCCCATCCCGGCCAACGAAATAAGAACTGGGCATCGTTCCAGGTTCGTACTTGCTCGCGACTGCGAGCTTGCGATCGTGGACGATCCGGAAGCTCACTGGAGTCCCTTTCAAGAACTTGTTCATCTTCTTGGCGTTGTTGTCGATGTTGATCCCGACGATGACCAGGCCCTGCTCGGCGTACTTCTTGTGGAGCGCTTCGAGGACGGGCATCTCTTGTTTGCAGGGCCCGCACCAGGACGCCCAGAAATCGATCAGCACGACCTTGCCTTGGAGCGCCCTCAGCTCGACTTTCTTCCCGAGCTGGTCGGGCGCGTCGATCGCCGGCGGCGTAGCACCAGGCTCGAGCGCGCTAGCGTTCGAAGCTACGAGGAGGACGGCCGCGACAAGCCCGTAGAGAAACCTATTCATCCGGCTTCGACGCAAACGCAGCGACAGCGATTCACTGATCGAGCTCTTCGCGAACATACGCGCCCAGCTGGTCAGGCGGGAAGATGTAGCGACGATCGTTTACGTAGATCGACGGAGTCGAATCGACGCCGACGGCGTGCCCTTCGGCGATGTCCGCTTCGATCTTCTGCTCGGTCTCTTTGGACTGCATGTCGGCCTTGAACCGCTTCACGTCGAGACCGAGCTGCTTGGCGTAGTCCTCGAGGTTGGCCGTCTGTAGCTCGTCCTGATTCTTGAAGAGCAGGTCGTGCATTTCCCAAAACTTACCCTGCTTCTCAGCCGCGATGGTCGCTCTAGAAGCGTCGCGAGCCTTCGGATGGCCGGGCAACGGATACTGCTTGAACACCAGCTTCACTTTGCCGTTGGACTCTTCGACGACCTTCTTGAGGTACGGCGCGGTCGTCTTGCAGTGCGGGCATTGGAAGTCACTGAATTCGAACATCGTGACCTCGGCCATCGGGCTGCCCAGTAGCGGCGAGTCGTGGGCCTTGAGTTTCTCGATCTTCGTGTCGTCACCGTAACGAATGCGGTAAATGTCGCGGAGCTCATCGCGAGAGTAACCGTCGTTCACGAGACGGGCGACGTAGCGGGCGGCGGGCACGCACCTCTTGCACTTGCGGCTTTCGGCGATGCAGCGGGCCACGCTCACCGGTTCGCCGCAGGGCGAGAGGAGCTCGTTGACCATGTCGATCCAAATGCTCTCGGTGAACTCGTCCAGCGAGCTGGTGTCGACCTGCGGCAAGCTCCGAATTTTCTCCTTCGAAGCACCTTGTACGGGCTTGACCGTCGCAGGGCCTTGCTTGGGGCCGCTGTCGGCTTCGGTCGAGCGCTCACAGCCGAGCAACGCGAAAATCAGCGAAACGCACAGTAACATCGAGCGCATAGGGAAACGGAGCCTAGCAGAGATTACGGGCCGATGCCCTGGACTTACGACTCGCTGTAGGTGGTGAGCTGCGCCCGAACGATGTCCTCGTTGATTCCCGTTCGGATGTATTCCTTAAGACAATCCGCAATGGTCACCATGAGGTCATCCAATCCGTTCTCTTCGATCAGCCGGGACAGGAGGGCACGGGACTCGCGGCTATCCTCGTCGCGCAGAAATTTCCGGACTTCCTCGATGGTGATTCCGCCCTGGAAGTCGATGTAAGCGTTTTCCATGAGGTAACGCGCAAGCTCGTTCACATGACCCTCCGTCTCACTGTGATTCAGTCACCTATTAGACACCCGATCGCCGAATCGGCAAGCGATAAAGGCCCTCTCGCAGCCCTAGCCTGCTTTTCTCGACCTCGGGCTCGTGTAATCGTGCCCGGCAATGGACCCGAGAACCCATCTTCAGGCGGATCCCGGCCTCTGCGGCACTTTGCTCGCGCTAGACGAAGGCTCGGCGCATGTCGCCCTGGACACCACGGCTTCGATGGCCGTCGATGCCCAGGGCCTGGTGCACGGCGGCTTCGTGTTTGGACTGGCCGACTACGCGGCCATGCTGGCGGTGAACGACCCCAACGTGGTCCTGGGAGCGGCCGAGACCCGCTTTCTCAAGCCGGTTCGCATGGGCGATCGGATCGTCGCAAACGCACAAACCCTTGACTCGCATGGCCGTAAGCACAAGGTGCGCGTGGAAGCGACGGTGAATTCCGAGAGGGTGTTCGAAGGAACGTTTACCTGTTTCGTACTCGAGCGACACGTTCTCGAGGGAGTTGGGGGCAAGTGATGGCAGAGGACGGCGGCGCGATCATTGGGCGGATTCTTGCATCTCGCGGTGTGAAACAGCTGTTCACCCTTTGCGGTGGCCACATTTCGCCCATTCTCGTTGGCGCCCAATCCAACGGCATCCAAGTCGTCGATGTGCGGGACGAGGTCAGTGCCGTTTTTGCGGCGGACGCGGTAGCGCGTATGACCGGCCTTCCCGGTGTGGCTGCGGTCACGGCCGGGCCGGGCGTGACCAACACGATCACCGCGGTGAAGAACGCGCAGCTCGCCCAGTCCCCTGTGCTGATTTTCGGCGGCGCTGCAGCGACCTTGCTCAAGGGACGCGGCGCACTTCAAGACATCGACCAGATTTCGCTGATGGAACCGATCACCAAGTGGGCCGTGTCGATTAAGAAGGTCAGCAGCATCGGTCCGACGCTCGATAAAGCCATGGATTTGGCACAGGACGGCGTTCCGGGCCCGGTCTTCATCGAAGTCCCCATCGACGTGCTCTACCCCGAAGAGATGGTTCGGGAGATGTTCATGAAAGAGAGCGGGGTCAAAGAGGGCAAGAACCTCAGCTCCAAGGCGCTGGAGCTCTTCATGCGCGGCCACCTGTACCGTCAGTTCCACCAGCCCCACGTGAGTCTCATTCCGCCTGCACGCGAGTCGCTCCCTCCGAAGCCGAGCAACCGCAGCCCGCTCATCGAAAAAGTCGCGTCGCTTCTTCGCAAGGCCGAGCGGCCGGCATTGGTCATTGGCAGTCAGGCTCTGGTCAACTGCCCCGACGCCGACCCCATCGCAGACGCGGTCAACGCCCTGGGCGTCCCGACCTGGCTTGGAGGCATGGCGCGCGGCCTGCTCGGCCGGCACAGCGACATTCAGTTCCGGCACAAGCGAACCGCTGCGCTCAAGGAGGCCGACGTCGTCGTTGTCGCAGGCTTCCCTTTCGATTTCCGCATGGGTTACGGGCGAAGCATCTCGAGCCGGGCGACCGTCGTTGCAGCCAACCTCAGCGCGAGTGAGATGCGCAAGAACCGGCGTCCGGAGGTTCCGGTACACATGCACGCCGGCGAGTTTCTGCGAGAGCTTGCAAACGCGTTGGGCGGCGGGCTCGGCCCCTGGTCCGACTGGTTTGATACGCTCCGAGGCCGCGAGGTCGCCCGCGACGAAGAGATCGGGGAGCAAGCTAGAGTGCCCTCCGAGCTGGTCAACCCGCTCCAACTCTTTCAGCGCATCGAAGAGAAGATGGCCGATGACGCGGTGATCGTCGTCGACGGTGGCGATTTCGTTGCGACCGCGTCGTACATCTTGCGTCCACGCAAGCCTCTCTCCTGGCTCGACCCCGGGGTCTTCGGAACGCTCGGCGTCGGCGGCGGCTTTGCAGTCGGGGCCTCCTTGGTGCGCCCCGGCAAAGAGGTGTGGCTGATCTACGGCGACGGCTCGAGCGCGTACAGTCTCGCCGAGATGGATACATGCGCGCGGCACGGACTAGCGCCCATTGCGGTCATCGGAACCGATGGCTCCTGGGCGCAAATTGCCCGCGAGCAGATCCCCATGCTCGGCACGGATGTGGCGACGGTGCTTCGCCGAAGCCCGTACCACGAAGTGGGTCAAGGCTACGGCGCGGTCGGCCTTCTGTTGAACGACCCAGCGCGTATCGACGAGACCTTGGACGAAGCCAAGGCGATCGCGGCCTCCGGCAAGCCAGTGGTGATCAACGTGCACATCGCGGGCACGGACTTCCGCAAGGGCTCCATCTCGGTATAGACACGATGGCCAAGTGGCTCCAACGCCGAAAGGCTCACCGCAGACTCAGAGATCAGGTGGGCCTCTGGTACCACCCGCAGTACAAGGTCGACGTGCTCGTCGAGACCGCGCGTGTGCCCGGCATCGAGGTGGCGCGCGGCGAGAAGATTCTCGGCACGCTTGGCGCCGAGGGCCTCATCCGTCCCAAGCAGGTGCGTCCTGCGCCCCTGGTCGCGCTGGCGGAGCTCGCCAGAGCCCACTCCGAGTCGTACCTCGAACGGACTGCCCGCCCTGAAAACCTCGGACGCATCTTCGGCCTCGAGGCACACGACATCGATGTGGACCCCGTGCTCATCGGGCAGCGGCGTCAGGTCGGTGGCACCGTCGAAGCCGCCCGCTGGGCCATTCAGCGCAACGATCGCATAGCCTTCAACATCGGCGGCGGCTTTCATCACGCCGAGCCGGAGTCCGGGTCGGGGTTCTGTGTCTACAACGACATCGCCGTGGCAATCGCCTCGCTCCGCGCCGATGGGTTCGAAGACCCGATCGCCATCGTCGACTTGGACTACCACCAAGGTAATGGAAACATCGTCGCCTTCGAGCACGACAAGACGGTCTTCACGTACTCGATTCACGGCTCCGTCTGGAGCCATGTCGAGGCAGCCTCGGACCAGCAGTTCCTTCTCCCGTCCAAGGTCGACGACAAAGTCTACCTAACGAAGCTCCGCGAAACGCTTCCTGCGTCGCTCGAAGAGATCAAGCCGCGCCTGCTCTTCTACGTCTCCGGCAACGATGTCCTGCAAGGCGATCGCCTGGGTGATTTCATGCTCAGCCGCGAGGGGGTGCTGGAGCGGGATTGTTTCGTCATCGAGCTGGCGCGCAAGCTCGACTGCCCGGTGGTGGTCACCCTGGGCGGCGGCTATAGCGACGACGCCTGGCGTTCCTCGACGGACTTCATTCGCTGGCTCTTGAACGACGAGGCGATCGTCAGCGGTGAGCCGCCGAGGAGCCTCTACGAACAATACGCACAGATCGCCCAGGAGCTCGACCCCTACGACCTACAGCGTCCGAGTGGGGAGTGGCAGCTCACCGAAGCCGACCTGATGGGCGACCTGGCCGGCCCCCGGTACAAGTCCACGCGCCTGCTCGACTACTACTCCAGGCATGGCGTCGAGTTCGCGCTCGAGAAATACGGCTTGGCGGACCAGGTTCGAAGCCTTGGCTTCAGCGACCTGGAGCTGAAGGTGAACCCGACCGATCCCGAACGGCAGCACCTCACGCTGCACGGGACCAAGAAGGGCGAAAAGCACCTTCTGGTCGACCAGGTGCTGCGCCGTGTCACGCGCCCGCCACCGGAGGGGATCGAGCCGCCCGACGAAATCCACCTCCTGTATATCGAGTGGATGATGCTGCAGAACCCGACCGAGAGCTTCTCCCTACGGCACCCCAAATGGCCGGGGCAAGACCATCCGGGCCTCGGCGTCGGCGAAGAGGCAATGCACATGCTCTTTCGGGGCGCACAGCGCCTCGGTCTCGACGGCGTGGCGCACCATCCATCGCGCTATCACATCGCCTTCATCGGCAGCGGACAGTCGTTCTTTCTCGATCCGGAGATCCAAGGCCGATTCGAAGCGATCCGCGACGTGCTCTCTCCCATGGATCTGTCCGAAGCCGCCTGGAAGATGGAACGCGGAGAGGTGAGCTGGTCCGATGGAGAGCGCGTCGAATGGATTCCCGAGGACATGGTCATCCCCGCAAGCGATCGCCTCTTCGCCTACCTAGGCTCGGTCCACTATCAGAAGCCCCGCGCCGAAGCGCTCGCGCGCGCCAGAGAACGCGGCATCGTCTTCGAGCCTACTCTTCGCAAGACGTAGCCGCGGGCTCGCCTGCAAAGCGGGCTCGGGTCCAGTCGAGCATGAGCGGCATGTTCTTCTGGGTGGAGTCGTTGTGTCCGTACCCGTCGAAGACCAGGTACTCGAGCTCGTTTCCGATCGCGCAAAGACGCCGATTGAGAACGTTCGTGAGCAAGATGGGCACGACCATGTCGGCCTGCCCCTGAATCAATAGGATCGGCACCTCGGTCGGCACATTGCCCGGCGAGTTCTCATCCAATCGCTCCACCCACGCGGGGAGGTTGAGTGGGCTCGTCTCGAACCCGGCTCCTTCGAAGCCAGCAGCAACTTGGCCAAACTCCTGGCCGCAGGCCTCCTCCTCGAGGAGCGCCTCGATCGCGCTCAGCGCCTCGTCGGTGTAGACATCTTCGATCGAAAGCTCCGAGTAGGAAGCCTCGAACCCGAGGCTGAGCTGCCAAATGAAGCCTCTCGCACCAGGCAGCAAGACACCGGAAGTGATCACCCCCTGAAACTCGCTCCCAGGCGCCGCGCTGATCACTCCCATCACCTCGAGCTCCGGCGCCCAAGTCGGCGCAATCTCTCCAGCGAAGAGCGCGGCATGTCCGCCCTGTGAGCGGCCCCAGATCACGACGCGGCTCCCTGCACCGGACTCCTCGATCTGCTGCGCGGCTTTGATGATGTCGAGCACGCCCCGGCCTTCACTTGAGCCGACGAGGTACGGATGGATGCCGGGCGTACCGAGTCCCTCGAAGTCGCTCATCACCCCGACATAGCCCGCGGCGACGAGCTCGGGCGCAATGTCGTAGAAATCGTGAAAGCCGCTGCGGTACCCTTTGGAGGGCGCGCAACGGTCCGAAACGCCTTTGGTGCCGTGCGCCCAAGTCACGACGTCAAAGCCGGCTTCTGGTGCCGAGCCCCCAGGGGCGGCGACCATGCCGGACACCGCGATGGGGCTGCCGTCCACCGCTGTCGAAACGTAGAGCACGCGCCAAGCCTTGCTGCCTTCGGCGAGCGGCTCGATCTCCTGCGCCTGAATCAAGGTTCCAGGCACGTCCGAGGGAAGCGGATCGGGCGGAAGATAGAACGCGTCATCGCCCGTCACCACGGTCCCGGCTTCGCTGCTGCAGCCAGCGGAAAGACAGAGGAGAACAGCGACAAAAGCCCAGGAGCGATAGGAAATGGTCATGACGGACGAGTATCCCCGCGAGGCAGCCGCGGTCAATTGCAATGACGTGAATGACGTGATCGACCTCAAAACAGCACGGCGCCCCGCAGAAGCGAGGCGCCGTGGTTAGAGGGTTCGTAAGCCGAGTTTTGTAGCCCGGGCTCGTCGCCGAGCGCCGGGTCGTGATCATTCTTCTGGGACCGATGTCGCCATCGGCCTCGAGCGACGCTACCCGGAGACTCGGGCGGGACCGCCCTCAACGCCTCCCTATTTCGTCTTGCTTCGGATGGGGTTTGCCGTGCGACCGACGTTACCGCCGGCCCGGTGAGCTCTTGCCTCACCCTTTCACCCTTACCGCGCGGCCTTTCGACGGCGAGGCGGTTTGCTTTCTGTGGCACTTTCCTCGGGGTCGCCCCCACCAGGCGTTACCTGGCATCCTGCCCTATGAAGCTCGGACTTTCCTCCCGTGTGCAGATGCACACCAGCGATCACGTGAACCTGTCTAACCGACTGAGGGTAAGGCCGGTCGGCGCGGCTTGCAACTACGCCGATGGATCGGCTGAAGACGCTGGAGAAGACTCGGGAAGCGGGTGCCGTACGACGTCGACGAGGATGTAGCCCAGGCCGAGGAGCACCGCGACCGTTTCCCAAATGTACTGCTCGTCATACCAGCCTATGAAGAACTGCAGAATGAGCCCGACGATCACCATTGAGATCAGCGCCACCGAATAGCGCATGCGCTCGATCGCCAGCGGCGCCACGAGGATCACGAAGCTGTAGTAGTAGCAAGTCAGCTCGAAGAAGCCGATGATCAGAATCGTGCTCAAACTGAGCACCGCCCATCCGGCAAGTCGCCGTCCCGCAAGCGCGAGCAGTACGAACATGCTGAGCAAAAGGAGCGCGTGAAGCCAGCGCCTGTCGTGTTTGGTCTCCTTGCGCGCTTGTTTCCACTTCGCCCAAGGGTCTTCGAGGCTCGGGTCCTTGGTGAAACGGCCGACCTTACTCGGCTTGTAGGAAAGAATCGTCGGGAGCCCCATGTGGTTGGTCAGTGGAGTTTCGCTGTGCTTCAAGGTGTTGGTGAGGAACTGTGGGTGGGCGTCGAATCCGTTCACCGCGATGCTCGCCGTGCAGAGCACCGCCAGACCGAGCAGTCCGCCAACGATGAATCGCTTGTCGCTCGGGTCGAGCCAGGGGCGATTGATTTTCTTTCGACGGATGAAGCGGTCGACGACGGCCGCGATCGGACCACCGGCAAGCGCTGCGGGGAACAGCCGCAACAGCGCGCTCCAGGAGAGCGCGAAGCCGGACAACAACGGGTAGCCGCGCTTCAAGAGCGCCACCGCGGCGACTGCCATGAAGAGCCAGGGCACGCGCGCGAAGCTCCCGCCCGTCCAGAAATAGGCCCAGGGGTAACCGGTCCCCCAGATCAGCACCGAGAGCGCCGTAGCGCGCAGGCCGAAGGCCCAGAAGATCATCAGGAACGCGCCGGCATAGAGCGACAGGTCGATCAGGGTGTAGCGGAGGATCCGCTTCCGGAAAGTCTTGTGCTCCTTCGGATCCAGCTTCGTCGACGAGACCTTGGGGACTTGGTCCTCCCAGCCGATGTTGGTGAGAAACGCGGCCACCATGTTGGAGATCGGGCTCGCGTTGTAGCCGTGATCCATCACCATGTCTTTCCACCAGGCCGACCCCATGACCGTCCGGAACGAACGCGTGTCGTATCGAAACGCCTCCCAGCGCTCGGCTGAAAAATGCTCCGCGCAAGTCTTCTGATAGCGAAGCGCGTCGTCCTTGCTCACGTAGTGCAGGCGGTTGTCGACCAGGTCGCGGATCTTCCTCTTCCCCAGGTCAGCCTCGCCGCGTTCCTCGTAGTCCGCCGCGAGCACGCACTCATAGAGCCGCTCGTACTCGTTCTCTTCGAAGTACTTGGAGCCGACGTAGTAGTGAAACGTATCCCAGTAGTGGACGATTCTCGCGGTATGAAAGACGCCGAAGTTCACCCAGGCCGTGGTGCTGGCCAAGATCACCCAGATGAGCGCGCCGCGCTCCAACCATTGGCGGGCCTCCTTATTCTGGCCGACCAGCCAGATCCCGCGCGCCGCCCACGCGAGCACTGAGGCTCCGAGGAGGTAGATGCCCCAGTCCGCGAACCAGGGCGCCAGCCTTGCGCCGTATAGCCGGTATGAGGATATCGCCAGCATCGCGACGGAAAGCGCAGATGCGGCCCAGAGAACCTTCTTGTTTTCTTCGATCCTAAAGAGCGCGATGAAGAACAACAGTCCGAGTACGACGACTGCGAGGCGATAGCGATGGTCGCGCTTCTCGAGGATCTTCTTCCACCACCAACTCGACGTGTTCTTCACCTGGACCGACGGCGGCCAGGCCGAGGGGGTCTCGCAAAAAGCGAGCACCTCAGCCAGGCTGTAGAAGGTGTCGCCGCCCTGAGCGCGCACGCGGAGGTATCGGCCCTGTCCGCTCAGGCCCCGGCTTCCCCGCCGTCGCATACCCGCACCAGATGCAGGGTCAGCGACCCAGAGCGGGTTGAAGCTTCGTCCGTCGTCCGAGATCTCGACGATGTAATCGTCGTTGTTGTCGCCCTGCAGGTCGACCGCAGTCACAGCGGTCCGGACGCCGAGGTCGTAAATGACGTGACTCTGAGTGTCCGCAAATACCGAGGTGAGCTCGCTCTGCCAGGGATCGCCTTCACCGGCGACGAAGCCATCCGTCAGCCGCTCGGCGTGAGTCACGCCCGGCCGGGTCGTCGGCGTCTTGCCGGCGAGAAGATTGCCTGAGGGGCAGGCGACGTCCTGAGCCGCCGCTGGAGCGGTGCTGGCCAGGCAAAGCAAGCAAAGGAGGGCGATTCGAATCACGACCGCGCGCACCGTACGCAACAGAGCCCCTGCTGACAAGTGCCCGGCCGCCTATTCAAAGGACTCGAGATCGACCTCGTAAATCCGGAACGGGGGAACCGGCGTGAGCCCGGTGAGCGCCTTGGTGATGTCGCTGTAGATCGCGTAAAGCCG
>Ga0316198_10000368_pt1 | contig 23220 bp, 18 predicted proteins | sample OudBieAanoxic_MG_FD_204935 | JGI IMG/M metagenome (GOLD analysis project Ga0316198, IMG submission 204935) | Coastal sediment microbial communities from Oude Bieten Haven, Netherlands - site A anoxic | ecosystem: Environmental > Aquatic > Marine > Coastal > Sediment | place: Netherlands...
CGATTCCGCCGAACCCCTTAATATCTATGTCTAACCCTTGTGTATTGGCCCCGTGTGCTTGATCTTTCGAACCAAGGGCCACCTATGACCGGAGAAATCGAAGCGGTTTCGCGAAACTACCGGTGGGCATGTATAGCCAGATGGGCGTCGATCTACTGGTAATGAAATGCGCCGGATTCCGTCGAATGAGAAGTGAGGTAACAAATTGGCAAATCGGTCGGACCGCTTGATCACCGCTTCGTATCATTTCAAAATGAGTCTTCATCTAAAACCGTCAACGGCTTAAAGAGTGGGAGGTCCCATGGCAAATACCGCAGACAGGTCGCTTCATCATCATCTCGTTGAGGTCAAGGAAGGGCGACGCGGTTTTGAGAACGCGTTTCAGAGCGTGGCGCGGATGATACTGGAGAGCGACATCCAAAAGGTCGTCGTCAACGGTAAAACAACGTATGATTTCAGTATTTTCCGTAATGGAAAGAAGCATGTGATCGGCATGTACGATGAAATCAACAGTTTCGTTTCATACGTCAAAGATGCTTCGGAAGGTGGATCCTCCAAAGAGATGGCTTTTGTTCTGGTCGGTGAGCCCGGAAACGGAAAGACGTATTTCGTCGATTTCCTGTGCGCCAAATACCGTGAGTTCCTGGTTGAAGAGAAAAACCGCAAGTATACCTTTCGGTTTCGCAATGTCGATAAACTGACCAATTACGGTCGGATTACCACGATCGAGTCTCAGACGTACGAAGATCCGATGATCCTTGCGATGAACATTTATGATGATTCCGCTACCAGCAAGGAATACATGGCAAAGTCATGTCAATTTTCTGATAATGAAATCGATATTCTCTTTGAAAACTACCGCCCGCTGGCCGCCTGTAGCAGTTACATATGGAACGACATTCGCAATTTTAATAACGGTGATCTCGACCAGATGCTCGATTTTATCGAAATTATTCCTGTTCCTCTGACCGAAAGCCTTGGCACGGTTACCGGTAAATATCCGGCCAAAGACAAAATCACTTCATCCGCGGTCGATTTGCTGGGTGAAGAGTCGATCCAGCGGTTGCTGCACATATCCGATACCAACAACCCATATCGGTTTGACCTGCGGCGGGGTGCGTTGGCCCGGGTTGCCGGTGGCGGCATCCATTTCTGCGATGAGATCTACAAAAACAAAAAAGATTTGGTTCAGGTATACTTGGGGGTTATCCAAAACCGCTCGATCGAAATCGACGGGTACAAATGGCCGATCGACACCCTGATCGTCGCGACCAGTAACAACTCGGAGTTCCATCGCTTTTTGGCGGAAAAAGAGGAGGCGCCGATCGTTGATCGCTGCCGGATCTGCTATGTTTCCCACAACACCAACTACAAGCTGCAGAAAGAACTTACCCAGTATGCCCTCGGCAGCGAAACCCGAACAACGATCAACCGCGAATATCTCCACCAGGATCCGAATCTTAACTACGCTGCCTCGGTGGCGTCTGTTCTGACCCGTTTGCCGCGTTCCGAAAAACTAACGCCGGTGGAAACCATGAAACTGGCGGCCGGCGAGGTGGCCGGTGAGAAGAGCATCAAAACATTGGCGGAAGTCATCGACATGCTCAACCAAGACCCAGAAATCATCAACCGTTTTGGGCAGAAAGGTTTCGGCCAACGCAACCTGGGGCGGTCCATCCAGCTGTTGATGGAAAGCTCCGAAACAAATGAGGGCCAGTGCACGTTTGCCTACGACGTCTTCAAAGCCATGGAGCGGGTGGTCCTCGACTATGTCAGTGATGCCAACGACCGCGCCAAGTATATCGAGGATATCAAGCTTGCCAAGGGGCTTTACCGCGAAAGAATTATGACCGAAATGTTCAACGCCTACATGGACGAGCCGTTGGCCATCCGCAAAGACGTCATGAACTATGTGAATATGATTATCGGTATCGACGCGGAGAACCTCGGTGCTGACAAGATGTGGAAATACAAGGACCCGCAGACGAATGAACTGAGGGCACTGAAAATCGATGAACGATTTATAAACAGCGTCGAAGACGGGCTTGGGTTGAAGACCGAGGAGCAGCGAGAATCATTTCGGACATCGATCCGCAAGATCTACGGGCAGAAAATTTCAGTCGATCCGGATTATGACTTCATGGACAACCTGGAGTTGGTTAAGGCCGTCACCGACGTGCGGCTGAAATCCGACATCGCCGGGGCCGGAAGCCTTATCGGTGCTCTGGCCAACCGAACAAACGAAGAAAACCAAAAGCTCTACGACCGCATGGTGACCACCATGCTCGATAAACTCGGATATTGCCGGACGTGTGCCCAGAAGACGATCGAGTATTTTTGCACACAGGAAGACGAAAATTAGTTGATGAGGGAATGGTTATTTTTCCGATTCGCTGCGTTCTCCGCGGTTTTCAAGCCTGCGACGTACGAAAGTACGCCTCGGCTGAAACCCTTGTGCGGCCTTGCCAATCGAAAAAATTCCTCATTCCATTTTCACTGGACTAAAGCGGAGATATATCAACCCGTAACTCGTAACCCGTAACACCAAGCACAAACCATGGACACCAAATCAAAAATATATGAATCCATCGAAGCACGCGGACTGACACCAGATCAGAAGAAAACCATCGCAGACGAACTGAACGATGGCCGGGAGCACGCGGTACCGGGTGAAGAAAGTGCCGACGCGCGCGAAGATGGTTTTAAGCGACAGCCAGCGACGATTTATCAATACTACGACCTGATTCAATTGCAGGCCATGGCCGTCATGCAGAGCACTTACACCGCTACGGTGCGGTCCATCGACGAGTTGCTCGAGCGGGATCGTCTGCGGGAAAAAGACGGCTTTCCGCGCAAGATCAATGTCGGCCGATTGATCAAACCGGCTAAAGGGGGAAAGACCAAAGTGGTTATCGTTCCCACTACGGTCGAGGAAAAATTCATTCACGATCCGAACTTCAAAGTTCCCGAATCGGGAGAGGGAGATCCTTCGGGGGGCACCGGTGAAGGGGAAGAAGGAGAGGTGATCGGCGAGCAGCCGGTGCGATCGCCGGAGGGCGAGGGGAGTGGATCTGGCGAGGGCGAAGGGGGTGCACATGACCTGGAGTCGGATGCCTACGATCTCGGGAAAATTCTGACCGAACAGTTCGAACTGCCCAACCTCAAAGACAAGGGCAAAAGGCGGTCCCTGACCCGCTATACCTACGACCTCACAGACAAGCACCGGGGTTTTGGCCAACTCCTCGATAAAAAAGCCACCCTGCGTAAAATTGTCGAAACCAATATACACCTTGGTAACTTGCCCGATCTTAACGACATCGACCCGACCGGTTTTCTGATTTCACCCGGCGACCGCGTGTTCCGTATTTTGTCACGCGAAAAGGATTACGAATCCCAGGCCATGGTGTTCTTCCTGCGAGACTATTCAGGTTCAATGGCCGGGAAGGCGACCGAACTCGTGGTTTCCCAGCATGTGATGATTTACAGTTGGCTTCTCTATCAGTATGCCATGCAGGTAGAAACCCGTTTTGTTCTTCACGACACCGAGGCCAAGGAAGTGCCGGATTTCTACACCTATTACAACTCTACGGTGGCCGGCGGCACCCAGGTGGTGTCCGCTTATCGACTGGTCAATGAAATCGTCGAAAAGGAGAACTTGAGCCGCGACTACAACATTTATATATTTCACGGCACAGACGGCGATGACTGGGACACGGAAGGTAAAGAGGCGATCCCGGAGCTGAAAAAAATGCTCGAATATGCCAATCGGGTCGGGGTGACGATTTCCGAACACGGTGCCGGATCGGACAAAGGTACCGAAGTTGAAAGGTATATCAAACAATCAGGTCTTCTGGAGAAAAAACCGACTCTGTTGCGTATCGACGTGCTGAACGAGGATGCCAACGAGCAGCGGCTGATTGAGGGGATCAAAAAGCTAATATCGGAATAGATATGGAACTGATCGATCAGCACACCAAAGAGATCATGGAAGGGTGTAAAGAACGCGCTCTTGCGGCCGGGTTGCAGTTCGAGGATGAAACCCTCGAATACATTGTGACCAACCGCGACCTGCTGGAACTTAACCCCAAAGTGATGATCCCTACTCTCTACGATTACTGGGTTCACGATGTGGAGGTACTCAAGGAAAAGGGACGCTACGAGCTTTACCCCAGTAATCCCTACGAAACAGTGATTAACACCCGTCCGGCCATTTCTTATTACAATGACAACAATCCGGACTGGATGAACGTCATGATTTTCTACCACGTGCTCGGGCACATCGACTTCTTCCAGAACAATCACTACTTCCGTCACACCTGGGACTACGATTTTACTGGAAAGGCCCTTTCTGACAAACGGCTGATCGCCGCCTTGCGGTCCGAAAAAGGCCGCTGGGTGGACTATATTATCGAGTTTGCTCGCAGCATAGACAATCTCGTGGGTTATCACCGAGAGCTTGCCCAGTTCGATCAACTACCGAGCATTAACGGGTCCAAACGGCTGAACTATTATTTCGATGTCTTCCTGCAGGATATTCGCAAGGTAAAAATTAGCGAGTACATCAAAGAGGTCGATAGATACAATGCGTGCATTCGTGCCGAGAATCGTCAGGGCATTAAAACCTTCTATGCCGAGGTCGCCAAGACGTATCCCGAGTTTGACACCTTATTCAAAAAGAGTCTGAAAGAAAAAACGAAATCCAAACTGGATCCGGTCCAGTTCATTTTGGAAAACTCCGATTTTCTGAACAAGGATAAAAACAGCTGGATGAAATCGGTGGTTGAAGTTGTGCGCAATACATCGATATTTTTCCAACCTCAGATCCGGACCAAGATCATGAATGAAGGCTGGGCCAGCTATTGGCACGAAAAGCTTTTCCTTGACGATGATCGCATACGTGGCCACGAAGTCGATTTTGCACGGACACATTCCGGCGTAACTTCACTGCCGCGGGTTGGCCTCAACCCCTATGCATTGGGGATGCGGCTCTTTTACTACATTGAGGATTTGGGTAACAAAGGAAAGTACACCACACATTTCAAACGATTAAAAGATGCCAAACAGCGAGAGAACTTTGACGCCGGTACCGGCAAGGGGCAGGATTCTATATTCAACGTGCGCGAAAATTTGTGTGATTTTACCTTCATAAGCACATTTGTCGATCAGGATTTCGTCAATCGCAACAAACTTTTTGTCGCCGGGAAGCGTTTGAATCAGAATCGGATGGTTTGGGAGTATTACGTCAAGAGTCGTAAAGCCGACAATTACCGCAATATGCTCCTCGAAGGTCTTTACCATCCGCCCCACATCACCATCCAGGACGAACAGAAAAAGAACAGTACCCTTTATCTTGTGCATCATTTCGAGGGCAAGCCTTTGGTAAAAGACTTCATCACCAACACGATGCTGGGGATCGAGTATCTTTGGGGTGCTCCGGTGAAACTCGAAACCAGCGAAGTGGCTGCCGGCGGGGGAAACACCCCCCTGGCGGAAGGGCCCCAGGCAGCGGATATCCGTTGGGAACGGGTGGTTTACACTATGAAGGATCGCAAACTTACTCGGGAGTTACTCAGTGGCTGAAAAGGACCTCACTCGTATCGTCAGTTCATTACAGGTGAGATATCGTCAGGAAATAGAGGAGAATCGGCCGGCGGTTTACCAGCAACAGCTGGCATGCTTGCATAAGATCTGCCATTACACACTCAAAAGCGTCCAAGATTCATGCCGGGGAAAACAACATGACCAGCCCAGTTAAAACGACCCGTGAAAAAAAAGATAACCGGGAATCAACTGCAGAGGCGGAAGCGGCGGTCGGATCTAAAAACATCCAGGGGGCTTTGGAAAACTTCGATCGTGCGCTGAGCGACCTCGACCCGCACCAGCCGATTGCTTTCGATGCTTTTCTCGAGGAAGTCACCACGAAACCTGCCGTGATTATCCGTAACATTTTTCAGATTTTCCATGATATGGTTAAGGCCTACGTCGGTACGGGGGTCGATGAGTACCCGGACGATCCGGAATCAATTAGTTATGTCTGCTATGACTGCAGCAAACTCTTTATCGAAGGCGCAGACCACCCTTTTTTTGCTGATCGGTTGTTTGCCAACCGTCTGGTCGCGCTGGTTGAAGCCATGAAGAGGGGCGCCCAGCAGAACAAGATTTATATCTTCAGAGGACCTCACGGTTGCGGCAAGAGCACTTTTTTGAACAACTTGTTAATGAAATTCGAAGAGTACAACAATACCGAGGAAGGACTGCGATATGAAACCGTCTGGCGTTTGTATCCCAAAATGCTGGGTGAACTGTCGGAAAAACAGGGCTACCCCCTGCTCGAAAACTTCCTGCCGCTGCAGGAGAACATCAGCCGTGAACAGATCGAATTGCTGAAAATGCATAACCTTCAAAACACGCTGAATACAGCCGATGACTTTATCGAAGTGTCCTGCCCGAGTCATGATAATCCGCTGCTGATGGTACCCAAACCTTACCGGAGAACATTCTTCGACGATCTGTTCGAGAACGATGAATTCAAATGGAAGCTTTTTACCGAAAAAGAATACGAGTGGGTGTTCCGCGACAATCCCTGCACCATCTGCAGTTCGCTCTTTCAGTCCCTGCTCGACAGGCTCGAGAGCCCACGCAAGATCTTTGAAATGATTTATGCGCGACCATACCGTTTTGATCGTCGACTGGGAGAGGGAATCAGCGTTTACAATCCGGGAGACAGACCCCTGAGAAGAATCACGCTCAGCAACGCCATCATTCAAGGCCGGATCAATGCCCTGCTGAGGGATAGCAATCAGGTTCGATACCTCTTTTCCCAATATGCAAAAACCAACAACGGGATCTATGCCCTCATGGACATCAAGTCCCACAATACCGAACGCCTGATCGAGCTGCATAATGTTGTTAGCGAGGGAATACACAAAGTTGAGGATATCGAAGAAAATGTGAACTCGCTTCTCATTGCAGTCATGAACCCCGAAGATAAAAAAAACATCGAAGATTTTCAGTCTTTCTCGGACCGCATCGAGTACATCAACATACCCTATGTCATGGATCTCAACACCGAGGTTGAAATATATCGCAACATTTTCGGCAAGCACATAGACGATAGTTTCCTGCCCAGAGTTCTGCACAACTTTGTCCGGGTGATCATCTCGACCCGCCTGAACAAGCGTTCCGATGCCTTACTGAAATGGATCGGTGATCCGGGAAAATATCGGCTATACTGCGACGAAAACTTGCAGCTCCTCAAGATGGAAATCTACACTGGGTATATTCCCAACTGGCTTGAGGAGGAAGATCGTAAAAGTTTGACCGCCAAACGACGCAAAAAGATAATCGCCGAATCCGAAACCGAGGGTGAACACGGCATCTCCGGGCGCGACTCGATCAAGATCTTCAACGATTTTTATTCTTATTATGCCAAGGAAGACAAACTGATCAATATGTCTCAGCTCTGTAACTTTTTTACCAAAAGCCGCAAAGAGCTCAGCGAAATGATACCCAGTGGTTTCCTGGATTCCCTGCTACGCAATTACGACTATACCATCCTGCAGGAAGTCAAAGAGTCTTTGTATTATTACAACGAGGAGCAGATATCCAGGGACATCCAGAACTACCTGTTTGCGGTCAACTTTGAGCTCGGCGCGGTGGAAACCTGCACCTACACAAAAGAGCGGCTCGAAATCACGGAGGAGTTTTTTGAAGGTCTCGAAAGGCGGTTTCTGGGGGCGGAAGCGGATATGGACGAAAGACGCGGATTCCGCGGAGATACGCAGAAAGAGTATACGTCCAAAACCTTGACCCAGGAGATGATCGTAGAAGGAAAGCCATTGACGGCCACGCGGATATACACATCACTGCATGAGCGGTATGTATATAATTTGAAAGAGAAAGTTCTGGATCCGTTCCTGGAAAATGAAAATTTCAGGCGCGCCATCAAAGACTACGGTGCGGAAGATTATAAAACTTACGACAGGAAAATCCAGGAAGATGTCAGCTACCTTATCACCAAACTGTGTAAAAGTTTCCGCTATACCGAACAAGGGGCCAAGGAGGTTTGTATTTATGTCATCGACAACGACCTGGCACGAAAATTTGCCAAGCCCTAGCCCGCCGACATAATGCGCCGCATCCACACTTTTACGGTGCTATCATATCATCCTTTCAGAACGACTGAATAATAATTCATGAAGGCTCTTGACGAGGATAGCGGTCTGCCCACCGGGCAGCTAACAATCGCTGTGTGCCATCACCTGAGCTGGCAGGCAATCACAGTATTCCTCGAACACATAATACATGCAGCGGGCTGAAGCTTTTGATTTTTCGTAGAACCGGCAGTGCTTTTGTTGGTTGTTGCTACCAGCGGCGCACATGGACATCATCTCTTGCTTGCAATAGCTAACCAGTTGATCCGACATGATCGGTATCCCCATTTTATCGGCGGTGAACGATTCCTTCCCTATTATTTGTATTGCCCAATTGCCGTGAAACTTTAGCTAGTATTTGACTGATAGTATCAAAGCCGCCGTTTGTATGGGTATCTTCGAGCTGAATTTTACCGGAGCGCGTTGTTCAGCCGCCGATCCACACACCGAAACGAATTCGCCATAGAAGAGGTGGCAGTGCAGACAGCATAACAAAGACAGCCAGGGCTGTGAGAACCCGGCCGGCGGCAGCTTGGCCCCGGTCAAGGGCGGTCGCAAAGACCAACGGTGTTTTCCGGCCTGCCGCCGGCAACAAAAAGGCTGCCGGGCCCTCAATCACAACCACTGCCAGGCAGCCGAACAAAAGAAAACCGACTGCACCATGCTGCAGAAGAAAGAGGCACCACGGGCACTGATGCTGCAGAACACCGTAGTGATAGGCTGAGAGGATGTTGACCAGGGTAACGGCCGCAACCGGAACCCAGAGCACCGAGACAACAGACAGAAAAGCGTTCCATTTCAACAAAGGATCATGATGGCGCCGGCGCAGTTGCACTGCCGCCCATGTCATTAGAAGACTCAGAATGACCCAGGCTGATAGCCAGAACCGATCCGGAAGTCCCGATATCTGGTGTGCCTCGCCGATCGTGCGAAACTGGTCATAGACCACCGCGCAGCAGTCAACGGGCTGATGAACATCTACTCCGATTGCGGCAAGTAAGGTCCGACCGAAAGCAAGGACGGCCACCGGCAGGGCCAGCAGAATCAGGCGGGCGCTCAGAACGGTCAACGGGACGTCGGTTTGTTTGCGATTGAGGATTTCAAGATTGTTCCAGTAGAGCAGAATCGTCAGTAATATTCCGTTCAGGATCAGAAAGCCGCTGCCGGCTTTATTCATGGCCTGCATAACCCCGGTTCCGCACATGGCCCCGGGAATCAAATCAGGATAGACGTTGGTGGTTCCGATAATTAGTAGGATGTTTGAAAAAAGATACAGGCCCAGGGCCCAGCGCGTTTGAAGGACGGCGGATTCTGCCTTGATTTCGAGGGTTAACTGCTCACGATCAGCGGATGCCGACTTCCACCCGACAACGATCCTGAAAGCCGTCAAGGCCGCAGTCACAAGAAAAAGAAACCCCGACGTTTGTACGATCAATGTGGTCAGGAACAAGGGATGCCAGATCATCCCTTCATCCTCAGTCGGCCGCATTCCAGTTGATAACGGTGTCGGGTGATGCCTGATGTCAGTATGCGAGCGTCGTGGGCCGTGACGACGACGGTAGCACCGGCTGCCGCTACCGCCAAAAGGGTATCCGCAATGGCAGCGGCGCTATTCCCATCCTGGTGGGCTGTCGGTTCGTCTACCAGCAGGTACGACGGTTGCGAAACCAGCGCCCGGGCAATCGCCACACGTTGGCGTTCGCCACCGGACAGTTTGTGAACGGCCTCAGTGGCGAATCCATCCGCCTGCAACCGACGAAGCGCCTTGATTGCCAGACGCCGGCATTCGCCCGGCCGGTATCCCCTCGGCACGAGGGGTAAAAAGACATTCTCCATGGCGCTCAAGTCGCCTATCAACCGATCGGACTGAAAGACGATACCGACTTTGCGTCGCCAGAGATCACGATGTGCACTCACCCAACGGGATACCGGCTCGCCGTCGGCCAGAACTTCTCCCTGCGTCGGTCGCAGCAAACCGGCCAGCGCGTGGAGCAGGGTACTCTTGCCAGCGCCTGTTTCCCCGGCGATAAGCGCCAATTGCCCGGCAAAAAATGTGGCATTGAGGTCATTTAGGACCCGTTTCTCCCGTCCATCCGGTGACTGGCGGGTAAATGTTAGACGATGGCATTCGAGTCCTCCCTTCATTCAGAAATAGTTCCTTTCGAGCATTTCTCCGGGATCGGAAACGGCGCAGCGGAGCGCCGTACCGATAGTTGCCACCAGAAACGGCAGGACAACCAGACCGGTGGCCTCCAGCAGCGGCAGAGCGAGGTCGAGGGGATTGAAAGACAACCGGGTCGGCAGATTTTGCCATTCCGTGTAGAAGATACCCGGCCAATTGGAATCGTGATGGTATACCAAGATAAAAGCAACGAACATACCGCCGACCGTGGCGGTGATGCCGATTGTAACGGCTCTTAGCGCTTGAAGGGAGACAATATCGCCGGTGGTCCAGCCGAGCGCCTTGAGCAGCCCGATTTCAAAGCGGCGGCCGAGTCTTTCCCTGACAGTAACGGTCACCAGAAGACAGAGCGCCAGAAGGGCCGGAACCAGAATTACCACGGCTACGCCGCCCCGGCGTGCAAGCCCGGCGGTGTGAATACCGGCTGATTCGGTGCGGGTGGTTATCCGGACTGGCCGGGGAAATGCGGCCGCTAGATCGGGTTGGATCGCAGCTTCTTCGGCTGGATTGAAGACGTCGATGGCCAGGTCGCTGGCATACCCGGACGGTAATCCCAGTATCTCGCGGGCATTATCGATATGAACCAGCAGTGCTTTGTTCACTGCCAGGGCCGTGTGCGCCTTGAATTCGCCGATGACCTTCAAGGTCGCCGTTTCTTGGCCGATAACGGTCAAATCGGCTGCGGCGAGATCCCTTTCGATGTCCACACTGACGGCAACTTCTCCCTCATTCGGTATCAGGGTCGCCCATGGCGGCGGTCGGTTGGGATCAATGCCGATCACGGTGAGCAGGCCTGACGGGCCGGCCACATGTCCCCATACGCGCGCACGGGCAGCGATCACTCCCGTAACGTTTTTGGCGATGGCAACTGATTCGTCGGCGGGGATGGGTGCCCAGCCCATGGTGTTGAATTCCCGGACCACCAGAGATGGTCCGCCCGCGAGAATACTAACCCAGGTGGTAGTTGCCGCTTGAGTGAACAGTAGCGGTGTCGCGGTCAGCGTGACAGTGAACAGCAGTGCAGCGGTGAGCAGGCAACTTTCCAGCGGCCGGCGCTTCAAATCACGCACAGCCCAGAAAAACAACGGGCTCAGGAAAGATTTGCTCATTTGGTTGCTTTTCGACCGGTGATCGCAAACCATTTGTCAGGGTCTAGCTCTTCCAGTAAAAAAACGGTCCTACCGCCATGGCGCCGTTTAAAGGCCGCCAGCGCCTTTTCACCCATTACGGGGACCAATGCCGGACCCATGGGCCCGACGACATCCGAGCCGGCCACCCAGAACACGGTCCGGCCATCCAGTTGATCACCAGTGAAATATTCTCTGACCACTGGTGTTTTCAAGTCTTCTCGGACCGCAGCCAGAAAAATGTCCGGGTATAGCCAGGCGCGCAGCATACAGCCGCAACTGCAAAAATAGTGGGTTGTATTGTCCGCTAGCTGGATCGCACTGGAGAATTTAACGTAATCGGCCACTCTCATACCGCAGACGGGACAACGATCCGTAGCCTTGATGTGCATTCGACCACTTGGATCCAACGTTTTACGGCCGGGAGTAGGGCCTTTCCCGGGACCGGCTGCCCAGGATGGAATGAAAAAGGCAAGGGCCACCATCGCCGCCAGGCAGAGTATAGTGGAACACCGCTTGCAGTTCCAGATGCGATCGGGCATCGTCAAACACCCATTCGGTTGTATCAATTTTAAATTTGGGGAGCCGTTTTTAATGAGGAATTCTCCCGTGACAATTGCTTAATTTAGGTACAAGTAAAGGAAATTTACATGGACTGTCAATCTTAATTGTTCTATATCGAATGCTGCCATGGATGACATCGACCTGATATCGCTACTCTTTCTGGGCTTGCTGGGTACGGGACACTGCATCGGGATGTGTGGTCCGCTGGTGGTGGCCTTTCCGGGCCGGACCGGTCGATTCTCTCCCCACATCTATTATCATTTCGGGCGGTTGATCACCTACAGCGGGATCGGTTCCCTTATGGGAAGTGCCGGTGCGGGGTTGGCCATGATTTCAGCGGCTACGGGTGGTGATCATCTGCAGTCGGTGGCCCGGGTCCAGGTGGCCTTATCGCTTCTGGCAGCGCTGTTTTTACTCTATTTCGGTTTCTGTCAACTCGGTATTCTCAAACAGCCCCGGTGGATGCAGCTGGTGTCTCCGGATAGGGTACCGGGCTACCGACGGATCGTTCAGTTGGCTTTCGTGAATCAACAGGCGCTTGAAATGTTCTTAGCGGGACTTCTCATGGGGCTTCTGCCCTGCGGGCTTTCCTTCGCGGCTTTTTCCCGGGCGATTGCGGCCGGTTCGCCGCTCAGAGGGGCGCTGATGCTGGCGGTATTCGGCATCGGCACTTTGCCGGGATTGCTGCTTATCGGCACCGGTGCGACTGCGCTGGCCCGTCGCTATCAGCGTCAATCGGACATTGTTGCCGGAATGCTGATGATTGCCATGGGGCTGTCACTGATCGTGAAGGCGATTTCGTGAAACGAGGTATGGATATCGGCCGAATCTTGTAGTGATTGTCAAAAAAACGTTCCGTTATTTGAATGTTTTTTCTACAATCACTTATACCATCCTTCTGTTTTTCGGAATTTATTTTTGAAAAGCGGTTTAAATTCGAATATCGAAACCCGAAACAAATACGAAACCCGCATGAAAATAAACAGAATACTTTGAGAAAGTAACCGATATAAGCGGGCCAAGGCTGGAAGGGGTATATGAGATAATGGTCATCAAAAACATATGGGGCGATGAACAGGCCCGACAATATCATTATGACGAAAAAATTCGTCAGGAAAAATTGGCCAACTACGGTTACCAGAAGGTGCCGGAAGATGAAAAGACCCAATGGGTTATGCGGCATTTCAACTCGGTCGCCCGCCAATACGACTTCATGAACACCCTGTTGAGCTTTGGCATCCATTACCTATGGAAACGAGAAGCGATCGCCCTTATGGACCTGGAACCCGGCAACCGGGTGCTCGATGTCTGCGGGGGTACAGGTGACCTGGCCATATTGGCCAAACGGCGGGTCGGCTCAAGCGGGCAAATTACCGTTTACGATATCAACCGGGCGATGATCGATGCCGGCCGTTATAAAGAAACCAAAGTCGATGTCAGAAGGCAGATTCGGTACGTGCAAGGCAATGCGGAGTGGATTTCATTTCCGGATAACTGTTTCGATGCGGCCATGGTGGGGTTCGGGATACGCAATGTCACCCACATGGAACAGGGATTCAGCGAAATTCTGCGTGTGCTGAAACCGGGCGGAAAGATGATGTGTCTCGAATTTTCGAAGCCTGCAAATCCGCATTTCTGCAAACTTTACGATTTATACTCCTTGCATATTATGCCGTTAGTGGGTCAAGTGCTGGCCGGGTCCCGTGCGGCCTATACGCATCTTCCAGAATCGATCCGAATGTTTCCCCTGCCGGAGGAACTGAAGAATATTCTGGAAAACATGGGCTTCAAGCATGTGACCTGGCGACGCTTGACCAACGGGATCGCCGTTATTCATATGGCGCAGAAATAATTTTCGGCCCGTATATTTTAAATTTCAGGTTAAATCCGCTCTCCAGCCGGCTGACGCATCGATCGATGCCCGATATTATGAAGATCCTCCATGATCATGTAAAGACATGGGATCAGAAGCAGGGTGATACTGGTTGCAAACAGGATCCCAAACCCGAGACTGATCGCCATGGGGATCAGAAATCTGGCCTGCACACTCGTTTCGAGGATCATCGGCATCAACCCGAAAAAGGTCGTCAGAGAGGTCAGGAGGATGGGCCGGAACCGTCGCATACTGCCGCTCACGACCGCCTTAAAGGGGACCATTCCTTCGCGACGATTGACATTGATTTTGTCTATCAGAATCAGAGAATCGTTGACTACCACACCGGTAAGGGCCACGATTCCAAATATACTCAGGATGCTGAGCTGATAGCCCATGATCAGATGACCGATGATGGCGCCCACGATGCCGAAAGGGATGGCCAGCATGATGATCAACGGCTGGGTATAGCTCCTAAAAGGCACCGCCATGAGAGAATAGATTCCGAGCAGTGCCAGAAGAAAGCCGCCCGCCATGCTGCCCATGACCTCCCGGCGCTCCTTTTCCTCTCCCACGAGATCGAAGACCAGTTTTGGATAATCGGCCTGGAGTTCAGCCAGGATGCCTGTTTTCATATCGGCCAGAATTTCAGTGGCATTGGTGCGGGCGCTGTCGACCGTGGCGGTCACCTTGATCACGCGCCGCCGGTCCGTGCGGTTAATTTCCGAGTATCCGCGCCCTTCGACCACCACGGCGGCCCGATATAGTGGGACCTCCCCGCCGCTGGGTGCCCGGATGCGCATTGACGCCAAATCCACAAGGCTTTTGCGGCCAGATTCCGGATACCGTACCATCACCTTAACCTCGTTACGCGCGATTTGCAGCCGCAGCGCCTCGGCGCCGTAGAACGCGGCCCGAACCTGCCGGGCCAGATCCACCTCAGAAATCCCCAATGTGCGGGCTTCAGGCCGAAGTTTGAGCTTCAGTTCCTGCTTGCCCCGGCTATAGGTGTCCTCAATATCGCTTACCCCCGGATATTCCGCCAGAGTCGCTTTGAGTCGATCGGCGGCTTTTTCAAGGATAGTATAATCTGAATGGGCCAGCTGCACGGCGATGTCCGCACCCATCTGTACCAGATCCGAAGAGATGGTAAGGGCCTCGACGCCGGGGACGGTCCCGATTTTTTCCCGCCACCGGTCGACGATGTCCGCCGATGAAAAATTTCGTTCACCGCTTTCGGTCAGCTGCAGAGCGATGTCGGACAGATGGGTCGCCGATGTTGATTCGCCCCCCTGCGGGCCGCTGGCGATCATGGTCCCGCCGATGACGGCATAGATATGATTGAGTACGCTTTTCTCAGCCGGTCGACTCCCATCGATGTCTTCTACCGTCTCCAAGGCTTTGGTGACGATCAAATGGGCGATTTGATCAGTCTGCGCAACAGGTGTCCCAGGCGGCATACGCAGAGAAGCGGTGATCAGGTCTCCTTCGACTTCCGGCATGAAGGTAAATTTTAAAATTCCCCCGCGGACGACACCAACAGCGAGCATAAGGACCGCTAAGCTTGTGCACAAGGCCACATAGCGATAGGACAAAGCGCGGTCGAGTAGTTTTTGATAGGGGCCCGAGATCAGAGATTCCAGACGGCTGCTGAAACCCAGGCGAATTCTTTCGATGCCACCCAGCAGTTTTCCCCTGGCTTTGCGCCGCCCTCCGTTTGACAGGTGGGCTGGCAGTACGAACAGTGACTCGACCAGAGAGACCAGAAGCAGTGAAATAACCACCATAGGGATTGCCTTCATGAATTTGCCCATGGTGCCTGAAACAAAGAGAATCGGCAAGAAGGCCACCACCGTTGTAAGGATGGAAAAGGTGACCGGGACGCTGACTTCCAGTGCGCCATCAATGGCCGCCTGAAGGTATTTTTTGCCCATTTGGCGGTGTTCGAAAATGTTTTCTCCCACAACGATGGCATCGTCTACCAGGATACCCAAGGCGAGAATGAAGGCAAAGAGGGATATCATGTTGATTGAAACGTCGAGAGACGGCAGAACAAAAAAGGTACCCAGGACACTGATGGGGATACCGAGCATCACCCACATGGCCAGCCGAATCTCCAGGAAAAGTCCCAGAACGATGATCACTAGAATTAAACCGAGGCAGGCGTTTTTTATCAGCAGGTTCATGCGGCTCTTCAATAGTTCCGAGGTGTCGTTCCAGACGGCCGTGTGAATCGAATCCGGCAGCGCCGCTTCTTTCTCCGCCACATAGCGCTTGACGATGTCGGAAATGTCGGTCGGTTTCTGATTTGCCACCCGGAAAACTTTGACCATGGCGGCCGGTTGGCTGTCAAAGTTGGCTGACAAGTCATTGTCTTCAAAAGTGTCCTTAACCGTTGCGATGTCACCCAGGTGCAGCTGGGTGCCGTCCATATCGGCCATGATGACGATATCGGCAAATTCTGTGGCGCGGTAGCGCTTTTCTTTGGTCCTGAGTAGAATCTCTCCCCCCCGGGTTTTTATATGGCCGCCGGGTAGATCCAGGGAAGCCCGGCGAACCCTTTCGGCGACCTCCTCGAGGGTCAGGTTGTACTGACGCAGATTGTGTTCGGATACTTCTATTGAGATTTCATAAGGGCGGACACCGTCCAGCTCCACTTGTGTGATTTCCGGATAGACGAGAAGCTCTTCGCGGATGCTTTCCGCCTGCTCCTTCAAGGCCCTTTCGGGGACATCACCGTAAATGGCAATTGAGACGACTTCCCTCAGGTTGAGCATTTTTGTGACGACTGGTTTTTCAGCGTCCTCGGGAAAGGTAACGATCCGATCCACCTCGCTTTTGATATCTTGCAGGATGCGGTCGACATCTTCACCGGTGCGAATTTCGGCGGTCACAACGGCTCGCCCTTCACCGGCCAGGGAGGTAATTTCCTTGATACCGTCGATACCGGTCAACTGGTCCTCTATCTTCAGGATGATTCCTTCTTCCACTTCTTCCGGGCCGGCCCCCGGATAAGCGACCGAAATCCGAATCATGTCCAGGGCGATTTCCGGGAACACTTCCTGCTTGATCGAAGCCATTTTAAGCAGGCCGCCCACGACCAGTATCAGCATGAGAAGATTGGCGGCCACCTGATTATTGGCCATCCATTTCACGGCATTTTTCATTGGCCTATTCCTCCTCCGCCGGTCGCAGTCGTGTGCCCGGAACGGCTCCGGCCAGGTAGGTAAGAACGAGTCGATCGCCCGGGGCAATGTCCCCTCTGGTGATCACATGTTCACTTTCCCGGCGGATGACCTCTACTTTTCGGATGATGAGACGGTTGTCGGAATCCATCAACCAGAGGGTGGCGTTTTCGCGTAACGCACCGGCAGGAATTAAAAAGACCTGTGGTAAAGTGTGCCCGTCAATCCGGACATCAACAAACAGGCCGTCGGCCAGGTAATAGTTATGGGATGTTTTGCTAGAAGGCTTGAGATCGTAGGGATCATCTATCCCGATCACTAGGCGGATCATTCTTCCTTTGGGATCGACCTCACCTAAGCTACGGTCGATACGACCCTGCCATTCATATTTTTGGTCGTCCACGGTGATGCTGATGGTGGCCGGAGACCCCTCGCGCCTTGCGGCCTGGTGGCGGGGAACCGTCAGCCATTTCAGATCTTGTAATGCTACGGGTACAACAATTTCGGCCGTGTCCGTGCCGTTGATTTCTCCAACAATTTGGCCGGCAGCGACAAATTGACCGGAATCGATCGATTCCGAACGGATGCGGCCGTTGAACGGCGCTCGAATTCTGGTCCTTTTGATATCGAGCCGCCGCTGCTTCAGATCGGCTTTGGCAGAGGCCAATGCGGCCCGGGCGTTTTTCAGTTGCGGTTCATAGAGGACCAAAGGGTTCGGTCGATCCTTTTTTTCGATGCGGATGCGGTCCCATTCCAGGCGTGCCACCCGGGCCTGGCTTTCCACCTGCGACAGCTCGAACTCGGCCTTGGCCACCGCAGCGCGGCTTTTCTCGGCCAACAGTTCATAGTCGACCGATTCGATCTCAAAAAGTCGGTCGCCTTTATTAAAAAATCCGCCGGCGATAAACGCCGGTGAAATCGACACCACCTTACCGCTGACCTGTGGGACGATGCTGGCCTTTTTTCGGGCCTGAACCGTACCGGTAGCGCTGACCACAACCGGTCGATCCTCAGGTGACAATCTCATGACCTCCACCAGGCGCCCCGGGTTCGCCGAAGGTTGCTTCGGCGGTGCCTTTTTCAGGGATGCCATGAACTGCATGATAAAGAACCCTGCAGCGAGAATGAGAAGGGAAAGCAGCGCTCTCTTGATAATCTTTTTTTTGGGCATACTTGGCTGTCCTTATTTATCCGTCGAGACGTTCTTTAATGTACACATCCATCCAGTTACCACCCAGCGCTCTGACCAGACTGACGCGATTCGACACCAACTGACGGCGTGTGGATAGCAAGCGATTCTGGACGTCGAAGAAAAGCCCCTGGGCCGTTAATACGGGAAGATAATCGGAGAGTCCGTCAAGGTATCGATCCGATGCCAACCGCAGGGCCGAGTCGGCAGCGGTTTCTTCATCTTTGAGCCATCCGATTTGCTCTTCGGTTTTACGATTACTGACCAGGGCATCCTCGACTTCTCTGAAGGCAATCAGGACCGTTTGCCGGTATCGGTCGAGCTGTTCCTGGAAGGCCGCCTGTGTTCGTTCAACCTCAGCCTTGCGGCGGCCCCAGTCGATCAACGGAAGCATGAGATTGCCGGCGATACCCCACAGGTTACCCGAAAGGCTCGGTCCAAAGTCTGAGCCGTATCGGCCGTAATCAGCCAGAAGGTTAATAGAGGGAAAGCGATCGGCGATGGCCACACCGATTTCTTTATCGCGGGCCTTCAGACGCAACAGGTCGGCCTGGATGTCCGGTCGGCTGGTCAGAATGGACGATGGCAATCCAGTGGGAAAGAGTTCACTGACATAAGGAATATGTGAAAGATTGCCGCCGGATTCGGGGTCGGGATATTCGCCGATGAGAACACTCAATGCGTAGGTGGCGATGGCCAAGTTCTGCTCGAATACGGGTCGCCTCGATCGGGCGGCAGCCAGCGCCTGGCGGGCTTGATACACATCGAGAGCGGACACCATACCTTCCACGTAGCGTTGCTCGACCAGTTCGACCGTGGCTTCCCTGGCAGTTACCGTCCGATCGGTCAATTCCAGCTGAGCCCGTTGTTCCACCCTCAAGAAGTACAGATCTGTCACCTGGGCCGAGAGGGTGAGGTAAAGGCTCCGGATGTCTTCGAGAGATGCCCCTGTTTCCAGCAGACGGGCCTGATAACCGGATTTGAGCTTGTTCCACAGATCGACTTCGAAGGCGGCAGCCAGGGACATATTGTAGACATTGCCGGTGATGGTTCGGGGATCGTTGAGCAACTGGTCACGGGATGCACCAGCATCGAGGTTGACCGTCGGATAGCGGAGGGCGTCGGATTGCTTGGCCACGGATTCGAGCTGTTTCAGGCGGGAATATGCCTGGGCTAAATCGAGGTTTGCACCGAAAGCTTTGTCCATCAGTTCATTGAGAGTATCGTCACCGAAAATTTCCCACCAGCGGTCAGGGTACACGCCGATAGCGGCAGCGTCTGGATTTTCGTTGAATGTGTCGGGTACTGGAGCGGTGAGAGAGACGGGTTCAGAACGGTGGACAGCACAACCTGTTACCAGTAGAATGAGCGCACCGAATCCAATAGCAATTGAGATCGTATTTATTTTCATGCCCCCCCCATGCCCCGGCTGGCAAATGCGATGAGTTCTTCGGTCAGGCTCAGGACATCGACGTTCTGAGCGTCATCAACCGGCAGGTGGGTAAAAAATTCGCTATGCCCCGCACGCATGATGGTGTGGGCCATGGCGCCGATCGCAAACAGGAAGCGGCAGTGCACGGTATTGACCGGAAGTTGTGGTAATGCTTCGGAAAGCGCCCGGAGAAACGCCTCAAAGGTTGGCCTGAGTTTTTGGAGGAACAGGTGCCGAATGGTTCCATCGGGATCAGTGTGCGCGCGGCTGATGATGGTGATAAAGTCGCGGCTTTCGGCCTCTGGCGTTAGTGAGCGGATCGTCGGTTCGATGAATGCACGCAGAATATCGTCGACCCGCGGGAGGCGTTTGTCTTTCTGCGCCACCGCAGTGATGTCTTCGAGTTGCCCCAAACGCTGCCTATCGAGGTGATTCAGACGGCGCTTTATGACCGCATCGAGCAGGTTTTCCTTGGATCCAAAGTGGTAGTTGACCGCCGCCAGGTTGGCCACAGCTTTTCCGGTTATCTCCCGCAGGGAAGTGTTGTGGTACCCTTTAAGAGCAAAAAGATGTTCGGCTTCATCCAATATCCGCTCTTTGGTGCTCTTTTCGGTCATAGGAGACTCCCTTCGCTGACGTTTGGTATAAAACTGACTGCCAAATTATTTCAAACGTTTGTTTGATACAATAATTTAAAACAGTCGTTTTAAATAGTCAAGCCAGAATTTATTCTGCTCTTTAAAACGAGGAATATTTTTGTAACAAATTGAAATTTATATGATTTTAACCATAGGATGATTTGAAAGGCGAACATTAAGCTATTTCTGCAACAGTCAATGCTGTTACAGTGTCCTTCATAAACTTTTGGCGAAACCTTGACATTAATATTGAATGGTAGAATATATATTACATTAAAGTTGTATTCTAAATGCTGGATACGCTTAAACACACCTCTTCGAACTCTGCTGGAATTTCTCCCCACTTGAATGCAGAGCGCTTCTTCCGACTCACCTTCTTTCTCGACCCGGTATCAATTCCACCCACAGAGCGGACTTGCCTGGATTTTGTGGATTCGGCCGTCGTTTCTCGTGAAAATGACCCGGTAGACTTAGACACGAATGTATCACCATTAGACGAAGAAAATTGGTGGGCTAACTGGCTTGAAAATCGCCGAAACATTAAGTGTGCCACCGGAGATTATTCTCACGTTCAGTGAGTCTGGATCACGGTGAGCGAAAATCTGAAAAAGGAAGGAGGTGAATTGTATGAAATTCCAGGATTTTTTTCTGCCAAAAATCAGCCGCTCGGATCCCGAGGTTCGCAAAAAGGCCGTTAGGGAAGAAATTAACGTCGAGTTGTTGAAACAGGTGATCGTAAAAGACCCTGATCCGGATGTGCGTGATTTAGCTAAAGAGCGCCTGCATAAGATTCGACCGGAACTCGAGATCGCCTGAATTCGACATTGAGAAGCGATATTGAACTAGCATAGGGGCATAATCTGATCTTCCGCCATATTCGGAAGTAAAGACGTTAAAGAATCAAAATTTTCTTCTGAATTGGAGACGGTAGAGTACGGCCAACCATCGATAGCAAAAAAGCATACCATATTGAAAAGAATCTTAACCTGAATATACTCAAATCATTGTGTAACGCTGTTCGTCTTGCGCATGTTCATCAACGGGTCTCTTGCTAGAATACACCGACCTATTGCACCTTCCTTTACTCATAGACGTTTCTATTCAAACAACCTTCGATGATCCCCAGGCTAAGCCTACTGAAACGCTCACGGCTGAACGACATGATTTTGGCACGAGAAATCAAAAGTGTCGATGTAAACGCTTTAGGACACAAATCGGGCGCTGGCAGACTTTTTTACGACTAAAAATGTCTTTGGTAATATTAACGATAGAGGAGGAGTGTAAAATGAGAATATATTTCCTGGCACTTCATCTTGTCTTGTCTCTGCTGATGGTACTCGGCGGGAGTCCCTTGTCTGCAGGTACCAGGGTAGAACCAGCTTCTGTAGAAAATATGGCCTACCCCCTGCCGGACGAACCATCTTTTGCGATTACCCTTTTGGACAATGTGAACAGTGACCCTGAGATCGAGTATCTCAGAGAAGGCATGACCGTTTGGATGACTGACAGTCTTGCACGAATACCAGGTTTGTTCGTCATCGCACCAGGTTCGACTTTCACTTATAGGAATAAACCTGTGGCGATAAAGACAGTGGCTGAAGAATTGGGTGTTCGTTACATCGTCGATGGTGGGATTGAAATGTCGGATGGAAAACTGCTCGTTTCCGCTCGTTTGACTGACGCTTTGAAAGGGGAACTGATGTGGTCGGGCAGTTATGATCGCAGTATCAAGGATATTTTTAGCATTCAGGATGACATTGTTTTCAATTGCGCCAAGGCGGCCGGTGTAAAGGGTCAGACGAATGTCTCTACGCCGCTACTGACAAGGAATGTGGACGCGTATTTGGTCATGCTGAAAGCAGAACAGCATCTCCGTATGCCGGGCAAAGAAGGCCCACCACGGGCTAAGCCCTTACTGGAAGAAGCGATTGCGATTGATCAGAATTTTTCTGTTCCATACGCATTTCTATCAATGCTGAGAACCAATATGGCGCGAGGTTTTTTTCGGTCTGAGGATTCTCGGGAAGCAAATTTTAAATCGGGTTTGGCTTTGGCTCAGAAGGCTGTCGAAATAAATAATACCAACGATTTTGCCTATGTCGCTCTTGGTTATAACATGATGTGCCAGAAGAAACCCGACATAGCCCTTAAAAATTTTGACATCGCCAGAAAAATAAATCCGCTAAATGACTGGGCATACAGTGAAGCCGCAACATGTCTTTCGTGGGAAGATCGGGAAAAGGAGGCGGTGATTTTTTTCGAGGAAGCGATCAGGCTTAATCCCAAACTGGCGCTAAACTATCTAAGAGTAGGCAGAATCTATTATCATTTGCGGCAATATGAAGACGCCGTTCGAATGCATCAGAAATGTTATGACCTCGTGCGCGAAGGGCATGGGGCCAAATGGTGGCCGCACCTCCATCTTGCGATGGTCTACAGTGAAATGGGGCGCGAAGCTGAAGCACGCTCACACATGAGAGAGCTTATAGAGGTTTGGCCGAAATTCAATCTCGAAGATCGAAGCCGGTCGCTTCATTTTAAAGATCCAGCATTGGTTGAGCGTGAACTTACGGCCCTTCGCAAGGCCGGAGCGCCTGAGCATCCACCGGCAAAGTAAATTTCCATTAATAAACACCGAAATGTATCTTTACTCCGCCTTCCTGTCATAAAGCGCGTTTATTTCAGGTGAAATAGACGCGCTTTACATCTGCATCACGAAGCCTTTCGATACTGACTCGGAGATACTCCCGTCCACCGCTTGAATGCCCTCGAAAAGGTACTGTTTTCTGAAAATCCGAGCAAAAAGGCGATCTCGGTCATACTGGTATCTTGATCTCTTAGATACTGTTTCGCTAGATCCTTCCGGGTTTCATTCAG
>Ga0316198_10000369_pt1 | contig 23192 bp, 15 predicted proteins | sample OudBieAanoxic_MG_FD_204935 | JGI IMG/M metagenome (GOLD analysis project Ga0316198, IMG submission 204935) | Coastal sediment microbial communities from Oude Bieten Haven, Netherlands - site A anoxic | ecosystem: Environmental > Aquatic > Marine > Coastal > Sediment | place: Netherlands...
TCGGGGACTTGCAGGTCGAGTTCGGCTTCGTCATCGACAACCTGACCGCGCTGATGTTCATCGTGGTCACCTGGATCGGCTCGCTGGTCCATATCTACAGCATCGGCTACATGGAGCACGACCACTCCAAGTGGCGCTTCTTCGCTTACCTCAACCTGTTCATGTTCTCGATGCTGCTGCTGGTGCTGGCGAGCAGCTACCTCGTGGTCTTCGGCGCCTGGGAGCTGGTGGGCCTGTCCTCCTACCTGCTCATCGGCTTCTGGTACACCAAGCGCGCGCCGGCGCTGGCCTCCAAGAAGGCCTTCCTCGTCAACCGCGTCGCCGACGTCGGCTTCCTCGTCGGCATCATGGGCGTGTTCCTCATCACCGGCACGATGGACTTCTTCGAGTCCTTCGTGAAGTGGAACGAGCACCTGCTCGATCCGTCCATCGCGGCGGTCGATCCGGGGGTGGAGATCATCGTGGCGCTGCTGCTCTTCGTGGGCGCGGCCGGCAAGAGCGCCCAGTTCCCCTTCCACGTCTGGCTGCCCGATGCGATGGAGGGCCCGACGCCGGTCTCCGCCCTCATCCATGCCGCGACCATGGTCAACGCCGGCGTCTACTTCATCGCCCGCACCACGCCCATCTTCGCCTCCGCGCCGGAGGCGCTGCTGGTGGTGGCGCTCATCGGCACCTTCACCGCCGTGCTGGCGGCCACCATCGCGCTGACCCAGAAGGACATCAAGCGCGTGCTGGCCTACTCCACGCTGAGCCAGCTGGGCTACATGTTCGCGGCCCTCGGCGTGGGCGCCTGGCTGGCGGCCATCTTCCACCTCATGGCCCACGGCTTCACCAAGGGCCTGCTCTTCCTCGGCTCGGGCTCGGTCATCCATGCCGTCCACGAGGAGCAGGACATGACCAGGATGGGTGCGCTGTGGCGCAAGATCCCATGGACGCACTGGACCTTCTTCATCGGCGCGCTCTCACTGGCCGGCATCCCGCTCTTCGCCGGCTTCTTCTCCAAGGACCTCATCCTCGACGAGGCCTGGGTGCTCGGCTTCGAGTGGGTCTACATCGTCGGCATCGGCGTGGCCGCGCTCACCGGCTTCTACATGTTCCGGCTCATGGGCCTGACCTTCTACGGCAAGAGTCGCGTCGATCCCGAGGTCGAGCCCAAGATCCACGAGTCGCCACCCTCGATGGTGGGTCCGCTGGTGCTGCTGGCTATCCCCACCATCTTCCTGGGCCTGGTCATCGGCACCGGCCTGTTCGTGAACGACGCGGGCAAGATCGCCTTCGACCCCGGCGGGCCCGTGCTCGGCACCTCGCCCATCAAGAAGTGGCTGGAACCGGTGTTCCACCCGGGTGAGGTCATCCTCGGCATCACCTTCCCCGACTACGCGTTCTTCGGCTTGAACGGCGGGCTCCTCATCGCGTCGGTGGCCATGGCCGCGCTGGGCATCGGCGCCGCCATCTGGCTCTTCGGCGTGTTCAACACCCGGGCGCGGCTGGAGACCGTCGACAGCCTGGCCCAGCGCAACGGCGTCAGCCGCTTCCTGTACACGGCCTCGCTCAACAAGTGGTACTTCGACGAGCTCAACGACCTCGTCTTCTACCGCTTCGGCGGACGGGTGGCCAACGGGGTGATGTGGTTCGACGTGAAGATCATCGACGGCATCGTCAACGGCGTGGGCGCGCTGACCCAGCGCGTGGGTGACGAGGTGCGCCACATCCAGACCGGCCGCGTGCAGAACTACGCCCTGGGCATCGCCATCGGCCTCGTCGTCATCGCCACCCTCTTCATCCTGTTGGCCCGCTGATGGACGACTTCCTGGCCCGGCCGGACCTGCTCTCGTTCCTCATCTTCACGCCGTTGGTCGGCGCGCTGATCCTGCTCTTCGTGCCCAGCGACCGCGTGCAGGTGCACCGCTGGGGCGCCTTCATCGTCTCGCTCGTGGCCTTCGCCTTCTCGCTGCTGGTGGCGGTCAGCTTCGACAACGACCGTGCCGGCTTCCAGCTGGTGCAGGAGGCCGACTGGATCAGCTTCTTCGGCATCCAGTACAAGGTCGGCGTCGACGGCATCAGCCTCGTGCTCATCATCCTCACGACGCTGCTGACCTCGATCAGCATCCTGGCCTCCTTCGGGCCCATCCAGACGCGCGTGAAGGAGTACATGATCTCCTTCCTCGTGCTCGAGATCGGCATGCTGGGCGTGTTCCTGGCCCTCGACCTCTTCCTCTTCTACGTCTTCTGGGAAGTGGTGCTTGTGCCGATGTACCTGATCATCGGCATCTGGGGTGGCGCCAACCGCATCTACGCCACCATCAAGTTCGTCATCTACACGCTGGTGGGCTCGCTGCTGATGCTCATCGCCATCCTGGCCCTGGCCTGGACCTACTACCAGAGCCGGGTGGACGCCGGCATCCCGCCCGAGCTGGCCTGGGAGGGCGCCTTCGACTACACCACCCTGGTGCAGTTCGGCTTCGACCCGACGCTGCAGTTCTGGGCCTTCCTGGGCTTCTTCCTGGCCTTCGCCATCAAGGTGCCCATGTGGCCGGTGCACACGTGGCTGCCGGACGCGCATACCGAGGCGCCCACGGCGGGTTCGGTCATCCTGGCCGGTGTCCTGCTGAAGCTGGGCGGCTACGGGCTCATCCGCATGAACCTGCCGCTCTTCCCCGACGCGGCCAACGACCTCGCGGTCTTCATCATCGCGCTCTCGATCATCGGCATGCTCTACGGCGCCATCGTGGCCGTGCGCCAGCCCGACCTCAAGCGCCTCATCGCCTACTCCTCGGTCAGCCACATGGGCTTCGTGACCCTCGGCATCTTCGTCTTCAACGAGCAGGGCGCCCAGGGCGCCATCTTCCAGATGGTGGCTCACGGCGTCATCACCGGCGCGCTCTTCCTCCTCGTGGGCGTGATCTATGAGCGCACGCACGACCGCACCATCGCCAGGATGAGCGGCCTGGGCCAGACGGTGCCGGTCTTCGCCACGCTGATGGTCTTCTTCAGCCTGGCCTCCGCGGGCCTGCCCGGCCTGGCCGGCTTCGTAGGTGAGTTCCTGGTCTTGCTGGGCGCGGTGACGTGGCAGCCGATCGTGGGCTTCATCGCCGCCTCCACCGTCATCTTCGCCGCGGTCTACCTGCTGTTCATGGTCCAGAACATCATCATGGGCGACGTCAGCGACTTCCTGAAGGGCCTGGGCTCCAAGCTCACCGACGTGAGCCCGATGGAAGCCGCTACGCTCGGGCCGCTGGTGGTGGTGACGGTGGCCCTGGGCATCTTCCCCGCCCTCGTGCTGGACCTGACGGCGATGCCCGTCGAGGCCATCCTGGGCATCGTCGATAGCGCTGCCGACGGCGCTGCCGAGGTCACCGCCGGATTGCTGCCGTGAGCGACGAGCTGCTGACCCTGCTGCCCTTCGCGCTGGTGGTGCTGCTGGCCCTGGCGGTCATCCTCGTGGACCTCTTCTGGCCGCGGCGTGACGACCTCATCATGGCCCTCGGCATCGGCGGCCTGGCGGTTGCGCTGGTGGCCACCATCATCATCGGTCCCCTGCCCTGGGACGTAGGCCTGCTCGAGGAGCCCGGCTCCATCGGCGATCCGTCGCTCTACACGCGCGACCTGCTGACGGTCCTGCTCGACGCTCTGCTCATCTCGATCGGCCTGCTCACGCTGCTGTTCGCGCCCGACTACGTGGTGCCGCGCAAGATGCCGCTGGCCGAGTTCACGGCCACGCTCCTGTTCGCCATCAGCGGCGGCATGCTCATCGCCGGGGGCCAGGACCTGCTGGTGCTGTTCGTGGGCCTGGAGCTGCTGGTGCTGCCGGGCTACATCCTGGCCGGCTTCGCCAAGCGCGACGGGCTCTCCACCGAGGGCGCCGTCAAGTACTTCCTGCTGGGCTCGTTCTCGAGCGCCATCCTGCTCTTCGGCCTGGCCTTCGTATTCGGTTTCACCGGCTCCACGCAGGTGGGTGCCATCGCCGAGGCCCTGAGCGGCATCCTCGAGGGCACCGAGCCGCTGCCGCTGGCCCTGGCCATGGCCCTCTCGATGCTGGCCGTGGGCCTGCTCTTCAAGATCGCCGCCGTGCCCTTCCACTACTGGACGCCGGACGCCTACCAGGGCTCGCCCACGCCGGTCACGGGCTACCTCTCGGTCGGTCCCAAGATCGCCGCCTTCGCGCTCATCCTGCGCATCTTCGTAGAGGCGCTTGAACCACTACGTGGCGAGTGGGCGCTGGTCATCGGCGTGCTCGCGGCCGTGACCATGACCGTGGGCAACCTGGCCGCGCTGGGCCAGGACAACATCAAGCGCATGCTGGCCTACAGCTCCATCGCCCACACCGGCTACATCATGGTCGGCCTCGTCGTCTTCGCCACGGCCGACGACCCGCTGGTGGCCGCCTCCGGCATCCAGGGCGTGCTCTTCTACAGCGTGGCCTACGCCTTCATGAACCTGGGCGCCTTCGCGGTGGTCGCCGCGTTGCAGCGCCGGCCGGGGGTGACCAGCCAGATCGCCACCTTCACGGGCCTGGGCTACCGTGCGCCGGTGCTGGCCCTGGCCATGACCGTGTTCCTGCTCTCGCTCGTGGGCATCCCGCCACTGGCCGGCTTCTTCGCCAAGATGACCATCGTGCTCGGCGCGCTCGAGGTCGGCGGCGCCATGTCGGTGCTGGCGGTGATCATGATGCTCAATGCCGCCATGGCCGCGTTCTACTACCTGCGCGTGGTCGTCTACATGTACATGCGCCAGCCGGCCGAGGAGGCACCCGAGGTCAGCATCGGCCTGGTCACGCGCGCCGGGCTCATCGTGGCCGCGGCCGCGGTCATCATCATCGGCCTGGTGCCGCCGGTGACGGGCGCCATCCTGGAGTGGACGGAGGAAGCGGCCCGGGGACTGCTCGCGATCACCGGCCAGTAGGCGGCGTTCCTCGACCGCCGGGCCGCGACGTAGCGGTGGCCAGGCACCTCCGGCGCTTGCCGGTCAGTCCTCGACCACCGACGCGGGCGGCTCATCGGCTTCGAAGAGCGTGGCGCTGATGAGCGTCATCGGCTCGCGGCTGCCGTCGGCACGCAGGAGCACGCCCTCCCCTGCCAGCACCGTGTGCTCCAGCTCGCCGTCGGTGATGCGGGCCAGTTGCCAACCGGGGTGGGTGTGCGGCGCCAGCTCCTCCCCGGCAGGGATGAGGTAGTGCCACAGACCCAGCTGCCGGCCCTCAGCTGAGGCGGGCTCGGCGAGGCCGAGGTCGGTGCGCACGGGGGTCGAGCGTTCGGATGCGCACCGGAGTCCTCCTCGTCGTGGGAGCGGCCATCATCGACCAGCGTGACCCAGGGGGCAAGGCCTCCACTCAGCCACGGCGTGCACGCTCGCGCGCAAGCAACGTCAGGAAACGGGCGGTCACGTCGGCACGTTCGAAGAGCAGGTCGGCACGCCGCGCCATCTCGCCGGTGTCGGCGGCGGGACTGATGACGGCCACGGCCAGCCCCTCCAGGCCGTCGGCTCGGCGGGCGACACGCACCGCATCGAAGGCCTCGGCATCATGGCGATCGTCGCCGAGCATGAGCACCAGCCCGGGCTGGTGCTCATCGATGAGGCGAGCCAGGGCCACGCCCTTGGTGGTCGCTCCCCGTGGTCGCAGCTCCCATGCTCTACGGCCTCCGGGCTGGGCCAGCAGATGCTCACCATCGACTGCGTCGACCGCAGCGCGGACGCGGGTGCGTGCAGCATCGGTGTCGGGCGCCGAGCGGAAGTGGAAGGTCACGGCCGGGCCCTTGTCCTCCACCACCAGCCAGGGCTCGTCGACGATCCGCGGCACCTCCTCCCGCAGGCGCGCGGCCATGGCCAGGGCGGCCGGATCGACCGGCTCGTGCTCGATGCGCAGGGCGGCCGGCCGGAAGCCCCGCGAGGCCAGGGCCCACTCCGCACCATGGTCGCCGTGATAGCTGGCGCCCCCCACGCGCGCCCGGCGCGCAAGGTCCGATACGGTCCGCCCGCTGATGAAGGCCACGTGCGTTTCGGGTGCGGATGCCAGGCGGCGCAGGGCTCGCTGGGCGGCCGGGATGATGCCTGCTCGCCAGGGGTCCAGCACCAGGCGCGAGAGCGTGCCGTCGAAATCGGTCGCGACCAACAACCGACGTCCCAGCCAGGGGCGCACGCGCCCGAGGGCCTCGGCGGCGCTGGCGGGACGGATCCCCGGGGGCAGCTCAGAAGCCAGCGAGCGCCTCCTCCTCGGCCTCGGGGGCGCCCTCGGCAGCAGCCTCGGTCCGCCCCTCGCGCATGAGCCAGGCCGGGATGGCGGCGAAGACGAGCACGATGGCGGCCACGATGAAGAGCTGGCCCAGCACCTCGGCTGCCTCCGCCGAGGCCCACAGCTCGATGGCGTCGAGCACGAGCGGGTCGCCCAGCGGCTGACCCACCAGCTCCGGCGGCAGGATGGAGTCGCGGTAGGCCTGGTCGTCGAGGGCCTCGGTGGTGCGGTCGATGCGGGTCGTGCCGAAGGCGGTGAGCACGGCCATGCCGATGGCCATGCCGGCCATGCGGGCCACGGTCACGGCTGCACTGGCAGCCCCGAAGGCGTCACGGCCGGCTGCCTCTACGGCCGCCATCGAGCGGGGCGTGACGGTCAGGCCGAAGCCGAGCCCGAAGAGCGAGAGTGCGCCGACCGGCACGAACAGCTCCGTGTCGATGCGCGTGGTGGAGAGCCAGACCAACCCAGCCACGCTGGCAGCCAGGCCGGCCAGGGTCACGGCTGTGGCGTTGAAGCGCCGAATGATGAAGCCGGAGGTGAACGCGCCGACGGCCATGAAGAAGGCCATCGGCCCCAGGACCACGCCCTGTTCCTCCGGCCCGGCGAAGCGCACGCGGTCGATGAAGGCGGCCATGCCCACGATGGCCGTGGCCAGCGCGTAGCCGGTGAGGAGGCTGACCAGCACGGCCCCGCTGAAGATGCGGTTGGCGAAGAGGCGTAGGTCGAGGAACGGTTCGGGCACGCGCAGCATGCGCACGATGGCGAGGGCGCCGGTGACGATGGCCACGACCGTGGCCACGGGGATGACCGGCAGGTCGCCGGGCTCGTCGCCGATGAGGGTGATGGCCAGGAGGGCGCTGGTGAGCGCGACGCTGAAGAGGACCGCGCCGACCGCGTCCATGCGGGAGCTGCCCGGGGCGACGTCCCAGCCGGGCTCGGCGGCCCACACGTAGATGGCCGCCAGCAGGGCCAGCGGCACCGTGATGTAGAAGACCCAGCGCCAGGCCGGCGTGGTCAGGTCGACCGCCGTGCCGCCCCAGATGCCGATGCCGGCGAGCGCGTCGCGCAGCTGCAGGTACTCCAGGATGAGCGCCCCCAGCACCGGTCCGATGGCCATGCCCAGGAAGGTGGCGGCGCCGATGAAGCCGAGCGCCCGCGAACGAAGATGTCCCCCGTACAGGTGGCTGGCGCCGGCCGTGGCCACAGGCAGGATGGCGCCGGCGCCGGCACCCTGGATGACGCGGCCCAGCACCAGCACCTCGAGCGTCGGGGCCGCGCCGCACACGAACGACCCCAGGGCGAAGACGAAGAGCGCGGCGATCATCAGCTGGGGCAGGCCGAAGCGGTCGGCCGCGCGTCCCGCCAGCGGCATGGCCGCGATGTAGGCCACGAGGTAGGCGGTCACGACCCAGGAGGCGCGCCGCAGCTCGGCCCAGCCGGAGATGTCGAAGAAGATGTCGGGCAGGGCGACGGCGGTGATGAAGAGCTCGATGCCCACCAGCAGCACGCCCAGACAGAGCGCGGCCAGCATCACCGCACGCGAGGTTCGGCTCATGCGGGCTGACCACGCTGGACGAGGCTCGCGACCTCGCCATCAAGGCCCGGGCTGCGCGGGTGCATGGGCGAATGATGCGTGAGGCCTGCGCGATACGCACGTGCCATGGGTTGACAATGACCAGCGGCGCGCTCTAGCATCAACACTCGCTTATATAAACACTCGTTATTGTTTCTGACCATGCAGCGGAGGGCCGCTTGCCCAGTCCGGCACGCATCCGTTCCACCATCGCCGCCGTCACCGATCCGCCCGCGGATCTGAAGGACGTGGCCGTGGTGCACAAGGCCCTGGCCGACCCCACCCGCCTGCGCATCCTTCAGCGCCTGGCCCAGGGGGACGGCACCGTTACCGACCTCATGCACCACGTGGACCTGAGCCAGCCGCTCGTCTCGTGGCATCTACGCCGCCTCCGCGCGGCCGGCCTCGTCGAAACCCGGCGCCAGGGCCGGGAAACCATCTGCAGCCTGGGCCGCGAGGCCCTGCTGCGGTTCCACGCACAGGAGCTGCGGCTCCTGGGACTGGAGGAGTAGTCGTGGGCAAGGGATCGTTCATCAGCCCGGAGCAGCGCTCCGGCATCCGCGCCAGGGTCGAACCCATCGCCCTGGCCATGTCCAGAGCAGGGCTCACGCCCAACATGCTCACGCTCATCGGCTTCGGCATCGCCTCCCTCGGCGGCGTGCTGGCCGCCGTCGAACTGTGGGTCCTCGCCGGCATCGTGGCCACGGCCGGTGCGGGCTTCGACATGTTCGACGGAGCGGTCGCGCGCGCCACCGGGCAGGTGAGCAAGCTCGGTGCCTTCATGGACAGCACCTTCGACCGCTGGGGCGAGGGCATCGTTTACCTGGGCATCGTCATCGGTGCCACGCGAGCAGGCTTCGATCTCGGAGCCTGGCTGGCGACCGCAGCGCTGGTGTCGGCCTTCATGGTCAGCTACACCCGCGCCAAGAGCGAGTCGCTCGGCTTCTCCAGTGGCACCGGCATGGCCGCCATCGGCTTCGCCCCGCGCGAGGTCCGCACGGTCATCCTCGGCGTGGCTGTGGTGGTGGCAGGCATCTTCGGCGTTACTCCCGACCTGTTCGACCTCGGCAGCCTCATCCTCGCGCTCGGCCTCGCGCTGATCGCGCTGCTGGCCACTGTCACGGTGATCCAGCGCATCCGGTTCGTGACCTCGCAACCCCCCGACCCGCAGAACGACTGATGCGGGACACCAGGCAGGAGACTCCACCCATGAGCAACAAGGTTCGCGTCGCCATCGTCGGCGTCGGCAACTGCGCCAGCAGCCTCATCCAGGGGCGCTACTACTACGAGAACGCGCCAGAGGATGCCTTCGTCCCCGGCCTGATGCACGTCAAGCTCGGTGACTACCACGTGCGCGACATCGAGTTCGTGGCGGCGTTCGACGTCAACGCCGACAAGGTCGGCGCGGACCTGGGCTCGGCCATCTATGCCAAGCCCAACAACACCATCCGCTTCATGGACGTGCCCGAGATCGGCGTGACCGTGCAGCGCGGCCCGACCATGGACGGCATCGGACGCTATGTCGCGGACGTGGTGCCCGAGTCCGAAGCCGCGCCGGTCGACGTGGTGGCCTCGCTCAAGGCCGCCGAGGTGGACGTGCTCGTGTCCTATCTGCCGGTCGGCTCCGAGGACGCCACCCGCTGGTACGCCGAGCAGGCCATCGAGGCCGGCTGCGCCTTCGTCAACGCCATCCCCGTGTTCATCGGTCGTGAGCCCCAGTGGCAGGCCAAGTTCGCCGCGGCCGGGCTGCCGGTCATCGGCGACGACATCAAGAGCCAGGTCGGCGCCACCATCAGCCACCGCGTGCTGACCCGACTCTTCGACGACCGCGGCGTGCAGGTCGACAGGACCTACCAGCTCAACTTCGGCGGCAACACCGACTTCCAGAACATGCTCGAGCGCGACCGCCTCGAGTCCAAGAAGATCAGCAAGACCAACGCCGTCACCTCCCAGCTCGACTACGAGCTCGAGGAGGGCGCGGTCCACGTCGGCCCCTCGGACCACGTGCCCTGGCTGGAGGACCGCAAGTTCTGCCACATCCGCATCGAGGGCACGACCTACGGCGACGTACCGCTGCTGGCCGAGCTCAAGCTCGAGGTCTGGGACAGCCCCAACAGCGCCGGCGTCATCACCGACGCCATCCGCTGCGCCAGGATCGGTCTCGACCGCGGCCTGGCCGGCACGCTCGTGGCTCCCTCGGCATACTTCATGAAGAGCCCGCCCCAGCAGATCCACGACGATGTCGCCCGCGAGCGCGTCGAGGCCTTCATCCGGGGCGAGGACAACGTGACCCTGACCGGCGGCGATGCCGACGCGGTCGAGGTGGCCGAGGCGGTCCTGAAGGCCGCCGCGACCGAGCAGGAGGCGGCCATCGCCTGACAGGAGGGACGTGTCCGGCGTCGACTACGCACCACATCGCCGCTCCGCCCGGGGTCGTCTCTCCCGAGCCGTCACCCGGGCCTGGGAGCGGGTCGTGGTCATCGTCTTCCGCGCCGTCTCCGCCCTGCTGGTGCGCGTGCCGCTGCGCATCAGCGAGCCCATCGCGCGGATCGGCTTCCGGGGCGGCTACTACCTGTGGCCGTCGAAGCGGCGCGTCATCTGTGCCAACGCTGCCCACGTGCTGGGCTTGCCTCCCGATGACCCGAATGTGGCAAGCCTGGCGCGCGGCATCTACGCCACCTACGCCCGCTTCACCATCGAGCTCATGCGGCTGCCCGGCCTGTCCGCCGATGAGCCGGCCCGCCTGATGCCCCGGCACGGTCCCGACCATGAGCGCTTCATGGCGCTGTGGGCGACCTGCCAGGCCGAGGGCCGGGGCATCATCGTCGTCTCGGGCCACGTCGGCAGCATCGAGGTCTTCGCCGGCTCCTACGCCCAGGAAGGCATCCCGACCTACGGGCTGGCCGACGACTCCGCCTTCCCCGAGCTGTTCGAGCTGCTCAACGCCTCGCGCGCGCGCTGGGGCGTGACCATCATCCCCTGGAGGCGGCTGCGCGACATCTTCCGCGTCCTGCGCCGGCCGGCCGTCCTGGGCATGGTCGTCGACTGGGGCTACCGGCCCGACGACCTGCCGGTCCGCCTCTTCGGCGATCGGACCACGCTGCCCGCCGGTCCGGCCACGCTGGCCGCACGCACGGGAGCCGCACTCGTGCCGGTGGTCGCGCGGCGGCAGGACGACGGCAGCTACCGGCCCATGATGTACGAGCCCATCGAGGTCGCCGACTCCTCGCCCGCCGAGCTGACCCGCGCCACCCAGGCGGTGGCCGACGCGCTCGAGGACATGATCGCCCGGGCGCCCGACCAGTGGTACACCTTCAAGCCCATGTGGCCGGTCGGCGAGGCCGAGGTGGCGGCGCTGGCAGCCCGTGCCGGCGAGCTCGACGACAAGACGCCCAAGGAGGCCGCCGATGGCTGAGACCCGATCGCGCCAGGACCGGCCGCCCGCGGCCATGCCCGACCCCACGCCACCGCCCGGGCTACCGCTCAACCTCTTCCAGAAGGCCGTCTTCCAGCTGTTGATGGCGGCGCTATGGGCCGCGCGCCGGCTGCCGGACAAGCCGCTCTACCGCGCCGCCTTCGCCATCGGCGCGGGGCTCTACCTGCTGCTGCCCGAACGACGACGGCTGGTGCGCGCCAACCTCAAGCGCGTGGTCGAGTGGCTGGTTGCCGACGGCAGCGCCAGCCCCCGCGTGGCGCGAGCCGCGCGCGACCCGCGCTCGCTCGACCGGCTGGTGCGGGACACCTTCGGCCACTGGGTCGTGAGCTACGCGGAGGCGGCGCTGGGGCCGCGCTACAGCGGCGAGGAGCTGGCTCGCCGCTTCACGGCCGCCTATCCGGACGCCTCGGCCGAGGCCTTGTCGGTGCCCGAGCCCGGCAAGCCGGGGCCCATCCACCTGGCCATGCACTTCGGCTCGGTCGACCTCTCCGCCCTCTACGGCGCGCGTGTGGGCAGCCTGCCCCTGACCGGCCCCATGGAGTTCGTGGACACCCCCCTGGCACGGGCCTACTTCGACCGCGTGCGCTACGAGATGGGCGTGACCATCGTGCCCGTGGCCGGTGCGGCCGAGGCCATGACCCAGGCGCTGGGGCGGGGCGAGGCCGTGGGCATCGTGGGCGACCGCAACATCATCGGCCGCGGATCGGCCGTGCGGCTGTTCGGCGGCCCGCTGCGGCTGCCCATCGGCCCGGCCCTGCTCTCGGTGCAGACCGGCGCCACCCTCTTCCTCGAGGCCATCGAGCGCACCGGCCCGGGCGAGTGGCTGGGCCACACCATCCCCCTGCGGCCCGAGCCCGGCGCGGTGCGCAGGGAAGCGACGCGGCAGATCCTGGAGCAGGAGGTCCGAGCCATGGAGCGGGTCATCGCACGCGCGCCCGAACAATGGACCACACTGTTCTTCCCCATCTGGGAGGACGAGCCGGAATGACCGAGGGGCAGACGATGGCGCCACCGTCGCCGACGGGGGCGGACGCGGCCCTGCTGCGCATCGATCTGCACGTCCACACGCTCGCCTCGGACGGAATCGACGGGGCGGAGGCCATGATCGAGGCGGCCATCGAGGCCGGCCTCGCTGCCGTGGCCATCACCGACCACGAGCGCATCGATGCCGCGGTCGCGGGCCAGGCCATGGCCCAGCATCGCGGCTGGCCCATCGAGGTCATCGTGGGCGAGGAGATCACCACGCGTGGGGGCCACCTGCTGGGCCTCTACATGCGCAGGCGCATCCGCCCCTGGCGCTCGCTCAAGGACTCCATCGCCATGGTCCACGAGCAGGGCGGGCTGGCGGTCGTCGCTCATCCGCTGGCGCCCTATCCGCTGTGCGCCAGCGAGCGCACCATCCGACGGTTGATGGAGGAAGCGGACCCCGTCTTCCACCCCGACGGCATGGAGGGCTTCAACCCCACCACCGCGGGCAGGGCCCTCGCGCGCTGGAGCAGCCGGGCACCGGCGCTGGCCGTCGAGCTCGGCGTCGCCGCCACCGGCGGATCCGACGCACACCGCGCCGGCAACGTCGGCTCGACGGTCACCATCGTGCGGGAGGTGGGCACGGTCGAGCAGAGCCTGCGCCGGGCACTCGCCGAGCGCGATGCACGGTGGGAGGGCGAGGGCTACAGCTGGCACAGCCAGCTGGGCATGTTCCGCCAGCAGACGCGCAAGAATCTCGTCGCGCTGCGCGACGAGATCAGAGGCAAGCTCCGGCGCGATGGCACGGGCCGCGACCTGGGCTACCCGGGTGGGCACCGGCGCCCCGTGGCCTTCGACCGCGCCGCGGCAGGGCTGCCGCCGGAGGAGGCGTCGTGAAGATCGGCCTGGTCACGCCCTACATCTTCCCCCTGCCCGGGGGCGTCAACGCCCACGTCGGCTATCTCTACGAGAACCTCGTCAAGCGGGGCCACGATGTGCGCATCATCAGCGCGACCCACGGCCCGCAGCGCTCCAGCGAGGGCGACATCGTCCGCCTGGGCTATGGCTGGTCGGTGCCCACGAACGGCTCGGTGGGCACGCTCACCGTCTCGCACCGCTATCCCCAGCTGGTGCAGGAGATGCTGGACCGGGAGCGCTTCGACGTCATCCACTTCCACGAGCCCTTCGTGCCCTTCCTCTCGCTGGTCATCCTGCGCTACTCGAAGGCGGTCAACATCGCCACCTTCCATGCGTATTCCGGTTTCAGTCCGTCCTACGAGTTCGGCAAACGCTTCATGCGCACGCCCGCCCGGCGGCTGCACGGACGCATCGCCGTCAGCGCCGCGGCCATGCACTTCATCAAGCGTTACTTCCCGGGCGACTACAAGGTCATCCCCAACGGCGTGGACCTGTCCCAGTTCGACGATGTCCCGCCCTTCGCGCGCTGGAACGACGGCATGCCCAACATCCTCTTCGTCGGCCGCTTCGAGCAGCGCAAGGGGCTGATGTACCTGCTGCGGGCCTACTACCTGCTGCGCCTCGAGGGCCTCGGCTGCCGGCTGCTGGTGGTGGGCAACGGGCCGCAGGCCGGCGAGGCCCGTCGCTACATCGAGTCGCGCCGGCTGGGAGGGGTGGAGATGCTGGGCCGCCTCTCGGAGCACGACAAGGCGCGCGCCTTCGCGACGGCCGACATCTACGCTGGACCGGCCACGGGCCAGGAGTCGTTCGGCATCGTGCTCCTCGAGGCCATGGCCAGCGGCGTGCCCATCGTGTGCAGCGACATCCACGGCTACAAGGGCGTCGTTCGGCGCAACGAGCAGGCCGTGCTCGTGCCACCGCGCGACGTGGAGGCGCTGGCGGCCGCGCTGGGCACGCTGCTGCGCGATCCCGTGCTGGGCCGTCGCATGGGTGAGTCGGGCACACAACGCGCCGTCCAGTTCAGCTGGGAGAACATCACGGCCAAGGTGGAGGACTACTACGGCTTCGTCATCCGCCGCCTGGCGGCTCGCGACGCGCTGCCCTCCGGCTTCGGGGCGGATGTGCCGGACGCGCCGCAACGGGCGCCCGGCCTGTGGAGCCAGGCCGAGACCGAGTAGGCCCTCGCCCTAGCGAGCGACCGGCGGTCCCTCCGCCACCTCCTCCGGTGTCCGGCCCCAGCGCCAGGCGGCGTAGGCGACCGCCGTCACGAAGACGACCGTGACGAGGGCCACGACCAGCGTGCCCTGGTCGAGGATGCCGCTGTCGGTGGCCGGGTCGGTGTTGACGGCGAACTGAAAGTCCCAGTTCCAGGTGGGCAGCAGGCCCTGGTAGAGATGTGCCAGATCGCCCGGCAGGGGCAGGCCGCTGAGGTTGGGGTACCAGATGAGCAGCCACAGCAACGCCGCCGCGATGACGCCCAGCACGAGGCGTCGCGGGTCGCGAGCCCGGAGCACCAGCCAGGCCGGCAGCGCCAGCACGGCCAGGCCCACCAGCGCCAGCACGTCGGAGTTGAGCGTCAGGCCGGTCGTGGTCGCTGTGTCGAGCAGGAGCAGCGCGCCCATCACCCCCGCCACGGTGAGCAGACCCACCGTGGCCAGGGCCGCCCAGTAGGGCACGTCGCCGGGGCCACGGCCGCCGGGCCTGCGGGCAGCGCGCCAGGCCAGGAAGGCCGCGAACCCCGCCCCGATGCCGAGCACCAGCAGGGCCACCACGCCGCCCTCGCTGAGCTGGGCCGTGCGCGTCACCTCCGAGGCGCAGGCCACGCCATCGGGATGCGCCACGGCCGTGCCCGAGAGGATGCACAGCGGCGTGCGCAGCAGCCACATCAGCGGCACGGCCAGGATGGCCAGGGCGGCGGCCGCGCGGCCCAGCAGCCAGACGCGCGCGCTGGGCCCATGCCACAGCTCTGCCAGGAAGTAGGACAGGGCCACGAGCAGGAAGGGCAGGCTGGCGTAGACGTGGTACTGGAAGGTGGCCCGGTCGATGCGTGCCCAGGGTAGCCACAGGGCAGCCCACATGATGACCACCAGGGTCAGGGCCAGGCTGCGGCGGCGCCAGGCGGCCCAGGCGCTGAACGCCATGCCCGCGATCCCCAGCCAGAAGACGACCAGGTTGCCCGTGTCGTAGATGAGCCCGGTGCCATCGGCGTAGCGCTGCTGGAAGAACCACACCGGCTTGAGATCGAGCGGCCAGGCCCACCAGGGCGAGGAGGCAGCGTGCTCGGCGCGCAGGTTGTCGTGGTACTGGTACATCGACTCGGTCAGGTCGGCGACGGTGCGTCCGCCCTCGGTCGAACCGGGCAGGAAGGGCAGCTCGCCGATAAGGGGCAGGCCCCAGGCGTTGCCGAGGCTGACCCAGGGGGCATAGGCCAGGACATAGACGACGAGGGGCAGAACCGTGATGGCGCCCATGGCCAGCAGCCAGGGCACCACCTGGACCGGGCCGGGCCGGAGCCAGGGACTGGTGCCGGGCTCGGGCCGGCGCGCCCCGGGCACCCACGGTCCGTGGCCCGTGCTGGTAGCGATCATGGCCACCACCGCCACCACCGCGGCGGCGGCGAAGGCGTAGCCGCTGTATTCCAGCCGGCCCAGGGCGGCGAGCGCGATCCCGGCCGCCACCGGGGCTGCCACGGCGAGGATGACCTCGGCCCGCGTGAAGGGCACCGGCCGGCGCACGATGGCGGCCGCGAGCAGGCCGGTAAGCAGGAGCATGAGCAGCAGGAAGATCCAGTTGCGCATGGGATCCTCGACCGGCGCGGTCCGGATGGCCATCGCGCCGAGCACACTGGTCAGGCCCACCATCACCAGCAGGGCCACGGCCCGCCCCAGGGCCGAGCGGAAGAGCACCAGCAGGCCGATGCCCCCGATGGCGTAGATCGCCACCCACTTGGAGGCTAGCCCCAGGCCCAGCGCGACGCCCACCCCGAGCAGCAGCGCCAGCGCGGTCCAGGGTCGTCTGGGCGCGAGATAGAGGGGGGCCAGGAACAAGGCCGCCAGCACCACGAAGGCCGTCACATAGACGTCGTTCATGGCGATGCGGGCGTTGGCCAGGAGCATACCTTCGGCAACGATGAGCGCAGCGGTGATGAGCCCGACGCTTCGCCGCGCGAAGAGCACGCGGGCGAGGAGGTAGAGCAGCACCGCGGTCAGGACCCCGAAGAGCACGCCCGGCAGGCGCCAGCCGAAGGCGTTGCTGCCGATGTCGACGGCCGCCACCGTCCCGTCCGGAGCGATGGCCAGCAGCTCCAGCCGGTCGTCCCCGGGCCGGTCCGGCTGGGTATCGGCGAGGATACCCAGCGCCTCGAAGGGCAGCGGGGCGTCGGCGAACACGGCCCGACCGCGAGGCTCGACCACGTAAGCGGTGGGGCCGCCGCCGGGCGCCTCGCCCAGCGCGTGGAAGAGGCCCGCGGAGTCGTTCCAGGCAAGGTCGGTCACGGCACCGGGCATCCACATGCTCTCGGGGAGGCCCAGGCCGTCCTGGCCGATGCGCACGTGCTCGATGGCCGCGCCGGCGGCGGCGTAGAGGGTCGGCTCGCTGCTGTCGGGCTCCAGCATCAGCGCCGTCACGGGCGCGCTGGTGGCGACCTCGTCGAGCGCGTCGAGCGTCCGCGCGTCGAGCACGCTGATGCCGTCGCCATCCGACACCGCCAGCAGCGCACCACTGGTGATGCGTGCCCCGGGCAGGTCGCCCGCGTCGATGGCCTCGAGCAGCAGCTCGGTCTCGGTATCGTCGAGCCAGGCCTCGACCACGACCTCCTCATCGCCGGCGAGCAGCGCGGCCATGGTCTCGGCGGCGGCGCCGGTGACGTCGGCGATGGCCTCGGCGGCGGAGGCGACGTCTTCGAGCTGGGCCGGGTCGACCACCAGCCGGTCCGCCCACGGCAGCCGCACCGCGTCGGAGCTGTTCACGGCCAACCGCTGGCCGAGGAGGGTGCCGTTCTCGAGGTCGTAGCTGGTGATGTCGCCGCGGGTGATGGCGATGAGGGACGAGTCGGTCAGGGCCAGTTGCTCGACGGGCGCACCCGGCCCGGCCGCGAAGAGGCTGGGCACGGTGGGGATGACGTCCTCGCCGTCGCGCTGGTCGTCGACGGCCCGGGTGTCGAGCGTGTGGAGGCGGCCGAAGGCGTCGGCGGCGTAGAGCGTGTGAGCGGCCTCGTCCACGGCCAGCGCGACCGCGGCGAGGGGCCACTCCGCTTCGGTCTCTCGGCGCTTCAGGTCGTGGGCCACGAGCGACTCGCCCGTGGCCAGCCAGAGGCGGTCCCCCTTGCGCGCCGCTTCCTCCCGCGGCGTCCAGCGCTCCTCGATGACCGCGTCGAGCACGGGCCGGCCGAGCTGGTCGCTGCGCGTGACCTCGTTGCCGCCGGCCAGGCGGATGCCCCAGGCCATGGCGTACTTGGCCAGGTGCGGGTGGGTGAACTCGTAGATGTCGTGCGGGCGGCCGTACTCCCAGTGCTGCAGGAACTCGGTGGCCGTGCGCGCGTGGTAGACCTCGTCGAAGTACATGCGCACGGGCTGGTCGAGGCGATAGCCGCGCAGCAACAGCGTGACCAGCACCAGCAGCAGCAGCAGCAGCACGTCCACGCGGTCGATGCGGCCGCCGGGCTCCGAGGCCAGGACCGCGCTGCGATCGCGACGAAGCGAGCCCCACGAGAAGCGCGCCACGAGCCGGTCGAGCGTGCTCACCTGCGGCGGACGGGTGGGCATGGCGGCGGGCACCGGATAGGCCGCTGGCGGCGCGGGGGCACCGGCCGGCGCGGTCGTGCCGTAGGCCGCCGGAGGCGAGCCGGGCATCGCCACCGGCCCGCTCGTGCGCGCGGCCTCGCGGTCGAAGCCATCGGGGCTGGAGGCCAGACTCGGGCGCAGCTGCCACGCCGCCCACAGGCCCACACCCGTCTGCAGCAGGGCCGAGACGACGATGAGCGACGGCGTCCGGAACCACTCGCCCAGCGGCAGCGTCTCCACGTTGGCGGTGCCGTAGAGCGGCAGCGTGAGGATGGCGTGGAAGTTGATGAAGGCGCCGATGCTGAGCAGCAGCAGCGCCAGGGCCCAGCGCCCGCTCACCACCGCCAGCAGGGGCATCAGCGCGATGACCGGGAAGAGGTAGCGCTCGTGGACGCGCGTGGGCAGGATGAAAAAGGCGATGGCCAGGAAGGTGACGGCCACGATGAGCGTCCAGCGGTCGTCGCGCACGGCCGCGCGCCAGGTGCCCCACAGGAAGCCGGCCACGAGCAGCACAGCGCCGATGGCCACGCCCGGGATGGGCCCCAGCAGGGGCACGGTGTCGTCGTTCCAGGAGAACCCCTCGGCCAGCGAGTCGGCCCCTTCGGGCGCCACCAGCGCCCACAGGTTGAAGGCGTTGACGCTGAGGAAGCCGTAGCCGCCGGCGGTGCCGAACATGCGGTCGAGGTACTCGAGCGGTCCCATGCCGAAGGGCAGGGCGATGACGAAGAAGGCCGCCCAGGCGGCCAGGACGGCCGTCAGCAGGCGCAAGGGCCCCTGTTCGCTGGAAAGCCAGTCTGCCAGCCGGGCGGGCGCCCACGGCCGTCTGCGGGGCCCTGAGCCGACCTGCAGCAGGTGCCGCTTGACCAGCACCGCGGCCACGATGGGGATGAGCACGACGCCGAACTGTGGCTTGACCAGCGCCGCCGTGGCCGCCAGCGCCGCCGCGCCCTCGCTATTGCCGCGGACGAGCGCGGCCGTGCCCAGCAGCAGGATGAGCGCCCCGGCCGCGTCGGTCTGGCCCCACAGGGCCGAGTCGTAGAGCGAGATGGGGTTGAAGAGGTAGAGCGCCGCCGCCGCCAGGGCCAGCGGCTCGCTGCGCGTCCCGGGCCAGGTCCAGCCGCGCACCAGGCGGTAGATGACATAGGCCACCGCCACGTCGAGCAGGATCGGCGGCAGCTTGATGAGATCACCGGCCTCGCCGGCGCTGCCCGCGAGCAGGCCCGTCAACCACAGGGCGTAGAGGTAGGCCGGGGGGTAGTCGGCGAAGCCGGCGTTGGCATAGAAACCGGCTGGCCCGAACTCAGCCATGGTCGTGGCCCACGAGGCGTAGGAGGCGAGGTCGCTCTCGAAGCCGGAGCCGGGGAAGACCACGTACGCGATGACCAGGCGCAGGGCCAGGCCCACGAGCAAGAGGACGATGAGGGCGGGGCTCAGGGCGAGCACAGACAGGGGGCGGACCGGCTCTCCGGGGCTACGGCCGACGCCTTGTGCCAGGGTCGATGTCACCGACGACGTCCGGCCTCCTGGGAAAGCGAACAAGTGAGCGCGAGTATATCAACGGGTCGGCGACAGCCCGCCGAAGGCGGGCAGCGGCCGCGATGCGGTAGTTTGACCGCAGTGTCAGGACCATCAGCAGCATGAGCGGTGACGTGCCCTCGCCCCGGGCGGCCATGACGCCGGGCGGGCGGGCCGCCGCACCGGATCCTCCGCCCCTGGGGTCGGGCCCGGGCGCCTGGCTCGAAACGCGCCTGCAGGCCATCGACCCGGTGTGGGTCGCCGTCGGACTCTTCTTGCTGGCGCTGATCGTCTATGTCGGCTCCAACCTCGAGCGACCCGACTTCTACGACCACTTCGTGTGGCAGGCCGACGCCTTCCTGCAAGGCCGGGCCGATATCGCCTACCCCGTGTTCGAGGGGCCCTACCGCAACGACCACTTCCAGGACGTGCTGCCGGTAGCGGAAGGTCGGGCCCAGATCCCCTTCCCGCCCTTGCCCGCGGTGGTGCTCGTGCCCTTCGTGGGCGCGTGGGGCCTGGGCACCAACGGCGCTGCCGTCGCGGCCGTGCTGGGTGCGGTCAACGTGGTCCTCTGCTGGGCGGTGCTGCTGCAAGCCACGCCGCGGCGGGCGGCGGCGCTCCTGGGCACGCTCTTCTACGGTTTCGGCACGGTGGCCTGGTACGCGGCCATGCTGGGCACGACCTGGTTCCTGGCCCACGTGGTGGCCTCCACCATGCTCTTTGTCGCGCTCGGCCTGGCGCTGCGGGCCGACCGGGCCGCCCTGGCCGATGGCCTCGACCGGGGGCGGCGCACGATGGGTCGCCAGGTCGCTGCCGGTCTCGCCTTCGGCCTCGCCGCCACGGCGCGCCTGACCACCATCCTGGGCGCACCCTTCTTCGTCTTCGTCGGTGGCGGCGGCTCCCCGACTCGCCGCGCGGTGAGCGCCGGCGTGGGCGCGCTCATCCCGGTGCTGCTGCTGCTGGGCTACAACCTGGTCACCACGGGCGAGCTCTTCCACCCCGCCTACGACTACCTCTACGAGGTCGAGTACCGGCCACGGCCCGAGCTGGTCAACCCTGACTGGGCGGCTGAGGATCCGCGCTACATCCCTCAGAACCTGGGCATCATGCTCGGGACGCTGCCGCTGACGCCGCTGCTGGACGACCCGGCTTGCGCGTCCGAGCCGATCGGGCTGGGGGCGCTCTTCGACCGCGACTGTCCGCTTCTGCGCCCCGACGCCATCGGCCTCAGCCTGCTGCTCACGAGCCCGGCCTACCTGCTGGCGCTGCCGGCGCTGCTGCGCGACTGGCGGCGGCGTCTGGTGGCTGGCGCGGCGCTGGCGGTCGTGCTCATCGCGCTCGCCGATCTCATGCATTTCAGCCAGGGCTGGGTCCAGTTCGGCTACCGCTTCAGCAACGACTTCGCGCCCTTCGCCACCGTGCTGGTGACGCTGGGCATCGCTCGTCTGCGCGCGGGCTGGCTCTCGATCGGGCTGATAGCAGCCTCCGTCCTGGTCAACGCCTGGGGCGTCTACTGGGGCGTGACGCTGGGGTGGTGAGCGAGCAGCCAGCCGAGAGCCCGGACCAGCGGCTGCTACGCCCGCTCGATTACCTCCTCGCCGCCGCGCCGCCTTTCGTCGGCGCGCTGCTGCTCTACGTGGCCACGCTGCTGCCCGACGTGGGCCTGTGGGACACCGCCGAGATGCAGACCATCGGCCCCGTGCTCGGCATCGCCCATCCCACCGGCTACCCCACCTACACGCTCCTGGCCTGGCTGGCCTCGGTGGTGCTGCAGCCGTTCGGCAACGAGGCCTACCGCGCGGACCTGCTCTCGGCGCTGGCCATGGCCGGCGCGGCGTCCCTGCTCTCGGTCCGCCTGCTGATGACCACACGGCGTGCGGTCGTGGGTCTGGCGGCCGGAGCGGTCTTCGCCCTGGCCCCGGTGGCCTGGAGCTGGGGTGTGCGCGCCGATCCGCACGCGCTGCACGTCTTCCTGGCGGCGCTGCTGCTGGTGCTGCTCGGAGGCTGGCAGGCACGTGAGGCCACGGACCGACGGGCCGCGGGACGCTGGCTGGTGGTCGCGGCCGCGGTCTACGGCCTGTCACTGGGCAACCACGCCCTGACGCTGCTGCTGGCCCCGGGCGTCGCCGCCTTCGTGCTGCTGGTCGCCCCCCGCATCCTGTGGCAGCAGTGGCGCCTGGTGCTGGTGGTGGCGGCCGTGCTGGTCCTGTGCACCGGGCTGGTCTACCTCTACCTGCCCCTGCGCTCGGCCATGAACCCGCCGCTCGACTATGCCGACCCCCAGACCTGGGACCGCTTCTGGTACGTCGTCCTGGGCGAGCAGTTCCAGGGCTCGTTCGGTCCCCTGCCCTCGCTGGTCGAGATCGGCGCCGGGGTCTGGGACGAGCTGGTGCGCAACCTGGGCCTGCTGGCCGGGCTGGCCGTGGCCGGCGTCGCGGTCGGCCTGGTGCGCCATCCGCGCCTCACCATCCTGGGCCTGCTCTGGTTCGGCTCCACCTGGCTCTTCGCCATCGGCTACCCCAACGCCAACATCGAGCGCTACTACCTGGTGCCGCTGCTGGTAGCGGCCCTGTGGCTGGGCCTCGCGCTCGACGCCCTGGCCGACGCCCTGGCCGAGATCCTGGGCCGGCGGGGGCGGGCACGCGCGGGACTCGTCTCGGCGCTGGCCGCCGTCGTGGCCGTGCTCCTGGCGACCGGACCGGCGGTCGAGCGCTACGACACGCTTGACGCCTCGGACGAAACGTGGGGCCGCCGCTTCCTGGAGGCGGCATTCGCGGCCCTGGAGCAGGATGCCGTGGTCATCTCGTGGTGGTCGTTCTCCACGCCCCTGTGGTACGGACAGCACGTGGAAGGCCAGCGGCCGGACGTGACCGTGATCGACGACCGCGACATCCTCGACGACGGCTACGTCACCGTCGGAGGCGCTATCGAGGCTCACCTCGGACGGCGACCGGTCTATGTCATCCGCCAGGCGGACGACCGGGAGCGGCTGGCCCGGGAGTACGCCCTGACTGCGGTGCCGGACGTGCCTGCGGAGCTCTACCGCGTCGACGGACGGGCCGAGGAGGAGTGACGCTCGGACCCGTAGGATAGGGGACGTGACCGACGACCCCGCCAACCCTACCCGTCTGCCCGCGCTCAGCTACTTCTTCCCCGCGCACGACGAGGCCGAGAACATCGAGGCCCTGGTACGTGAGGCCCTCGACGCGCTGGGCGCCATCGCTGACCGTTTCGAGATCATCGCCGTGGACGACGGCAGCACCGACGGTACCGGCGAGATCGCTGACCGACTCGCGGCCGAGCACCCTGATGTGGTGCGCGCCGTGCACCACGAGACCAACCTGGGCTACGGCTCGGCCGTTCGCTCCGGCCTGGGCGCGGCGCGCTTCTCCCTCATCTGCTTCACCGACGGCGACCGCCAGTTCCGGGTGGCCGACCTGGCACGCCTGACCGCCCGTCTGCAGGACCACGACGCGGACGGTCGCGGGCCCGACGTCGTGGCCGGCTACCGCATCAAGCGGGCAGACCCCACCATCCGGCTGGCCTACGCACGCATCTACCGGGCCACGCTCCGCCTCTTCTTCGGCCTGCGCGTGCGCGACCCCGACTGTGCCTGCAAGCTCTTCCGGCGGGAGGCTCTGCGGGGTGTCAACGTCGAGTCGGGTGGCGCCTTCCTCTCGGCCGAGCTGCTCATCAAGATCGGTCAGCGCGGCGGGGCCATCGCCGAGCAGGGCGTGCCGCACCACCCGCGTACGGCCGGCCGCGCTTCGGGGG
>Ga0316198_10000370_pt1 | contig 23173 bp, 24 predicted proteins | sample OudBieAanoxic_MG_FD_204935 | JGI IMG/M metagenome (GOLD analysis project Ga0316198, IMG submission 204935) | Coastal sediment microbial communities from Oude Bieten Haven, Netherlands - site A anoxic | ecosystem: Environmental > Aquatic > Marine > Coastal > Sediment | place: Netherlands...
CCCACCCCTCCAAATATCAAAAGCGGATTAAAAGAAGTTCCTCCGGGCTTATTAGCAACAGCCATACCTGCAGATCTAGCCAACCTGTTGGAATCACCTTCAAGGAAATTATCAAAATTGTAATTGGGATTCAGCTGCGACTCTATCTTTATATTTCGAATTCCGGGTATTACAAAAGGATTCTTTAGTTCGGGATTTTTAGATTTTATGGGAACATCCATTTCCTGAGGATTTACACTGCCTCTGTTTGAACTTGGAATTTGTTCTGTGAATGGTTCTCTGTTCCCATATGTATTTTCCATCTTAATGATATAGACCAATTTGGCATTTTCTCCAAGCTCTTTCGTTAGTGCAACCTTTAGTAATTTTACATAGTGTTCTTCAAGCCATTCATAAAAAAATTTACTTGGAACCTGAATGCTTAAGGAGTTATCTGATAACTTTACAGGTTTGATAGGTTCAAACCATGTTTTGAATGCCTGCGGTTGGATGTTATCTTGGATAAAAGCCAAGCAATTGTTCCAAACGGAAATAGCAGTAACACTCATATTAAAAATTATCTTATTTTGGTTGGTTAGAGATTAGTCTAAGTTGGTCACGGAAAATAACTATTTTACCATTCTCTAGAGCGAGACAAATATGTGAACAAATATTCTAAAAAAAAAATCATTTTAGGTTGAATTTTTTCTTTTTTTTTTGCATGTTCACCCCCCTCTTTAGGTCACTTAATAAATATATAGTTTTTAGCTGATAAATTATGCATTTTTATCAATTTTCTTTTAGGGTTCGTTATGGTGAAACTGATCAAATGGGCGTGGTGTATCATGGCAATTATGCGCAATACCTGGAGATGGGAAGGGTTGAGTGGCTTAGGGATTTAGGTATTTCTTACAAAAGCATGGAAGAAAACGGAATTTTACTACCAGTAATTTCCTTACAGCTAAAATTTATAAAATCTGCAGTTTATGATGATCTTATCACAGTGGTCACCAAACTAAAAAAAACGCCCTCTGTCAGAATAGAATTTGACTATGAAATATTCAATGAAGCAGGCGAACGTTTAGTAGAAGCAAACACGGTTTTAGCGTTTATTAATTCCAAGACCAAGAGACCGGTTAAATGCCCTGATTATCTGTTGAATAAACTCCAAAGTCTCGATAATGATTCACTAGTTGATTGAACTCCGTCTTCCTAAAATTTCTTTTGTATAGCTAGTCATCTAATTTAGAAATGGAGACACCGTGAATGCCCTTAAATTTGTTTTCAATTTGAAGCGTATTTCTAAGTAATACAGAAATTACAATGGTGCATGCCATCGACATGTCTTGTTTATAGATTTCTATCGAATTTTGTTTAATTATGCGCATTACTTTACTTAGAAGAGGATAACCAAAGCATAATTCAAATTTTACTTTGACTGACTTTTCAATAATGGTAGAAGATTCCAGAGCGAGTTGTGCTGCTGACCTATAAGCAGCAATAAGTCCGCCCACACCCAATTTAGTTCCACCAAAAATACGTGCTACAGTGATCAGAACATTGGTTAAGCCGAAAGATTTTATTTGCCCATATATGGGCATTCCAGCTGAGTTAGTCGGTTCCCCATCGTCGTTTGCTCTATAGCTTTGATTTTCAATGCCCATTCTCCAGGCATAGCAAATATGATTTGCAGTTGGGTGCTTTTTACGAAGATTATCTATTATTGGTTTTATATCTCTCTCATTTACTATTGGGAAGACATAGGCATAAAACTTACTCTGGCGGTCTTTATGGAGAATACCGTCTGATGCCTTGGCAACTGTTTTATATATACCTATATTATTGTCCATCAAAAGAATGTAACCATCATTATACTTATAACTGCCAGTGCAATACCACTCCAGTTTTTGGTGCTTATCTTTTCTTTAAATAAAACAATACCCAGTAAGGTGGAAAACATAACAATGGCAACATTATTTATGGTAAAAATAGAGGCACTGTTGAGCGTTTCATTTTGAAGAGCTCTCAATAAAAAGAATATGGAAAAGAAATTAGGAATCCCAAGTGAAATTCCGCCTAAAACATTTTTTAAATTGATTTTCAAGGGTTTATCAAAAGATCTTAATAGAATAAACAAGATTCCCGTGCAAGCTGCGACACCAAATACAGTAGCCGAAAATATTGGAAATTCATTTGTCGAAACATGGTTTTCTTCCATGTATTTTATGCTGGCATCAATAATACCTGAACCTAAAAAGACCATGATGGGCAATAAAAGAGATTTTCTTTGAATAGCCCTGGGAGTATCTTTCACCGATGCAAAATATACTGCAGCCATCGCCAAAATAATCCCCGCTGATTTTAAAAAACTGAGTTTTTCTCCGTATAATAATAGACCCAATATCACAGGGATAACGAAGGACATTTTAGTAGCAACGGAAGCTACTGATACCCCCAGGCGCTGTGAAGTTTTTGCCATTAGGTTAAAGATTACTATAAACAGGACACCCAAAAACAAGGTGCCATAAAACCAATCACTTTTGGGAATTTCATTAAGTTGTAAGGGCTTATTATAAAATAAAACACCAACAATACACGCGGTCATATAATTTATAATAATTGCATAAATAGTTTGGATTTTATGTGTGTCAAATAATTTAAATATTACAAATATCAGGCTTGAAAAAAAGATACTTAATGAAAGGTCTAACATTTTGATATTTTGGATTTCAGTTCTAGAATATCCTCCGAGCCAACTTTTAGGTGCCAGCAGCTAATACCTAATTCTGCAGCTGCAGAAGTATGTTCACTACTATCATCTACAAAAAACGTATTTACAGCTATAAGATTATTTGAATTAAGGACAAATTCGAAAATTTCGCGTTCTGGTTTTCTCAAATTAATCTCATGCGATAAATAGAATTTTTCAAAGCAGTTTCTAAATCGAGCGAACCTTTCATTACCCATTCTTTGTTTTACATAGTCTATGTGCAATTCATTTGTATTGCTTAACAGGAATAGTCGATATTCCCTCTCCTTTGCCAATTTTTCAATAAACGTTAATCGTTTTTCCGGGAAATCGAGTATAATAGAATTCCAGGCGTGGATTAAATCCGTTTTCCGGGCTTTGGGGAAAATCTGACTGGTTTGATCAAGAAAGTATTCCGTAGTTATGAGCCCTTTTTCATAAGCAGCAAACAATTCTTCAAGCTCAGGAGTAAGATATTTAAAGCCAAATTTCTCCATTTCCCTGGCAGTAGCTTGTTTGTCCAGGTTTATGAAAACGTCTCCAAAATCTAAAACGATATTCTCAATCATTCAAGAACCTTTTTATGGTATTACTACCAATTATTTCCGTAGACATCATTTTGCCTTCAAGATATGGCGCTTTTGTACCACTGCCAAAGGCAGCATCTCCAATAATAATTCTAGCTTCGTCCCAAAGTCCGGAATTGAGAAAGGTAGCCAGGGTTTCCGCACCGCCTTCAACTAGAACACTCGTTATATTTTTCTCGAAGAGTATTCTGCATATTTCTTCTGCCATATTCTTTTCAAAATCAATAATACCGTATTCAGGCCCTTCCTGAAACTTTGTTTTATCTTCAAGCTGAGTTAAAATAATGGTTCGGGTAGATTTATCATAGATATTAAGATCTGCCGGTAATTTTAACGTTCTGTCTATAATTATTCGAACAGGGGAGGTGCCTTCCCAAAAACGAACATCTAGTCTTGGATTGTCAGCCAAAACAGTATTTGTCCCAACTAAGATAGCCTGTTCTTCGCTTCGCCATTGATGCACACGCTGGCGAGCATAGGAATTACTAATCCAGTATGGTTGCGCATTCGCTTTTCGCTTTTCGTTATCGGGCGCAATAAAACCATCTTTGGTCTCTGCCCATTTCAATAGAATATAAGGCCTCTGTTTTTCCTGGAAGGTTAAAAATCGCTTGTGATGTTTCCTGCATTCATCTTCGAGCACTCCTGTTAATACTTCAATTCCAGCTTCTTTAAGTTTTTTTATTCCGCTACCAGATACTATTGTATTGGGATCCTGAATACCGATAACCACTTTTCGCAAATTTGATTTGATTATTAGCTCGGCACAAGGTGGAGTTTTACCATAATGGGCGCAAGGCTCCAGGGTAACATAGAGAGTAGCTTCATTTAAAAGTGATTTGTGTGCAACAGAATTTATTGCATTTACTTCTGCATGTGGCCCGCCATACCTACTGGTAAACCCTTCTCCTATTATTTTATTCTTATGGGTTATCACAGAGCCAACCATTGGATTCGGGGAGGAAGAACCCAAGGCCTTTTTGCCCAATTCAATGCATCGACGCATATATTTTTCATGTATCTTCACAAGGCAAAAATAGGACATTCCACAAGAAAACGGATACCCCGAAAATTAAGGTAAATAGGATTTATGTAGCGTCTAATTTGAAAGTATAAAGTATCGTAAAATATGTTGCTAAAGGAAATAAAGGAAATTTATCATAAGGAATTGGATGAAATTTATCCCCGGGAGGAAGTGGACAGCATGTTTTATCTCATGATAGAACATTATTTGGGGTTAGAACGATTTGTACTAGCCATAGACCCTGAGATTGTTATCACTAAGGAGGAAGAACAATATATGTTTGAGGGTTTGTCAAAACTAAAGAAAGAGCAGCCTATTCAGTATGTTTTGGGGGAGACCACTTTTAAGGACCTGAAAATTTTGGTCAATGAGTCGGTTCTTATTCCAAGACCTGAAACAGAAGAATTGGTAAATTGGGTGCTTGAAGATATTGAAAATTTGGATGATAATCTTATGGTTTTAGATATCGGGACTGGTAGCGGATGTATTGCCATATCTCTTTCCAGACTAAAGCCAAATCTAAAGGTCACAGCTATTGATATATCCGGCTCTGCCCTAAAAATGGCTAAAAAAAACGCTCTGTTAAATGAAGTAGATGTCCAATTTAGGCAGGTTGATATTCTAAAAGCCGGTTCATTGGGTGAAAACTATGATATTATTATTTCTAATCCACCTTATGTAAGGGAAATGGAGCGAATGAAAATGCGTGACAATGTTCTTCAAAATGAACCCTTCTCAGCATTGTTTGTGCCCGATGAAGATCCCTTACTTTTCTATAGAAAGATAGTTAAACTGGCCAAAGATGGCTTAAACGAAAATGGTGCCCTTTATTTGGAAATAAACCAATATTTAAGTGAAGATGTAAAAATACTTTTGAAGGAATTCAATTTTTCTGAAATTGAACTAAGAAAAGATATCTTTGAAAATGATAGAATGATTAGAGCAAAGCAGGTATCAATAAATTGAATATGCGTTTTAAAACTCTTTTTTAATATTTTTAGAACCCCGGAAAAAATCAGGAAATGAATAGTATTGTGGTCTTTTGTGGTAGTAGTGAAGGAAACGACCCCATTGTATTAGATAAAGCCTATTCTCTGGGTAGGGAAATGGCTGAAAGGTCTATTAAACTGGTCTATGGAGCAGCGAGAATTGGCGTAATGGGCAGGTTAGCTCAGGGTGCATTAGACTATTCCGGAAATGTCATCGGAATTATCCCTGATTTCCTTAAGCACAAGGAGGTATTTCATGATGGCTTAACAAAATTGATCGTAACCGAAAATATGCATGAGCGTAAACTAAAAATGCATGAAATGTCTGAAGCCGTCATCATGTTGCCAGGAGGCTATGGTACATTAGAGGAATTTTTTGAAATGATAACCTGGGCCCAATTGGGTCTGCATCAAAAGCCAATAGGGATTCTAAATGTCAACGGATTTTATGATAATTTAATGGGAATGCTTAGAACAATGGTCGACCAGGGATTCGTCAAAAAGGAGAACTATGACATGATACTCATAGACCATTCGATTAGTGGATTACTGGATAAGATGCGATATTATAAACCTCAGCATGTGCCTAAATGGATAAATAAAGATCAGCTTTAATGAGTATTAAGGAAAAAATAGAAGCCCTGCGTGAGGAATTAAGGGAGCACAATTATAAATACTATGTACTCGCAAGTCCTAGTATATCGGACTATGAATTTGATATGAAACTAAAGGAATTACAGGCATTGGAGGATAAGTATCCTGAATTTATGGATGCAACTTCGCCAACAATGCGGGTAGGAGGAACCGTGACAAAAAGTTTCGAGACCGTAGTTCATGAGCATAGGATGTATTCATTAGATAACTCTTATTCCAAACAAGAGTTGTTGGATTGGGAAAAGCGCGTATTACGTATTTTGGGAAATTCAGAAGTTAGTTTCACATGTGAGTTAAAATATGATGGCGCCTCCATTAGTTTAACTTACGAAAATGGTGAACTTGTTAGAGGAGTTACAAGAGGCGATGGATTTCAGGGTGATGACGTTACAGCAAACATAAGAACCATAAAGTCTGTGCCTCTAAGATTGCAGGGAGATTTTCCATCAAAATTTGATATTCGTGGAGAAATTGTACTTCCTCTGGATGGTTTCGCTAAAATGAATGAAGAACGCATCAATAGCGGGGAGGATCCCTACATGAACCCCCGAAACACCGCAGCTGGTAGCCTTAAGCTTCAGGATAGTTCTCTGGTTGCAGAAAGACCATTGGAATGCCTTCTTTACGGAATTACCGGTAAGAATCTCAATTTCTCATCTCAGTTTGAAATGCTTCTCAAAGCCAGGGCATGGGGTTTTAAAGTTCCTTCTGCAGCAAAACTCTGTAAAACAACGGACGAAGTAATGGAGTTCCTAGAATACTGGGATACAGAGCGTCATAACCTTCCTTATGAAACCGATGGTGTGGTCGTAAAGGTTAACAGTCTTCAGCATCAGGAAGAACTGGGCTATACTGCAAAGTCACCCAGATGGGCTCTTGCATATAAATTTAAGTCGGAACAAGCCATTACAATTCTTAATGAAATTAGTTATCAGGTTGGTAGAACCGGGGCCATTACGCCGGTAGCAAATTTACAACCGGTACTCCTGGCTGGAACAACGGTTAAAAGGGCTTCTTTACACAATGCAGATCAAATAGTCAAGTTGGATATCCGTGAAGGAGATACAGTACATGTAGAAAAAGGCGGTGAGATTATTCCTAAGATTGTAAGTGTTGATTTGTCTAAACGTCTTGCCAACTCCAAACCCACACACTATATCACAAACTGTCCGGAATGTGGAACGGAACTGATTAGGAAAAAGGGGGAGGCGCAGCACTTTTGCCCTAATGAAAACGGTTGCCCACCGCAGATAACCGGAAGAATTCAACATTTTATTTCCAGAAAAGCCCTTGATATTGAAGGTTTGGGAAGTGAAACTGTTGAATTACTTTACAAAGAGGGCCTGATAAATAATTATGCGGATTTATACACACTAACTAAAGATCAGTTAATGCCCTTGGAACGTATGGCAGAAAAGTCTGCCGTGAATTTAATTAATGGCGTGGCAGCATCTGTCAATATTCCTTTTGAACGCGTATTATTTGGGCTTGGCATTCGGTATGTAGGAGAAACGGTAGCTAAGAAACTTGCTAAAGCTTATAAAAACATAGATGCATTAATGGCAGCTACATCAGAAGAATTGGTAATGGTGGATGAAATTGGAGAGAGAATTGCAGAGAGCACTGTAAACTTCTTTAGCGAAGATAAAAACAGGGATATTATAAACCGACTTAAAGAATATGGTCTTCAGTTTTCCCTAACGGATGAGCAATTAGATGGACAAACCGAAATACTTAAGGGTCAGACTTTTGTGGTTTCCGGGGTATTTGAAAAATTAAGCCGGACAGAATTAAAAAAACATATTGAAGATAATGGGGGTAAAGTCAGCTCTTCAATTTCTTCAAAGACCTCTTATGTTGTAGCCGGGGCCAATATGGGTCCAAGCAAAAAGGACAAGGCTGATAAATTAGGCATCCCAATTATTTCGGAGGACGACTTTTTAACAATGATAAAATAAAACCCCCTTTGTAAATAAGAAGGGGGTTTTATTAAGCTTTTGGACGGAGAATTAGTCGCCACTCATATTTTTATTATACACCCAGATTTCATCCCAGCTATTGTCCATTACCTGTTGCATATTGCGAACGAAAGCATCCCAGGAATCGTCTCCATGAACTTTTGAAAAAGTTTTCCTAAACGTAGGATCTTCATCAAACTCAGCCCAATTTTTATAGAAGCCTACAGTAGCAATATGCCGGCCTATAGCAGATCCTTGTCTGAATTCGTTATAATATACACCCCATGCATTGTTACCTTCCATGGCTTTTATTGTTTTACTTATTACTTCTAACATGGCCTCAGCGTTATGGGAGTGCTCAAGATTAACTTCCCAATATCTGATGAATTGAATTGGATAGAGTGAAGGATCATCCGTTAGCATATCCGTATTTGATAGCTTTACATCGCCTTTCCAATATTCTCCATGTTCCATTTTCTTTACATAAGCCATGACATTATCTCTCCAGTCTTCATCATGTCCTCCTTCAGCGGGTCTGGAATCGAGGTGTGCATATTTTAATGGACCCATCATCCAAACAATTTTCCCAACATCCGGACCGCTGGAAATATTGTAAACGGTAGACTTATATGCACCTTCCTTATGGTATTTTTGGTTATGAGCCCTCATATTTTCACCGAGAACTTTTAATTTAGTATTATCCGGTGTTAAGACTATTGTTTCCCACATGGGTGCTTCTGCATCCTGTGCATTAACCATTGTAAGTGCACCCAAAACGAGCGAAACAACTAGTAAATAAGTAATTGATGTTTTTTTCATGATCATTGTGTTTAATTTTAAGTGATTATATATCCGTTTAAAGAAAAGATTATTTGTTTTTAAATTCAACTAAAAAAGGACCAAGCATGGGAAAATATGTCCGAACGAATCAATTAATTTATCTAAGCTCAAAATGAATATTCCTGTTAGTCTTGAAGAATTTTTGAAAACCTGCCAAAATGTTCATCCATCAGAGGATTGGCCAAAGGGGCTACAGGCATTGTGGTATGATGCAAAAGGAAATTGGAATGCTTCGCATGATATTGCCCAGGATATGTCTTCAATTCTTGGTTCTTGGATACATGCTTATCTACATCGCAAGGAAGGCGATCAATTCAACGCCAATTACTGGTACAGAAGGGCAAACAGGGAATACCCCAACCTCACCCTGGATGAAGAATTGAAAATTTTGGTTGAATATGTTATCAACAATTAGTATCTGAATCGATGAGAATCCTAGCTTACTCCAAATACAAAAAAATTCTATCGCATAAACAATCGTAATTGTTTATCTCTAACTTCAATACAAACCTTCAGCCGGTAAGCAATTCCGGAAATTTTTGGTAGAATTAACTCTAGGATTGATTGTTCCTGAATATGATCAACCTTAGTAATTGGATCTGGCATATAAATTAATCCTGTGAATTCTTCATGTCTGAAGAAAAGTTTGACATCAAAAAAATAAAAGTTTTCCGGTGGGATATATTTGGACCATGGTATGGCTTTGAAAAAGTGTTTTGGGTTTCCAATTTCAAATTGATAAGGGTCAATATCCAGATTGATAGTTCCTGAAAAGTAAGGAGACAGATCTAAGCCTCTTTCTTTAAAATAGAAGAGTTGCTGGTGCAAAGTACCCCCTGGATATCTTTTATTATCAGATATGCCATAGGCCACACCATGTCATTTACATATCAGTCTATTTACCTTCATGAAATCTTTAAAAATAGGACATTAGTGAAAATCAAACTGTAATGGAGACCCCTTCAGACTGAATATTTTTTTTAGAATCAAAATAAAAATTAATTCTGCCCAGGTTTATTCCATAGCAGCCTACTTGATTTACCAAGACAGATTTATCTAAACGGTTTTGCCTGGTGACGGGTTTTTCTAAAAAAGTATGCGTATGCCCGCCAATAATAAGATCAATATTATCTGTTTTTGCCGCCAACTGCAGATCGCTGGGTCTTTGGGCATCTTGGTAGGAGTAACCCAAATGTGACAAGCAAATTACTAAATCACATTTTTCTTCGGTTTTTAATAAAACGCTCATGTCCTGGGCAATTTCAATTGGATTAAGATACACGGTTTCCTTATATAGGTCCTCGCTAACAAGGCCAGCCAGTTTTATTCCCAATCCAAATACGCCAATTTTAATACCGTCGACTAAAAATGTTTGGTAAGCTTCCACAAAGCCATTCATTACCGTATTTGTAAAATCATAATTGGCTGAGAGCAATTTAAACTTGGCAAATGGCAACTGGGCTAAAAGGCCTTCTATTCCATTATCAAAATCATGATTGCCAATTGTTGCTGCGTCATATTTGAGCATGCTCATCAACTTAAATTCCAATTCACCTCCATAAAAATTAAAATAGGGAGTACCCTGGAAAATATCTCCAGCATCCAATAATAGCGTGTTTGGATTTTCCTCTCTGATTTTTTGAATTAAGGTAGCCCTCCTGGCAATACCCCCCATGTTAGCAAATGAATTGTGTTCTTTGGGAAAAGGATCTATATGACTATGCACATCATTCGTATGTAGTATGGTAATACATTTAGAATTCTGAAAACCACAACTATTCAAGCCAAGTCCTCCCATACCTATGTATGTACTTCCGGCAATTGAATTTGTTAGAAAGTCACGTCTTTTCATTTCTGTTCCATTTTAATAAAACGGTCGTCCACGTCTGAAGTAAGAGTATCTACTTTTTTGAAATAATCAATCATTGCATTCCTGATCAAATAATTTAAGTCAATTGTTTTTAGGCTATCCTTAAAAAATCCCATATTGCTACCTCCATTCGCCAAATAATTGGAAGTAGCTACATTATAAGATTTATTTTCATCAAAAGGCAACCCATTAATATTTACATTTTTAAGGGTTTCGTTTTTATTTAAAATTATCTGTATACCTGCTATAGGATGAGGATTTTTTGAATTACTCAGAAATGAAACCAAATCCCTTACATCCTTGCCTTTCAGAGCAACAACCACTATTGAATTATCAAATGGCATTACCTCATAAGCCGTTCTTGCGTTTACTTTACCTTCAGATATAATACTTCGAATTCCTCCGTGATTGGAAATTGCAAAATCTATTTCTTGCCCTGTTCTGGCTTTAAAAATTGGATTAGCTTCACTAAGCATTATATCAGCCATTAAATTTCCTGCTGAGGTATTGTATTCACCATCATTCTTGGTGATTTGCCTGGGGGCATATGCCAATGTACTATCCAAAACCTCGTTTATACGCTTTCTATAAGGCGCTACGAATAGATCTATTGAATCTGTTGCTTGTATAGAATCTGTTACAGGTATCTGCTCGCCAGATATTTTACTAAGGCGTGTCGGACTGTCTTTGCAGGCACAAAGACATAAAAATGTTACAAAAATAACAAAATGTTGTATTTTTAAAATCATTATCCTTATTATCTTAGCATAATAGTTGCTTGGATATTAATTACATTTGCCTAAACGCAAAGTTACATGTTTTTAAAGGCACTTAAAGATAAATTTAAATACAAATCTGGCTTAAAATATCTGAAGCAACAAATTGAAAGTCCTCCGGAAGCAGTGGTGCGGAAAAATGGTATTACCTCAATTGCCGTTATTGTAGATTTAGATAAATTTGACAATGCGGAATTGTTCTATGAGTTCGTGGAAGACTTTAAATTAAGGCCTAATGCTGTTAAAATTATTGGCTATAAAAACTATTACGATAAGAATTCTCCTTATGCGACCCCTGTTTTTTCAGATAAGGATCTTGGCTGGAATGGGGACATAGAGAATAGTTATGCCCTGGAGTTTTTAAGCAGGGAATATGATATATTGGTGAATTATTATAATCAGGAGAATTTAATGCTCCAGTTAATGACTGTGAAGACCAGGGCCAGAATAAATGTAGGCTTTGCGGAAATAGATGAACGACATAATGATCTAATATTAGAGACCCCGTACGAGGACTTTAAAATCTTTAAGAAAGAACTTAAAAAGTACCTTAAAGTTTTGGGTGAGATTGATGTTTGATGTAAATAATTATGAAAAATTTATTAGGAACCGGGGTTGCATTGATTACTCCTTTTAACCCTGATTTATCAATTGATATTGAGGCCTTAAAGCGCATAGTAAACTTTTGCATTGAAGGAAATGTCGATTATCTGGTAATATTGGGGACCACAGGAGAATCTGCAACGCTTACAAGGGCTGAAAAACAAATAGTTATTGATGTTGTTGTTCAGGAAAATGCCGGAAGACTTCCACTGGTTATAGGCATTGGAGGTAACAATACAAAACTTATAACTGAGGAAATTCAACAGACCAATCTTAAGGATTTTGTGGCGGTCTTATCCGTATCACCGTACTACAATAAACCTACACAAGAGGGAATATACCGCCATTATAAAACTTTAGCACAAACTACTGAAAAGCCTGTCATTTTGTACAATGTCCCCGGCAGAACAGGAAGCAATATTGAACCGGAAACGGTGTTAAGACTTGCACAGGATTGCTCCAATATTGTTGGAATTAAAGAGGCTTCAGGGGATATGGCACAGTTGAGAAAACTAATAAGCATTTTACCGTCGGATTTTTTGGTGATTTCAGGAGATGATTTTACTGCACTGCCCACTGTAATGGAAGGTGGAGTAGGCGTAATTTCTGTTTTGGGGCAAGGTATACCAAATGAATTTTCGAGAATGATACAGTTGGGATTGCAAGGTGAAGAAAAAGAAGCCTATGCTTTACATAATTCAATGTTAGCGGGAATGAGATTAAGTTTTGAGGAAGGAAATCCGGCAGGGATAAAATCGGTTTTAGAGGCTCAAGGACTTTGTGAGCCAACAGTGCGTTTACCATTAGTAGAAGCCACCCCAGAACTTAAAATACGAATAGACAAATTTTTAAGAACTTTTTCAAAAATCAAGGCTTAGTTTTAGCCAAAAGATTTGTCCGGAACGTTAATTTGCCTCAAAACTCTTGGACTGAAAAAGCCAAAATTGGGTTAAAACTTTGTCCATATCCCTTTTTATTAGGCTTTCAGGTGCTATCTTAGTACCTTATTAATGTTTTTTATTCCGGTAATTATTCTTAATTTTGCAAAATGTTTTTGAGAAACAATTATCTTTTTTCCTTACTCCTGGTTATAATTACCCTCAATTCATGTAGTGAGTATCAGAAGGTTTTGAAAAATCCCAATTCTAAGGCGAAATATGAGCTTGCTGAAAAACTCTATGACGAAGGAGATTTTAAAAAGGCTAATCGCTTATTAGAACAAATAGCTCCGAGCTATGTGGGCAAACCACAGGGAGAACGGGTGATGTTCTTTTTTGCCAAGAGTTACTTTGAAATTGAGGATTACAATTTTGCTGGCTATCAATTTGAACGGTTTTTAAAATCATATCCCAAAAGTGATAAGGCCTCAGAAGCGGCATTTCTTGGGGCGAAAAGCTATTATATGCTTTCACCAAAATATTCTGTAGACCAGACTGATACGGACAAGGCTCTCACCAAATTGCAGCTATTTATAAATCTTTACCCGGAATCTGAGTTTTTTGCAGAGGCTAATATAATGGCTAAGGAGTTAACAACTAAGAAAGAACGAAAAGCTTTTGAAGTTGCAAAGCAATTTACAAAACTAGGTAAGTCTTACATTTTAGATTACAGTATTTCAGCCATAGCTGCCTTAGATAATTTTATTTCAGACAACCCTGGTTCAATATATCGCGAGGAAGCGCTTTACCTGAAAATTGAGGCAACTACAAATTTAGCCTTGAACAGTACACAGAATCGCAAAAAAGAGCGCCTGGAAGATGCAAAAATGGCTTATAACAATTTGTTCAAATACTTTCCAGAAACCAAATATGCCGAAGTAGCTAATGATTTGATTGAAGAAGTAGATGAGCAATTAAACAATTTTTCCGAACAAGAAAACCTTTCAAAATGAATATGAACGATTTGAAGAATTCCAAAGCACCGGTTTCAACAGTTACCATCAATAGAAACGAGTTTGATGAGAAGACAGATAATATTTATGAAGCTATATCTGTAACCGCCAAAAGAGCAATCCAGATTAATTCTGAAATCAAAAAGGAACTTTTAGAAAAACTAGAAGAATTTGCAACCTATAGTGATAGTCTGGAGGAAGTATTTGAAAATAAAGAGCAAATTGAAGTTTCAAAATTTTACGAAAAACTTCCCAAACCACATGCTTTGGCTATAATAGAATGGTTGGAAGATAAAATATACTATAGGAATACAGAGAAAGACCAGCAGTAATATGTTGAGCGGCAAGAAAATCCTTTTAGGTATCACCGGAGGTATAGCTGCTTACAAGACCGCTTTTCTTGTTAGATTATTAATTAAAGCAGGCGCTGAAGTTAAGGTTATCTTAACTGAAAGCGCTCTTTCTTTTGTTACCCCTCTTACCTTAGCAACCTTATCAAAGAACCCTGTACTGACCAGTTTTATACAAGAAGAAGAAGGAAGTGTGGACTGGAACAACCACGTAGAACTTGGCTTGTGGGCAGATATTATGCTTGTTGCTCCTGCAACAGCTAATACGCTGAGTAAAATGGCGAATGGTACTTGCGATAATCTATTACTGGCTACCTATTTCTCAGCTAAATGTCAGGTATTCTTTGCTCCAGCCATGGATCTTGATATGTATAAGCACCCGGCAACAAAAGCTAGCCTTAAAAAATTACGGACTTTTGGTAATATCATGATCCCTGCCGGTGAAGGTGAATTGGCAAGCGGATTATTTGGCGAAGGACGTATGGCAGAACCGGAAGATATTGTTCAGTTCATGCAGGAATTTATTTCTGACACCTCACCGCTAAAAGGAAAAAACATATTGATTACAGCCGGACCTACCTATGAAGCAATAGACCCGGTGCGTTTCATTGGCAATCATTCATCAGGTCTTATGGGATTTGAATTGGCAAAGGCTGCGGCTAATCTTGGGGGGCAAGTTGTTTTGGTTACAGGACCTTCTCACTTATCCGCAGATAATCCGTCTATAGAAATCGTTAGGGTAGTATCTGCTCAGGAAATGTTTCATGCGGTTCATAAGTACTATGATGTGTGCGACATTGCTATAAGTGCTGCTGCAGTATCTGATTACAGACCGGATAGCGTTTCTGAACAAAAAATAAAGAAAGACTCCAAAACGCTTCAAATTAACTTTGTTAAAAATCAGGATATTCTTTTGTCAATGGGCGATAAGAAGAAGAATCAATATTTGGTAGGTTTTGCTTTGGAGACTGAGAACGAACTTGAAAATGCAAAAAATAAATTACTCAAAAAGAATTTAGATGCCATTGTTCTTAATTCCCTGAATGACAAAGATGCAGGGTTTGGGAAATCAACAAACAAAATAACATTCATAGATAAGAATTTGGACATAAAAACGTTTGAAGTAAAGAATAAGGCCGAAGTTGCCTTAGACATATTGAACGAAATCATCTACAGGGGTCATGCGTAATTTTTTAATTCTATTTTTTAGTCTTCTTTTTACCAATTTTATCAATGCCCAGGAACTTAATTGTGAAATTACGGTTAACGCAGATCAGGTTAATCAGACTAACAGGCAAATATTTTTAACTTTGGAACGCGCTTTGAATGATTTTGTCAATAAAAGCCAATGGACGAATAGGATTTACAATGAAAATGAGAAAGTTAATGCCAGAATGTTTATTACTGTAACGGACTACGCCTCTGACAGATTTAGCGCAAATATTCAGATTCAGTCTTCTCGTCCTGTTTTTAATACCTCCTATGAAAGCCCCATTTTTAATTATAAGGACAATGAGTTCAATTTTCGTTATATAGAGTTTCAACCTTTGGTCTATAACCGCAATGTTTTTGATTCTAATTTAGTTGGCGTAATCTCCTATTATGTTTACGTAATACTTGGGCTCGATGCCGATACTTTTACGCTTGAAGGAGGCACAGAATTCTATAAAGAAGCGCAACAAATTGTAAACCAGGCTCAGGGATCTAGCTTTTCGGGCTGGAGTCAATCAGCTTCTAATAACAGGACAAGATTTGTATTGGTAGATAACCTGTTGTCAAATACTTTTAGAGAATACAGGATTGCCATGTACAATTATCATCGAAAAGGTTTGGATATATTAGGGGATAATAATAGCACTGGCAAGCAAGTAATTGCAGGTTCTATGAGATTGTTCGAGACCTTAACTCAAAGAAGGCCTAATGCATTCTTAATTCAAACTTTCTTTGACGCCAAATCTGAAGAAATACAAGATATTTTTTCTGATGGGCCAAAAATTGATGTTGTCGCCCTAAAAGAGACCTTAAACAAAGTAGCACCATTTTATTCTTCTACCTGGGATGAAATAACATATTAATCAGATACTTTTCATTCCAATAATAATTTATCTTTACAGCTCATATAAGTAAACTGTGCTGATAAATCTTTCTATAAAAAATTATGCATTAATTGATAATCTCAACGTAAACTTCACGAGCGGATTTACAACAATTACAGGTGAAACAGGAGCCGGAAAGTCTATTCTTTTAGGTGGTTTGTCAATGGTTTTGGGCAAACGCGCAGATTTGTCTTCGCTAAAAGATAAAGAAAGCAAATGTGTGATTGAAGCCGTTTTTGATATCAAAAATTATAATTTAAAACCATTTTTTAAAAGACATGATCTGGAGTATGATTCCAATACTATTATAAGAAGAGAAATACATCCAAACGGTAAATCCAGAGCATTCGTAAATGACTCCCCGCTTACGTTGGATATATTGACACAATTTGGGAAAAGACTTGTTGACATACATTCACAGCACCAGACTTTACAGTTAACTGAACACGATTTTCAATTAAAACTAATTGATGCATTTGCTGATAATACAACTTTACTGAATGCCTACGCCAATAAACTAACAAAATACAAAACGGTGTTGCAGGAATTTGAAGAGCTCGTTGAATTTCAAAAAAACGCAAATAAAGAACATGACTACAATACATTCTTGTTAAATGAATTGGATGTAATATATCTTGAAGAAGGTCTCCAGGAAAAATTGGAAGATCAGTTCCAACAATTGAATAATGTTGAGACTGTTCTTGAAAATTTATCTAAAGGAGATCAGATACTGAGGGATGAGCAAATAGGAATTTTGAGTTTGTTTCAGGAACTTAAGTCGATTTCGGTAAAACTGTCCCAAATTGGAAACAAGTTTACAATACTTAAGGATCGAATTGATTCAATTTTTATCGAATTAAAAGACGTCGCCGAGGAAATGCAAATTCTTATGGAGTCTGTTGAACCAGATCCCGGGAAACTTGACGAAATCAACACTAAATTACAGGTATTATATGACCTGCAAAGAAAACATGACGTATCTAATATCTCTCAATTAATAGATATCAGGAAATCACTTGAAAACAAGGTTAGCGCAACTCAAAATCTTGAAGAAGAAATTGAAGATAAAAAAAGTTTAATTGAGGAATTAAGGAAAGAACTGGATAAAGATGCCAACGCGCTAACTGTTCGCCGAAAGAAGGTTATCCCGGAAATAAAGAAAAAACTTGAAACTTCTTTGAGCTCCCTGGGGTTAGCCAATGCCACCTTCAAAATTCAGATTGCCCCTGCTGAAGAATATAAAAATAATGGTAGGGATACGCTGATATTTCTATTTTCAGCTAATAAAGGATCTGATTATAATACCTTAAAAAAGGTTGCTTCGGGAGGAGAACTCTCCCGTATAATGCTCGTAATAAAATCTATACTTGCGCGCTATGAGCATTTACCTACATTAATGTTCGATGAGATAGATAGTGGTGTTTCGGGTGAAATATCGAATCGAATGGGGGATATTATGCATAAAATGAGCCGGAACATGCAGGTATTTTCAATAACCCATCTTCCTCAAATTGCTTCGAAGGGGGATCATCATTTTAAAGTGTTTAAAACTGATAAAGATGATAGTACTCAAACCCAAATGAAAGAATTGCTGGAGGATGAGAGAGTATTTGAGTTGGCGGAAATGCTGGGAGGTAAAAGTCTTTCTGATTCTGCACTGGCGCATGCAAGAGAGCTTTTGAATTAAAGAGCAAAACCTCAATAAGTTTCAATTTTCCCTTTCGTGATGTCTTTCAAATATACCATTGTAGCGGTTTTGTTTCTACTTTTTTAGATATCTTTGACTTCAATTTAAATCAAAGCACTTTAACATGGCATATAATTTATTAAAAGGGAAAAAGGGAATTATTTTTGGAGCACTTGATGAAAATTCAATTGCATGGAAAACAGCCGAACGTGTTCATGAAGAAGGCGGTAAATTCGTTCTTACAAATGCTCCAATTGCCATGCGAATGGGTCAGATTAATGCTCTGGCAGAGAAAACCGGATCACAAATAATTCCTGCAGATGCCACTAATGAAGATGATTTGAATGAATTGATTACAAAGTCTATAGAAATCTTGGGAGGAAAACTGGATTTCGTCCTACACTCAATAGGAATGTCGGTTAATGTCCGCAAAGGGCGTTTATATACCGATGAAAAATATGACTTTACAACTAAAGGATGGGATGTTTCTGCACTTTCATTCCATAAGGTTATGCAAGGCCTATATAAAGCTGATGCTATGAATCCCTGGGGAAGTATAATAGCATTGACATATATGGCTGCCCAACGTACATTTCCGGATTATAATGATATGGCAGATAATAAAGCTTATCTTGAATCTGTTGCCAGGAGTTTTGGTTACTTTTTTGGAAAAGAGAAAAAGGTAAGGGTCAATACTATTTCACAATCTCCTACACCAACTACGGCAGGACAGGGAGTGAAAGGTTTTGATAGTTTTATTAATTACGCGGAAAAGATGTCTCCTTTGGGCAATGCTACGGCTCAGGATTGTGCGGATTACACCGTTTCGCTTTTTTCAGATCTTACGAGAAAAGTTACGATGCAGAATTTGTTTCATGATGGTGGATTTTCTAATACAGGAGTAAGTCAGGAGGTAATTGAGCATTTTGCTGAATAGAAGGATTTATAAAATTAGGAAGCCATCCCAATAAAGGATGGCTTTTATGTATACCCTAATTATAGTATGAAATTTTCTTTTTCTTTAATTATTCCTGTGTTCAACAGACCTGATGAAATTCGGGAACTGTTGGAGAGTCTGTTGCATCAGTCCTATGATGAACCATATGAAATAGTTATAGTTGAAGATGGCTCTGTTACAACTTCTAAAACAGTTATTGAAGAATATAGAGCAAAATTGAATATTACGTATCTTTTTAAAAAGAATACGGGGCCGGGAGATTCCAGAAATTACGGTATGCATCGCGCTGGCGGGAATTATTTTATAATATTGGATTCAGATTGCATAATACCGGTCAATTATCTCGAAAGGGTAGCCCATTCCTTAAATACGAAATACGTAGATTGTTTTGGTGGCCCTGATGCCGCTCATTACACATTCACAAAAGTTCAGAAGGCCATAAATTATGCCATGACTTCGATTTTCACTACCGGAGGAATTAGAGGAAGTAAAAAAACTGTAGATAAATTTCAGCCCAGAAGTTTTAATATGGGGATTTCTAAAAAGGCTTTTGAAGACTCTGGAGGATTTGGAAATATACACCCGGGAGAGGACCCGGATCTTAGTATGCGCTTATGGGAAAAAGGCTATGAAACTAAATTAATCAGTGAAGCGTTTGTGTACCACAAGCGAAGAATTAGCTTCAATAAATTCTTTTTGCAGGTAAAAAAGTTTGGTATGGTACGCCCAATTCTGAATAACTGGCATCCAGGTTCTTCCAGATTATTCTATTGGTTTCCTTCACTTTTCTGCATCGGGTTCATATTTTCTATTATTTTACTGTTTACAGGGTGGGGAAGATATCCATGGCTCGCAATACTTTATTCCGCGTATTTTGCGTTTATTTTTTTAGATGCCTTAATAAAGAATAAAAATCTTGTAGTTGCTCTTTTAGCTATTTTTGCAGTAATGATTCAATTTTTCGGTTATGGATATGGTTTTCTAAAATCAGTAATCTTGGTTAATTTTAGCAAAAGTAAACCGCAGGTAATTTTTCCCGAATTGTTTTTTAAGCAAAATTAATGGAGCAGAATGAAGTCAAAAGGAGTAATGACAAAAGAAAGATAAATATTTTTCTAATCTTTCTTTTATGCTCTTTTCTTGCCTGGCTTGTTAGTAAATTATCAGAAACTTATGTTGACCGGACTACTTTTGATCTGGAGTATATTAATGTTCCGGACAGCCTGCTTTTATCTGATAATGCCATAAAAAATGTTGATGTTAGGCTTAGAGCAAGTGGATTTCAATTCCTGGGATTAAATTACAATAGAAAAAATATTAGGATTGACCTGTCTGCCATGACAAATAATCAATCAAATTTTTATATTACCCAACTTGATTTCAGGAAACAGATAGAGAGCCAATTGTCTGCATCTATGACCCTTATGGAAATAGACAGGGATACCTTGTTACTCGATTTTTACAAGCTTGAAACAAAAGAAGTTTCTGTCTCTCCGAATATTAACTTAAATCCGGCCCAGAATTACCTTGTAGACGGTAAATTAGCCATAGAACCGGCACTAATATTTATATCAGGTCCAAAAGAGGAGCTAGATCTGGTAAATTCAGTTTCAACCTCTGAAGTTGAACTAAATGACATTAGTGAAGATTTTTCAATAGTAGTAGAACTTGTATTGCCAGAAGAGCTAAAGAATTCTGAACTTTCCGAAAAAGAGGTAAGAATCTCTGGTAATGTTTTTCGATTCTCTGAAAAAGTAATAGAAGTTCCGGTTGAGGTTATTAATCTCCCTGAGGGAACTCAGATAAAAACTTTTCCCAGTACACTTGAAGTGCTTTGCAAAGCCAGAATAGATCGATTAAAAGATATTAGTCCTTTAGACTTTAAAATTGTAGCTAATTTTCAGGAACAAAGAGATAAGAATAAAAAACTTCAAGTAAGCCTAATAGAAGAACCAGGTAATGTCTATAGTGTTCAGTTGTTAAAGAATGAAGTAGAATTTATCTTAAAACGACAATGAAGATTATAGGACTAACGGGGGGTATTGGCAGTGGAAAAACAACAGTGGCCAAGTTATTTACAGAGTTAGGTGTGCCGGTATATAACTCTGATCTGAAAGCCAAAAAGCTAATGCAGGATTCTAAAGAGGTTAGAACTGCCATAATTGATCTTTTGGGGGAGGAGTCTTTTACATTTAAAAAGTTAAACAAAAAATATATAGCTGATAAGGTTTTTGGCGATAAAGAATTACTTCAAAAGCTAAATGCCATTGTACATCCGGCCGTTAGAAAAGACTTTATTAGTTGGGTGAAAACGAAAAGAACTCCATATGTGATACAGGAGGCGGCAATACTTTTTGAAAACAACTCCTATAAGAGTTTTGACAAAGTAATACTTGTTAAGGCCCCAAAAGAGCAACGTTTAGAAAGAATATTAGCAAGAGATAATATATCAAAGGAAGAAATTTTAGCACGCATGGAGAATCAATGGGACGATTCTAAAAAGATTCCCTTGGCTGATTTTACAATCGAGAACACTGACTTAGAAGAGACTAAATTACAGGTTGAAAATCTTCACCGTCAACTTACTAAAATAGTGGTCTAGACGCTTTTTTAACATTTTTGTTAAGGTTAGGTTAAACAGGCAATCCGCTAAATGTTAAATTTTTAAATTTACCATATCGATGAATAAGAGATTATTTGTTAGCCTGGTCATTTTAATGAGCCTCTCTCTTATTGGGATTATCTCTGTACAACTGTATTGGATAAAGAGTTCTGTCGAGGATAAAGAAGAACAATTTTCAAATACAGTTTCAGAAGTTCTTAATAAGGTAATAGACAAAATTGAAGACCGCGAGATGGGCGACTACTCGGAGAGATTTTTAAATCTCAAGGATAGTGTAGGGGAGTTTAAAAGTTCCCATTTGAGCAACATTTTTTTTATTGATCGGGATATAAACTCTAATGAAATTCTGTTCTATTCACATGGAATTTTAGAAGAGGATTATAATATCGCGTCTACGTTCTTTGACAATAGCAATGGTAACGATACCACAACAATAAAAAATTACACCAGTAAACGCACAAAAACAGTTTACAAGGAGGATTTTGGACTGGATGGTAAAAGCTACAAACTAAACCCTATTCAAAAATTAGAGAAGGTAGGAGGTTTATCATCTATAGATAAAGCAATTTTTGACGATGTTTATCGCGAATATGCGGAAAAAGTTCCAATTCATAAACGCGTTTCAAAACAAGAAATAGAATTATTGCTAGACCGCGAGTTGGAGAACCGGGGTATAGATATTGATTATGAGTATGGAGTCTATAGCAAAGGCTTACCGACCAAATTGAAGTCCCAAAGATTTAAATATGGCGGTACAACGGTCTATAAAGCCCCATTTTTTAAGAACAGTGAGGGATTGAGTAATTTTACATTCTTATTATCATTTCCAAAAAAGAAAAAGTTTTTACTACAAACCATTCTCGGAATGGCAATTTTATCTCTAGTTTTCACACTCATCATCGTTGTGGCTTATTCTGGTGCAATTTATCAGTTAATTAAACAGAAGCAGATTTCAGAGATAAAGTCAGATTTCATAAATAATATGACTCATGAGTTTAAAACACCCATTGCTACAATAAACTTGGCGGTTGAAGCAATTAAAAATCCTAAAATTATTGGAGATCAGGAAAAGGTGCAGCGTTATTTGCAAATGATAAGACAGGAGAACAAAAGGATGCATGCGCAGGTTGAAAATGTACTTAGAATCTCTAAACTGGAAAAAAATCAATTAGATATAAGTAAGGATCGCGTAGATGTTCACGATATTATTAAAAAAGCAATTACTCATGTTCAGCTTATTGTGACGGATAAGGGAGGATATATTAATACACATTTAGATGCTATAAGATCTGAAGTGTTGGCTAATGAGATGCATTTTGGAAATGTAATTGTAAACATTTTGGATAATGCCGTGAAATACTCACCCGAATCACCAAAAATTGATGTTTTTACAGAGATCGCCAATAATTATATAGTCATAAAAGTTCAAGATCAGGGTGCAGGAATGAGCAAAGTTGTGTTGAAAAGAGTTTTTGAAAAATTTTATCGGGAGCACACCGGTGATATACATAATGTTAAAGGACATGGGCTAGGGTTAGC
>Ga0316198_10000371_pt1 | contig 23171 bp, 18 predicted proteins | sample OudBieAanoxic_MG_FD_204935 | JGI IMG/M metagenome (GOLD analysis project Ga0316198, IMG submission 204935) | Coastal sediment microbial communities from Oude Bieten Haven, Netherlands - site A anoxic | ecosystem: Environmental > Aquatic > Marine > Coastal > Sediment | place: Netherlands...
AAGCTAATGTGCCTCGCATGCTAAGACCGAAAGCATGATTAGATGCAATCTCCTATGTGGTTAGGCCCGATCTTTAAGCGCAACGCCCCGCAAACCGAAATGATTCTCTTTTTGATTGTCATATGCCATTTTTCATATAATGGCAAATCACGCCCGATTGGAACCGGCAGATACAGAAAACCCGGCACGGCTGGCCGGGTTCGGACGAACGGAGTGGGATGTAACCGGGGAAGCGTACCCCCGTTGAGAATGTCAATCAACGTTAACTGTCACCTGTTTTGGTTTTTCTTCTTCCGGTTTCGGCACCTCGATCCGGAGCACACCATCGTTGAATCTGGCTCTTATCTTCTCAGGTTTTACGACGTAATGAAGGTTAAACGCCCGCCTGAATGATCCGTATGCCCTTTCCCGGCGGTAATAATTTTCCTCCTGCCCTTCATTTCCGACCTTACGCTCGCCCCTGATGGTCAGTATATTGTCTTTCACCTCGACCGACACATCCGCCTTGATGACCCCTGGGAGTTCCACCTCTAATACCACGCCGGTCTCTGTCTCGAAGATGTCAACGGCTGGCCGCCAACCGGTCAGATTCGGATCGTCAGCCGGGTCACTTTTTTGTGGGAAAGCGTCATCAAAAAGCCTGTTGATACGATCCTGAAGTGTGGCCACTTCTCTGAACGGATCCCAGCTGACAATCGTCATTTTTTTCCTCCCTTGTGGATTAGATAGGTAGTGAAAAGATTAAGCACGGCGCGCATCCTGTCAAGCAAATCGGCAACGGTTACGCTCACCGATATCGTCACCCATTTGCCGCTAAGCATCTGTATGTTCACCCCTGAAATGTTTAATTTATCGGTTGCTGGCCGGATTTGGTTCTATTTACAAATCCGACTTTCGGTGTTAGGTTTCGACACCTTTTTCCGATGACTGACCGCCATCGTCGAGATGATATTTGACGTTGACGGCTTACAATTATGATTCATTGCGAACAGGAGAACTAAGATATGGATTATATCAAAATCCGATTCGGCAATGATCTCGAAAAGATCGCATCTCAACTGGAGAAAACGTTCGAGGACATGTTTCGGCCGCGTCCGGTTAGCCCGATGTTCGCTTCATCGAAGTCCGCATGGAACCCACAAATGGATATCTACGAGACTCCCGAAGAAATCATTGTGCGCGCCGAAATTGCCGGGGTCGATGAAGACGAACTCGAAGTTGAAATCGACAGTCGCGCAGTAAAGATCAAAGGCCGGCGCGCACCAATGCAGAAAATCGACAAGGCCACCTATCGGCTGGCCGAAATTCAATACGGAAAGTTCGAAAGAGTCTTGTACCTTCCGGTGCCCATCGACACCGAGGTGATCTCGTCTTCCTATGTCAACGGCTTTCTGCAACTGAGATTGGCAAAGCAGCCAAAAGAAAAATCATATTCGATCCCGATTGAAGAGGGATGAGGTGCCGGCACGCTAATTCTCGGCACCATTGGTAACGACAGACCCGCTTAACCATGAGTTGCAATTTCTGGAGGGAAACATGACAGAACCGCAGGCCCCCAAGCCCAAGAGCCCGGAAGATCTTCCTGACATTCTACCCATTATGCCCTTATTCGATGCCGCACTCTTTCCAAAGATGGTCCTGCCACTGGCCGTCCTGCAGGAAGAATCCATCCAGCTGATCGATGAGGCCATGTCAAAAAATCGCATTATCGGGCTGGCAGTGGCAACGAACAGGACCGACAAGACCCCCTACCCAAAGGAGGATCTGGCCAAAATTGGGACAACCGCCTTGATTCTAAAAATGGCCAAGACCGAGGATCAAAAGGCCCAACTATTGGTCCAGGGCCTGAGTCGCTTCAAAGTCACTGCTTTTCAAAACGGGCACCCATACCTTATTGCGCAGGTGGAACACCTGACGGACACGGACACCAAAGACAATGAGACTGAAGCACTGATGTCCAATTTGGTCGGTCTGTTTATAAAAATCGTCGAGTTGTCGGCCGGATTACCCGAAGAAATGGGCGGTATGGCCAAATCGATACAGGAACCCGGAACCCTCGCCGATATGGTTGCCTCAACGATCAATTCCACCACCGAAGAAAAACTCAAGGTCCTGGAGACAACCGATGTCAAAGAGCGCTTAAAGGAAGTTACCCGCCTGGCAAATCATCAGTTGGACATTCTTGAGCTGGGCAATAAAATTCAGTCACAAGTAAAAGGTGACATGGAAAAAAGTCAACGGGAGTATTACCTGCGGCAGCAGTTAAAAGCAATAAAGGAAGAGTTGGGCGAAAAAGATGAATCTTCCGTCGAGGTTGAAGAGTATCAGACAAAGATCGCCGAAGCCAACCTGCCGGAAGAAGCCCGCAAAGAAGCCGAACGGGAACTCAGCCGTCTCGAACGCATGCATCCCAGTTCGGCGGAGTATACCGTAGCGTCCACTTACTTGGACTGGCTTACGTCTATGCCCTGGCACGACAGCACAGATGACACGCTTGATATCCGCAAAGCGGTGAAAATCCTCGATGAAGATCACTTTGGATTGGAAAAACCGAAAAAAAGGATTGTCGAATATCTCGCCGTTCGCAAACTCAAACCCGAATCCAAAGGTCCCATACTCTGTTTCGCGGGTCCCCCCGGAACCGGAAAAACATCCCTTGGCCGTTCCATCGCCAGGGCACTTGGTCGAAATTTTCATCGAATTTCACTGGGCGGTGTTCACGATGAGGCCGAGATCCGTGGACACCGGCGGACCTATGTCGGGGCCATGCCCGGTCGGATCATCCAGGGCCTGAGGCGCGCCGGATCAAACAATCCGGTCTTTATGCTGGATGAAATTGATAAGGTTGGCAGCGACTTTCGGGGGGACCCTTCTTCGGCTTTACTCGAGGTTCTCGATCCGGAGCAGAATTTCTCTTTTTCCGACCATTATCTCGATGTCCCTTTCGATTTGTCGAAGGTCATGTTCATCACCACGGCCAATATTCTCGATACGATCCCACCGCCATTGCGGGACCGGATGGAAGTGCTTCAGCTTGTCGGATATACCGAGGATGAAAAAGTTAAAATTGCCAATCGATACCTCATTCCTCGACAGCGGCGGGAACACGGGCTAAAGGCGGATCAGATTCACTTTACCAAAGGTGCTGTTTGCCACGTCATTTCCGGCTACACGCGGGAAGCTGGACTGCGAAACCTGGAACGAGAAATTGCTGCCATCTGCCGCGGTGTTGCCAGCAAGATCGCCACCGGCCAAATTGAATCCGTATCCGTAAAAGTCTCCAACGTATCGAAGTATCTCGGAGCGGTGCGTTTTACTTACGAATCCAAGGCCAGAATTCAAACACCCGGTGTGGCCATGGGACTGGCCTGGACCCAAACCGGAGGGGAACTGCTCTTCATCGAAGCCACATCCATGAAAGGCAATAAGGGGTTGACCTTGACCGGCCAGCTCGGTGATGTGATGAAAGAGTCGGCAACCGCCGCACTCAGTTTTATTCGGGCTAATGCCAAAACCCTGGGCATCCCGGAAGATTTTTTCACCAAAAAGGACATTCACATCCACATACCCGCCGGTGCCATCCCCAAAGATGGGCCGTCTGCCGGCGTGACCATGCTTTCCGCTTTGGTATCCCTATTGACCGGCAGGACCATAAAAAAAGATCTGGCCATGACCGGCGAAATCACCTTGCGAGGACAGGTATTGCCGGTTGGGGGCGTCAAGGAGAAGGTGCTGGCTGCCCATCGTGCCGGGATAAAAACGATCATCCTGCCCGCATGGAACAATAAAGATCTGGACGACATTCCTAAAAAAGTCCAAAAAGACATCACGTTCCAATTCGCTGACAAGATGCTGGATGTCTTGAAACTCGCACTGGAATCATGACAATTGACAGCCTGTGCCCAATCCAACCGCTATCTGAGGTTAATCCTCGGATGCTATTGATCAGGAGAAAGCGTTTGATATAACCGTCGCAATCGGGTATTGATTACCGTCAACTGTTAAGGACTCAACAGTGCCCGGATCGGGCTGCGAACCGATCCGGGTACCGATTCTTCTGATCACAACCCGGATTCGACCTGACACACATGTTTCAAAAAATTGACGCCCGGAACCGACGCGTCACCGATGGCAATTTCAAAACCGCCTTTTTGTGGCTCACTGCCGCGATGTTTATTATCGGCTCTTGCACAACCGTATCTCAACCCCCTTCACGCCCAACCACCAAGAAATCCAAGCCGTCCAAGCCATATCAGATTTACGGCCAATGGTATTATCCCCGCGCCCACGCACAGGGGTTCACTCAAACCGGACTCGCCTCGTGGTATGGTAAAGACTTCCATGGTCGCAAAACTGCCAACGGTGAAATTTACAATATGTACGGGGTTTCGGCAGCCCATAAAACCCTGCCGTTCAACACGATCGTCAAAGTTCGCAATCTCGACAATCGCCGTGAACTTGAGCTGCGGATTAACGACCGCGGTCCATTCGTCCGCGGGCGGATTATCGATCTTTCTTACGGTGCTGCCAAAGAACTGGGCGTCGTGGGCCCGGGAACGGCGCGAGTCGAAATTATCGCCCTCGGCGCCGGTAGAAGTTCTTCAGGATCGGACGCCACCGGTAAAACTCTCGAGCCGATAGATTACGACGCAGGAAAGTTCACCTTTCAGGTCGGTGCGTTCCGCGACCGCAGCAACGCCGAAAACCTCAGGTCAAAACTGGACCAAGCCTATCAGAACGCGCACATCGCCACCTATGATACCGGAAGCGGTCTATATTACCGGGTCCGCGTCGGTTTTTTTACCAGCTTGGAGGAAGCACGCAAAGGCGAGGAAATCCTCATCAGGGACGGATACGAGCCTTTTGTGGTCGCCGAATGAGCCACACTATCGGGAAAAAAGGCTCCAAACCAAAATTACATGACATCTCTTCGGAGAATGGCTGAGCAAAACAGTGAATCCGATATCGGAACTGCAAAAGATTGTCTTCCTGGATCGCGACGGCGTCATCAACAGAGATTCGCCCGCTTACATCAAAGACTGGAACGAATTCGAATTTCTACCGGGAAGCCTCGAGGCCTTGCAGCGTCTTGCCGCTGCCGATTTTGTCACCATCATCATCTCCAACCAATCGGCGGTTAACCGCGGTCTTATGTCTCTGGAAACCCTTCTCGACATACACCAGCGGTTAAAAGATGCCGTCGCTATAGGTGGCGGACACATTGCAGATGTCTTCTTCTGCCCTCACCGTCCGGATGAAGGGTGTGACTGCCGCAAACCGAAACCCGGCCTGATAATGCAAGCCTGTCGCAGTCATAAAATAGAGGTGAAAGAAACGGTCATGATCGGCGATAGCGCCAAAGATATCGAATGCGCCCGCAAGGCAGGATGCGCTGCAGCGGTGCTGGTCAAAACCGGCAATGGACTAAAGGCGCTGGAGATCCTCGAACGCAAGGGTATCTCAATCGACTTCGTGGCCGAAAATCTCGCCGCTGCATCCGATTGGATCCTGTCCCGGTAGTCTCCGACGGCCACACCGGACCCAAACCTCAACAGAAGTGGCTGTTGAGCCCCATTTCATGCGGATGAGACAACCCTATTGGGATTCAATAGTTTTCGAATGGAAAATCTAAATTTTGAATGATTCTGCAATTCCTCAAGACGCCCTTCAGGCGGTTTCCTTCGAGGGGCACATTGACAAAATAACCTACTACAATCCCGATAACCAGTTCGCCATATTACGCTTCCGGGTTGCCAGAACCGACAGCCTGGTCACTGTCTTCGGCCACATGCCACGACCCCGTCCCGGAACGGAAATGCGCATCACCGGATCCTGGGAAACCCACAAACGTTATGGGCAACAGCTCCGCATCGTTTCTGCGCAAACGGTTCTGCCGGCTACCATCGAAGGCATTCGGCAATATCTGAGCACCGGTTTTGTTAAGGGTGTCGGACCCAAAATTATCGCGAAAATGGTCGATCATTTCAAAGCAGAAACATTGCAAGTGATCGAAAAAGCTCCGCAAAAGCTTCGTGAAGTCAAGGGTATCGGTGATAAAACGGCCCGGTTGATTGCGAATGCATGGAAAAACGAGCATGTCATCCGAAGTCTGATAAATTTTCTGCAAGCCAACGACCTCAGGCCCGCCTATGCTTCCCGGATATACGCAGAGTACGGTGACGAATCATTGGAAATTCTGAAGGAGGATCCCTATCGCCTGGTTCATGACCTGCCCCGAATCGGCTTCAGTATCGCCGATGCCGTCACGCAGCATGCCGGAACGCCGCCCGACGATCCTCAGAGGGTTCAAGCCTGTGCCCTGCATACACTGAGGGAAGCCGCCGAAGATGGCAACACGTTCATTTCGAGGGCTGACTTGGCGGATCGTTGCCGGCAGGTCTTCAATATCGATTCCGGCGCAGTCGCAACGGCGGTGAAAGAACTGGTGTCCGCGAGCGAGGTCATCTTGGAAGACCTTCCGGTCGTTCCACCCGCCCAGGCGGTTTACCTGACAGCCCTTCACTGGGCCGAGAGCGGTATCGCCAACAGGCTCAAAGCGCTGTTGTCACTTCCGGCGGAATCAACCGACCTGAATCGGGATCACATCGCTGAAAGGGTTCTCAGGCAATTGGCCATTGAATTGTCCCCCGAGCAGACAGGCGTCATCGCAAACATTTTTACCTACCGGGTGGCCATCATCACCGGTGGTCCCGGAACGGGGAAGACGACCCTTATTCGGGCGATCACCGCAGTCTTCAATTCTCTGGGCAAAAAGATCCTACTGGGTGCTCCGACAGGACGGGCCGCTCGGCGGCTATCCGAAATTACCCGCTGCAATGCGCATACGATCCACAAACTCTTAAGATACAACCCGATTGAGGACAACTTCCAACACGATCTGGACAATCCACTCCAAGCCGATGTGGTGATCATCGACGAAGCGTCCATGGTGGATACCGTTCTGATGAACCATCTGCTTAATGCCGTTCATGTGACATCCCGACTCATTTTCGTTGGAGATGTTTTTCAGTTGCCTTCGGTCGGCCCGGGTAACGTTTTGGCCGACCTGATCCATTCGAAAGCCATTCAGACGTTCGAGTTGACCGAAATTTATCGTCAAAGCCGGGAGAGTGCGATTATACTCAATGCCCATCGTGTGCGCCGCGGAGAGCAACCGGAACTCCCACCAGTCGATTTCCCCGAGCAGGCATCGGACTTTTACTTTTTTGAAGAACAACGTCCGGAAAAGGCTGTGGCGCTCATCATCGAGCTGTGCTGCAGTAAAATCCCGACGCGCTTCGGGCTCGATTCAAAAAGCGATATTCAGGTCCTTACCCCTATGCATAAGGGAATCGCCGGTACGATAAATCTCAATCGAGCCATTCAGCGTCAAATAAATCCGCATCCCATCGAAATCCGGGTCGCCGGCCAATCCTTCAGGCCGGAGGATAAGGTCATGCACCTCAAAAACAATTACCGTAAAGACGTCTATAACGGCGATAGCGGGACTATCTGCGATATCGATCGTAAAAATGACATCGTTGCGGTCGATTACGACGGCCGGATTGTGGAATACACCCTCCCTGAGCTCGAAGACATCAGCTTGGCCTATGCGATTACCGTACACAAATCCCAGGGGTCGGAATATCCGGCAATCATCATGCCTGTCATGACCCAGCATTATGTCATGCTCCAACGCAATCTGCTCTACACGGCCATAACCCGCGGAAAACAATTGGTTGTCCTTGTCGGTACCCGCAAAGCGCTTAGTATCGCTCTCGCCAACATTCGGCCCAGATTGCGCCTTTCCAGGCTGGCCGATCGCCTGGCCGCAAATGATTGACCTTAGCGGGTATAACGGTGGCTCATTTTTCACGGGCAGGCCACCAATATCATTGCTTTGTGGCCTGTCCGTATTATATTACTTATAGAATCAATTAACGGTCCGTCACCCCTGCAGTCCTTGTCAACTTGCTCCGATTCGGCATAATACACTGGATCACGCAGCCATCACTTCTGTCCAGTTTCACCGGTTAAGCGCCTCTAAATGATCCGACCCAATCGTTGAATCTGCTCATTCAACTTAATGGCGAACCGGAACAGTTGTCGTTCGGCAAGGAGGTGACATTATGTATATTCAGCAGGCAGATTTCTTCTATGGCACGAGCATGACCTTTGCCAGGGCGGTCATGAAAATCGCTGACAAAGAATCTTATGGGGCCGGTGAAACGGTCTTCTCCGAAGGCGATGCAGCAGAACACCTTTATGTGCTTATCGAGGGCCGGGTTCAGATAATAATCGGGGAGTTGGGTCACATCGTCTACATCGTCAGCAAGGGTGGAGAGGCCTTCGGATGGTCAACCCTAGTGGGGCGCCAGCATTATTCCGCCACAGCCGAATGCCTCGAGCCGACCACGCTCTTAAAATTCGATCGGCAACGTTTCCAGCAAGTGTTGGAAAACGATCCGATCAGTGGTCAGATCCTGTACAAAGGGTTGGCCAAGACGCTGGCAAAACGGCTTCTTGAAACCTACAAGATGATCGCTGCACTGTCTGCGAGTGGAGCGAACATCGTGTCGGGTAGCGGTCAATTCCCGACTTACGAATCCGCAGAGTGACGTCACGCCAACCAAACGGTTTCTGCTTATGCCAAACCCGAAGATAGCATCTTTCAGGCGGCTCCGGAGATTCAAAGACCTCCAGCAGAGCGGGGGTTTTTAGCGATGGCTATTATGGGTGCGTCCAAGCGGAAGGTCATAGAGGGCGATGATGGGCGGATTACTGGCAAGTCATTGGACGTCCAAAATTTGTTCGCCTGAAGAGGTGATCCGTAGAATTAAACCCGGAATGAGTATTTTCATCGGAACCGGTGTGGCAGAGCCGCGTACCCTTGTCAGGGCCCTGATGAGCAGCAAATTTGGTAACCTCACCGATCTGGAACTTATCCAACTGGTGAGTTTCGGTGACGCCATATCTATCAAAGAACTCCGGACCCAGAAATACCGACTCAAAACATTCTTCTCCGGCTGGGTATCCCACAGGGCCATTTCCGATGGATACGTCGATCTGATTCCCAGCCGTTTCGCATGGATACCAGAACTCATCGAATCCGGCCAGGTTCCTGTTCATGCCGCTTTTGTTCAGATCTCGCCGCCGGACAAAACCGGGAACTGCAGCCTGGGGGTGGCCGTAGACGTCGCGCGGCTGGCAATGGAGAAGGCCGCGCTTGTGGCAGGGGAAATCAACACTCTGGTACCGCGCACTTTCGGTGACACTTTTGTACATGTTTCCGATTTTAACTATCTGGTGGAAGCCCATGACGCGCCCATCTATTTTGATCGCTGCGCTGTGGCGTCCGTCCATGACCAGGTGGCTGCCAATGTGGCCGAATTGATCGACGATCACAGCTGCATCGCCTTCTCGTTCGGGCCAATATTTGAGGCTTTGAGCCGCCACTTGGCTGACAAGAAACATCTGGGAGTTCACTCACCGGTTTTTACCGACGCTTTAATGGACTTAGTCAACTCCGGTGCCGTTACCAATCGATTCAAGGGCACCTACCGGGGCAAGTCCCTAACATCTTATGCCATCGGCACCTCGAATCTTCTTGCATGGCTGGACCAAAATCCTTTGGTGGAATTTCAGGCAATTGACAAGGTTTTCAGCCCGAGTGTTATTGGGCGAAACCCCAGTTTCACGGCTGTTGTCGCCATCCGAAAAATCGACCTGCTTGGTCGTGTTGCGCTTCCAATGGGCAAAAATACTGTGGCGACCGGACCGGCAGAACTGGCCGATTTGGTGAGTGGCACCAATATTTCACCGGGAGGACGAACGATATTTGCCCTAACAAGCCGTAACAGAGAAGACATCTCCAATATCCTGATATCAATTAAAGAATTCCCAAATGAGTTCCGTTCGAGGGAATTGGTTGACGTGGTGGTTACTGAATACGGTGTGGCCCGCTTGAAGGGCCTCACCCTGCGCGAAAGAGCCCAAGCGCTGATCGACATCGCTCATCCCGGAGATCGCCCTCTTCTGGTTGAACAGGCCAAAGCAGCTAAAATCATTTACCCGGATCAGATTTATCTGCCGGAAAGCGCCCGTCTTTACCCGGCTGAAATATCCGAACGCTATCATTGCAGGGACGGAACTGTGATTGGCTTTCGCGCCATCAAGCCATCCGACGAGGAGCAGATGCGTCAGCTTTTTTACCGGTTTTCGGATGAAGCCGTATATTATCGCTATTTCGGTCATGTGAAAACCATGCCCCACGCCAAGATGCAACAGTATGTCAACGTCGACTGGAGCGACACCCTGTCGGTCGTCGGGTTGGCTGAAGATGGCAAGCCATCCCGATTAATTGCCGAAGCGCGCTACATCGTTGAAAAACACCGGCCCTATGCCGAAGTCGTCTTTATCGTCGATGAAAGCTACCAGGGCTTGGGAATTGCGACGCATATGTATCGCATGCTCATTCGGCTGGCCAAGGAAAGAGGTGTGCAGGGTTTCACGGCAGATGTCCTCTTTTCGAACCTGGGAATGATGAAGGTGTTCCGAAAAGGCGATCTGCCGATCAAGGCGGAATTGGAAGAGGGAATTTATCATCTCCTCATCCCTTTCTATGAGGCACGGTCCGAAACCAGCCCCAACGCCATGACCAGGAAGGTCGGAAATGATACCGGAAATCAACGCAAGTCTATTGAATCAACCGTGAAGGCTCAGCGGGCATCACGCTGAGGAATCGGCCGGATCGGGTGACGCGTGAAGTTAGGCCTCCGATTCCGAGTTGGTGGGAATCGGTATTTTGACAAACTCTATGCCTTCTTCCTTGAGCACCTTTTCCTCTTCCGGTGAGCTGGTGCCTCTGATGTTACGTGGTTCAACGACGCCATAGTGAATCTTCAAGGCTTCTTTAGTGAAGTCACAACCCACATTGTCGAAATTCTTTTCGATATATTCCGTCATCAACCGGCCGAATTCGGCCACTTCCTTGTCGGTTGATAGCGGTACGGAAGCGGCGGAAGAGCGTGATGCGGATTTAATACCAAAAGTCGATGGAATTCTGGTGACCGCCGACACATGACAAATCGGGCAGGCAATCAACGCCTTCTTGTCTTGCTCTTTGTAGGCATTCTCGTCTTCAAACCAGCCTTCAAAGCGATGGTCATTGGCACACTGAAGATCGTATACAATCATTGCAACTCACCATTTCCGCAGTCAGGGCATTCCGGCCGTCGGTGTCCAAAACCGTACCACCCGTCTGTAATTAACATGAATTCAATAGTTTTTGAAGAAAGTATTGACAGAATCTTTGCGGATACGGAAAATATATCATACAATGTTTGTATCGGTTTGGTCAATCCGTTGCCGGATCAAACCAAACCGGCATCCCTGCCCGGCAGAATACGAACCACGGCTGCCGCCGAATGGTATTCACCAAGCAAAACCCGGGGCAGGGTTGAGAACCATCGGGTGAACTATCCGGGGCCGGCATGCTGCGGCAAGTGGGCGGCAGATAGATGAACCCTATGAATTGATGGCGTAAACAATAATTTGACAGACGATACGGTTGGAGCAATCCACCGGAACGGCTATATCATAAATAATGGCATCATCTCGAACCGCAACGCATCATCGGTATACTCCTGACCGGGGACGCTGACCTGCTGACGGTTCTTCAGCATCCTTGGCGTCAGACGATAATTCCAACGGTCGATTGATCAGCAGGAACGGGTGGCCGCCTGCGTTATCAGACACCCCCTGAACGCGACCTTACGAATCAGATAGGCACCCAAAGCCGTGAGATAGGTCCCCTCCGGCAGCGGTCAACCAAACGATACCATGACAGTTGATACAGATTTTTTGATTATCGGTAGTGGCATTGCCGGTCTTTCCTTCGCCCTAAAAGTTGCCGAACACGGTGAGGTCGCTCTGGTCACAAAGAAAGCGGTGATGGACAGCAACACCAACCTGGCCCAAGGCGGTATTGCATCCGTTTTCGATCCGCTGGATACATTTGACCTTCACATCCAGGATACGCTGGCATCCGGTGACGGGCTCTGTAACCAAGATGTCGTGGAAATGGTGGTTACGCGCGGGCCGGAATGCATTCGGAATCTTATTGATCTCGGAGTTGACTTCAATCTGAACCGATCGCCGGGTGCCGGATCCGTTCCGTCCGAATTCGACCTCGGTCGGGAGGGCGGCCATTCCCGCAACCGTATCGTACATGCCCAGGATATGACCGGCCGGGCAGTAGAAAACGTACTTGTCGAACGCGTTAGATCCCATCCCCGGATCTCTCTATACGAAAATCATATTGCCATCGACCTGATTACCTGCTCCACGCGGATGAAGCGCGGACAGGTCACAACCACCCATGAAGAAGTTTGCTGTGGCGCCTATGTGTTGGATCGAATAACCCAGCGTGTAGAAACCTTCAGGTCTAAAATCACCCTGCTGGCCACCGGCGGTACCGGTAAAGTCTACCTTTATACCAGCAACCCGGACATTGCTACCGGTGACGGCATCGCTATGGGTTACCGGGCGGGAGCCTCGGTAGCCAATCTCGAATTCGTCCAGTTTCATCCGACGTGCCTGTTCCACCCAGATGCCAAAAACTTTCTTATATCAGAAGCCGTCCGGGGTGAGGGCGGTGTTCTAATCGACAGTAACGGCCGGGCTTTCATGGAGGCCTACTCTCCCCAAAAGGATCTAGCCTGTCGGGACATCGTGGCTCGGGCAATTGACACGGAGCTAAAGAAAAGTGGCGCCGATTGCGTGTTTCTGGACGTCACCCCTCTGCCGAAAACATTCATCACTGACCGCTTTCCAAACCTTTACGAGAACTGTCTCTCTTTTGGGATCGATATGGCCGCAGATCCAATCCCCGTCGTCCCGGCGGCCCACTACATGTGCGGTGGCGTTGTTACGGATATGGCCGGCCGCGCCGACATTCACCGGCTCTATGCCGTCGGTGAGACCGCCTGTACCGGCTTGCATGGCGCCAACCGTCTGGCAAGCAACTCTCTTCTGGAGGCCCTCGTGTATGCCGACAACGCCGCCGGAATGGCGGTCGAAGACATGGACTCCGGCGAGTCCGCCTCTGTTCCTTCTCCGCCGGATTGGGATGAAACAGGCACCAGCGACAGCGACGAAATGATCATGGTTGCCCACAACTGGGACGAAATCAGACGTTTGATGTGGAATTACGTTGGTATCGTGCGTTCCGACAAAAGGCTGGAACGGGCCCAGCGACGCATCGAAATTATTCAAAAAGAAATCCACGAGTATTACTGGAATTTCAAAATTGTTTCCGACCTCATCGAACTGCGCAATATCGCAACCGTGGCGTCACTCATCATTCGATGTGCCTCCCACCGCAAAGAGAGCCGGGGGTTGCACTACAACATCCAGTACCCCCAACGTGACGACCAGTACTGGAATAAAGACACGGTGTGGAAACAACCGTTTGTCGGATGACGCCCTGGTGGAAGTTACGGCCAAATCGTTGATCTTAAAATTATGCTGAACGAACAGGAACCCTTTTAATGACCGGTCAGTTTATTCTGTTGGCACTTCTGATTCTTATGTCTGGTTTTTTCTCCTCGGCCGAAACCGCCCTTTACTCGATCAGTACAGCACGGGCAACACACCTTGCCAAATCGGACAGCAACGTCGACAAACTGATCAAGAAAATGAAAGCTGATCCGCATCGGCTTCTTGCCACGATTCTGATCGGTAACAATCTGGTGAATATCGGTGCCGCCGCTTTGGCCACCGCCATTACGATTGACCTCGTATCGGCCCATGCCGTTGGTATCGCTACCGGGGTGATGACATTTCTGATACTGGTCTTCGGTGAGATATTTCCAAAATCGGTGGCAACCCGCAACGATGTGCTCGTTGCCCGCCTGGTCATCGTGCCGATTTATTGGCTCTCGGTGCTGCTGTACCCTTTCATCTTGCTGCTTAATTTCATACCCAAACTCACCGGAAAGATACAACGCAAACCCGGGGTGACGGAAGAGGAATTGATGACAATAGTGGAGGTTGTCGAGGAGGAAGGGAAAATCAAGGAAGAAGAGAAAGAACTGATCCATAACATCTTTGAATTTGACGACACTGAAGCTTCAGAAATTATGACTCCCCGTGGGGACATGTTCGTTATCGACGCCGATGATAACCTGGATTTGGAGATTCTGATTCAATCGGGTTACACCCGTTTTCCTGTCATCGAAGGCGACCTCGATCATGTGATCGGCATCCTGAATATCAAGGACCTTTTCCTTGACTACGCGAGCACCAACGGCAAAACGACCATCCGCAAGATTATGCAACCGCCTTATTTCGTCCCCGAAAATAAGAAACTCGACTCATTGTTGCGGGCGTTCAAAAAGAGAAAACAGCATATGGCGATCGTTGTAGACGAACACGGTGGTGTGTCGGGGCTGATCACCCTTGAGGATGCGCTTGAGGAGATAGTCGGAGAAATAACGGATGAAACCGACAAAGACGAACCCCAGATCGCCAAGATCAAGGGCGGGGAGTGGATTGTGCCTGGAAATTCAAATACCGAGGACGTCAATGAGAAAATACCGATGAATATCCCTGAGTCGAAGGACTATGACACCTTTTCAGGCTATGTCCTCAATGTTATCGAGCGCATTCCAGCCGAAAAAGAGGAGATAACCATCGGAGACTATCTGGTCACCGTTAAGGAAATGGACGGCAATCGCATCCGTGAATATGTGGTCCTCCAAAAAGGATAGGGGATAAACGGGCCATGGTAGGAGACCATTTTCAGTCATGCCAGCAGCCAGCCCCATTCGATCGAACCGTCCTTGATCACATGATGTCGCTCATCCGCTTGAGATCTTCCCTTTTACCGATCACGACAATCACATCCCCGGCCTCGAGAGTTTCTGATGGTATTGGATTGAAGACCATTCGATCGGTAGACTTTTTTATCGCCACAATGATGACACCATATTCCTGACGCAACCGGCTGTCGATGAGATTTTTGCCCGCAAGGAGTGACTTTTCACTGACGCAGGCTTCTTCCATAACCAGCCCAAGGTGTCGGTTAGCGGTGGCGACGTCGATAAAATCGACGACGGTGGGTCGTTTTAACACCTCGGCCATGCGCCGACCACCGAGCTGGTATGGCGAAACCACCCGGGAAGCGCCGGCCTTGATAAGCTTGGCTTCATTTTTCACGTCCGATGCGCGTGAAAGTACAAAAATATCGGGCTGTAAACCTTTGGCCGTCAAAGTGATAAATACGTTGTTGGCATCCGATCGCACAGCGGTAACAATCCCCTTGGCATTCATAATGCCGGCCTTGCTCAAGGCTTCCTCAGAGGTGGCATCCATGTTGATATAAAGATAGCCTTCGGTTTCAAGTTCAGCGTTTTTAGACGGATCTTCCTCGATGACGATGAAGGAAATATTCTCCTCGCTGAGTTCCCTGCAAATAATACTGCCGATTCGACCGAACCCGCAAATGATGAAATGCCCTTTCATGGCAGAGATATTTTTTTCCAACTTTCTTCTCCCGAAAATTTTGCTCAGTTCCCCTTCGATGAACATCCGCAAAAGTGTTCCGATCGCATAGGCACCCGTTGTAATACCGCTGACAATGATAAAGATGGTGACGACGCGGCCAAGAGGCGATAACGGTTTGATCTCACTGAATCCGACCGTACTGATAGTGATGATCGTCATGTAGAATGCATCAAAAGGCGACATTCCCTCGACCAGGTAGAGGCCGACGGTACCAAAGAGGATGGTTCCAACATAGACAAGAATGACAAATCGCACCCGATTAAAATCCATTTACGCGCCTCGGAAACCGGTTCCCGGCTCTTGGGTCGTCAAAGATAGCGTATTGTTCCAGTGTCCAGAATTCTTTCCTGTCGAGGAAGCATCGGCCAAGAGAAATGTACGGCACCTCTGGGCAAAGCAATCTTGTGCTACCATAGCATAATATGTTTATATAACAAAAGAAATGAGGATTACCGGCTGCCGGAGAAGGCACGTCGCAGAGACGGGGCTAACCGTATGAAAATGATGGAAGGCATGCCGGGCAATGCTGGGTAGATTCTGAGCCAGCGAAGGGTTCCGAAACCGCATAATTTTCTATCGAAAACAACGTTATTATTCGTTAAAAATAAATTTCAGATGGTTATTCCTTCAGGGAGGTCTTAAGCAGAATCTCATCAGCGCTTCGGAGCCGGCGATGGGGTATCCCTTCGCCGGCTCCCATGATCACAGCAAGGGGGCACGAGCCCTTTGTTTCAAACAAGCCGCTTTTTTTAATCGACGGCTTCCTTCAAGGCTTTACCCGGCACAAACTTTGGTACCTTGGCGGCCTTGATCTTGATTTCTTCACCTGTACGGGGATTTCTACCCATCCGGGCTTTGCGCTTGGTCACCTTGAAGGTACCAAACCCGACCAGGGTGACATCCTCACCTCTTTTGAGTGCTTTTGTAATAGCTGCCAACAGCGTATCGATTGCTGCTTGAGCGTCTTTCTTGGACGCAAGCACTTGTGAAACTTCACCGACTAGATCTCCTTTGTTCATCCGAATATTCTCCTTTCTTTATAGATCGTCTATAATCAGCATTCAGGTATCCCATAAAAATCTGAATGCCAGCTGTATTCCAAATTGTCTGCTTCTTCCTGATCGAATGCGTCATCAAGAGTAAACGTTTCTTCCACTAAAATAAACGACCGCCGGACGATACCATTGTTTTTAATGATTAACAATTGCCCTACTGTCTTCATCTGTTTTATATACCCAATGTCGGTGGCACCCGGCAGCGTTAATGCAAGGTACACTAAGTTAATTTTCTTATTTATCCATTTGTGTGTCGTTTGTCTGAGGATTTCTTTTGTTCGGTTTTTAAACGTCTTGTCGCTGCGTTCACGCTACAGGCTTGTTGGATGGTATCCTCTGGTTTCGGATTCGAGTTGCTCGCGCGTTGAAACTCGAGGTCCTTCCCGCAATGAATCGTCGTGATGGAATCGGATTAATGATGCGGTATAGCATCCGCCGCCCTCAGAAGCGAAGGCGGGACGGAAAGAACCGTCAGTTAAGATTCTCGCATAAACGGAACTTGCACTTCCACTCTGCTTGATCCCAAACGCCATTTCCAATATGGCTATCAAAACTGGCACACTTAATCGCCTGAATCTTTTACCAAAACGCACAGAAGCGCTTTGTCAGGGGTGACGATCCCGATGAGTAAATATCACACCTGCAATTTAGCTGATCATCGGGTTGAAACTGTTCATCAGATGCCTATTCAATGATTTCAAGAACAAAGCGCTGATCCAACTTTGCCGACGCGGCCCCCAGAATGGTCCGGATCGCCCGGGCATTTCGCCCCTGTTTACCAATCACTTTGCCTAAATCTTCCTTGGCTACCCGCAGTTCCAATACCCGTGTCCGGCTCCCCTCGATGACTGATAAACTGACCTGTTCCGGATAATCAACCAACGCTTTGGCGATCATTTCGATCAACTCCTTCATCGGATCCCCCTCTCCCTCTGGCAGCTTTAACACCGCTCCTGCAGCTGGCCCTCTTCAAGAGGCACGTGTTAACCCATGTCGTACCATCTGAACTGACCGCAGGGCCGCGGATACTCCGCTATAGAATACTATCGATATGCTCCGAAATAGCAATCTGGAATCAAGGAAATTATTGGCGCTGGATATCAATCAGAACCATCGTTCATAGAAAGTGACAGAAATGACGTATAACTGCAATAGGAAATGAAGAAAGAATGCGGTAACCGTTAGGATCGTTCCGCAACATAAGGTGTTGGTTGATGATTTGGTCGATCTGGTGATGGCAAGATAGTCCTTGTCTCACTGGCTTTGCCGATGAGCAACAGTAATGTCGCTGCGCCATTCTAAGCACGGTATTAAGGGCTGACGGTTAAAATCCGGCGGCGCGCTCCATCTCTTCCATCTTGCTCTTGCATACGATACAGTGACGCGCTACCGGACGCGCCTTGAGTCGTTTTACGGAAATGTCTTCCCCGCACATCTGACAGATACCATAGGTCCCGTTCTCAATATCCGTAAGGGATTTTTGGATTTTCTTGATCAGGCGACTCTCCCTTTCCCGGATTCGAATCGTGTAATCCCGCTCGGATTCAAGTGCCGCTCTGTCCAAAAGATCAGGGGCATTGTTTTCTTTCTCCAGAAGGTCCATCATTGAATGATCGGCTTGGTGTTGAAGCTGGCCAAGCTGGCTTTCGAGAAGATCCCTCAAAAAAACGAGATCCGCTTTTTTCATTGTAACCTCCCCTGTTCAAAATTCCCTGGTTGAACTCGCTCTGGTGGTTCTTCACTCATCATCCCCAAGCAGGCAAAGATATAATAATCGGACGTGGTGTCAAGATCAAATCAAAAATAGCGCCACTAAAAATGGAGGCGTGATTGTGAAACGCGGGCTTAGGTAACGCCGAAGATATCGATCATAAGCATCCCGAGCCAGCGCCTAAGACCGGTGTAGGCGTAATGCCGCAGAGCCACCTGATAATTATGATCAACCATTTTCATGCGGCGAACAGGGTTTTCCAGTATTTCTCTTACCGCCAGTACGTTCGCACCAGTCAGAAATCCGTCCATGACCACCAGATCGAATCCCCGGGGTTCGATATCCCTGACAAAGGTGGCATACCGGTTGATGAGCAGCGGCTTTCTAAAATAGACCGCCTCCAGAAATGCATTACCAAACCCCTCATAAAGGCTCGGGTAAGTGATGAAATCGGCATGGGGATACACATCCCATAAGGAAAGTTTATCCTTGCAGTTGCTGTGGTTTTGTATCGGATCCGACATATGGATACCCAATAAACGCAGGTCCACCCCTCGTTTGCGGGCGTCTTCTTTCAGCCACTCGGCGTAATCGTAGCCTTCGTCTCCAGCTTCATGGGAAATGATCAGCTTGAAGCGTGGGTCACCCAGACTTTCCACCAGCGCGATGGCATGTTCAATACCCTTGCGTTGCACAATTCGCGTCGGCTGGAGAATGAGGATGTCGGTTGTTGAAAGGCCGATCGATTCTCGAAAGGCAAGCGTCTGTTGTGCGTCAATCGGCGGTGAATTTTCGAAATCAAGAACATTAGGGATAACAACCGATGAAATGCCGGTTCGCAGGGCCAACTCCTCCTGGGCGGCTGTATTGATCACCACATGCTTTATACTCGTAAGATTCGGCGGGAAGGCCATTCCCAGATAGTCGTTGACAGCGTTGACAGAAAATCGCGTGCGTTCCCAATAAAAATCGTGGTGGTGGGCGATGGTGGGAATCTGCGTTTCTGCGACCAACTCGGTCAGTGCGATGCCGAGGGGAAGGTGCAGTGGGATGGTCAGCGCATTCTCGACGATCAGGATGTCAATTTGATATTTATCGATGAAATCTGCAAGCTGAATCTTGATGATGGATTTAAGGGCGTGAATGGTTTCGGTGACTGAGGATTTCCGCGCCGAGCAACCAAAGACCCGATCGTTGATCCACTTATTTTGCTCGTATTTGAAATGGACCTCGGGAACGAGAAAACTACGATCGGTCTTCCGATCTAATTGTCCGGCAAACCAGAAACAGGTGTGGCCTTTATCTTCGAGAACTTCTGCCCATTTGCTGGCTTCCATGGAGACACCATCGGTGCCGGCAAAGCGGGTTGAAATAAAACCAATGTGTTGGCCCATTTAGGCATTCCAAATCATAGGTAAACTTATATCCTATCATCTAATTAAGTTAGATGCTGTACAATATGATTTCTTTAATATATGTCAAGTCAGTTAAATACGTTCTGGCAACAATCTGGCTTTTCCCTGCTCAGGCGATATGAGGGCGAAATGGTTACCACTGTATTTGTCTATCCTAATGTTTCGTTAACAAACCCAGGGCAACGCTGAGCGTACCATAAATCCTAAATACTGATATAATTAATAAAAAAGAAAAGAGTGAACCAAGGATTCTTGATTCCGGTGTGTCGGGATTTAGAGTTCACTGCTCGAACCGACCGCCGATAATATCCTTCCGCGGCGCCCGATTGATTTCCGACACCAGTGCAGCTTCTATAGTAGATGTGATTCCACCACTCGAACCCCCGCAGAATATTAATTGATCCGCAATCAAGCGATAGCCTTTTTCAGTATTATTTGATATCAGAGCAATTCATGTCAGTCCTTTGAGTGGCAGTTTTTTGAATCAGCCAGATATCGGTCCATGAAAATGATTCCGGCCCGATCGACGTGCGAAAACCTTTTGCGACCGGCGGCTCCGCACGGCCGAACGATACGGAGTATCCGGGTAAGGAATACCATGGAAGACAAGCAACCTCGCGATATGCAGGAAGCACCGATAAGTGACCGCCCGCGCTATATCTTAGACGGCGCAACGGGAGAGGCTTTCGATGTTGCACGGGAGGTCGAAAACCTGCGAAAAATCGCCGAAGATCCCAGCAAGCCCATTGAAGAAAGGATCGAAGCGTACGAAGATATTATCGATTCTGAAGTCGGAGACACCGCAATGATGCGGGCCCGCAATATTGAAAGGGAAATGGGCCTGCGCCAGATCTATCTCAAGTTCGAAGGGAGCAACCCCACCGGCACACAGAAGGACCGAATCGCTTTCGCCCAGGCCATGGACGCGTTGCGACGTGGATACGATGCCATCACGGTTGCGACTTGCGGAAACTACGGCGCTGCCGTGGCGTTTGCCTGTTCACTGGCCGGGTTGCGCTGTCTGATTTGCATACCCGATTCATTCCACACCAAGCGTATCGGAGAGATGACCGGCATGGGGGCCGAGATCATTCGTGTTCCCGGCTTCTACGAAAACGCGGTGGAATACTCCAGACAGCGGGCCCAGGAAGAAGAAATATATGACGCCAATCCCGGCGGAGACAACGTTGTCCTGCAGCTGCGGGCTTACGGTCAGATTGCTCAAGAAATCTATGACGACCTGAGGGACGCACCGCTTGTGGTGGCCGTTCCGGTCTCGAACGGAACAACTCTGACCGGCATTTACAAGGGGTTTCTGAGCCTCTATCGTCGTGGAAAAACCTCGCGCATGCCAAGGGTTGTCGCTGGGTCTTCCTATAAGAAAAACCCCATTATTCAAGCGTTCTTGAAGAATGCCGCATCCTGCGAGGATCTCAATCCGCAGAAAATCCGGGAAACCGTCGTCAACGAGCCACTGATCAATTGGCATTCCGTTGACGGCGAATATGCCCTGGAGGCCATTCGATCCACCCACGGCTGGGCCAGCAATGCCACCGATAAAAACATGCTGACCTTCACTAAGCTCATCCGCGATAAAGAGGGATTACAAGTTTTGCCGGCATCAACTGCCGGTTTGATCGCTTTGATTGAACAGCACCGCCAAGAGCCGCTTTTCAACGACCGTTATGTCGTTGTGTTGACCGGGAGGAAATCATGACGACCACTATCGATGGCACGGCCATTGTGTATTGCGAAGGGGCATTCAACACCCCGAACGGTAAAACCGCCCATGGTCTTGTCCGTTTCACCAAGCGTTACCGGGTCATCGCCGTGATCGATTCCCGCTATACCGGCCAGGACGCCGGGGAAATTATAGACGACAAACCCAACGGAATACGCGTCGAGGCAACCATTGAAGATGCGGTGACATCGGCGAATTCAACCGGAACGCCGGCAACCCACCTCGTGGTCGGCCTGGCGCCGGACGGCGGTCGTTTGGCACCCACGGCCCGCTTGGACATAAAAAGGGCCTTGGAACTAGGACTCAATGTCGACAGCGGCCTGCACGACTTCTTGTCTGAAGATACAGAACTGTCTGATACTGCTAAAAATACGGGTGCTGTTATTCGGGATATCCGTCGACCGCCGGACCGCAGATCGCTCCATTTTTTCAATGGCAAAATCGAAGCCGTAACGTCCCCGAAAATCGCCGTTCTGGGTACCGATTCCGCCGTCGGCAAGCGCACTACCGCCTGGCGCATCGTCCAGGGATTTACGGATAAGGGCTTAGATTCACTGATGATCGGAACCGGTCAGACAGCCTGGATGCAGGGGGCAAAGTACGGTGTCATTATGGATTCCCTGGTCAACGATTTCGTTTCCGGTGAAATCGAGCATGCGATATGCACAGCCTGGGACGATACGCAACCTGAGGTAATCGTTATTGAAGGCCAGGGTAGCCTGATGAACCCTGCCTATCCGGGCGGATTTGAAATTCTGGCCGCCGGCCGGCCGGATCTGGTTGTCCTTCAGCATGCACCAGCCCGCCTTGACTATGACGGCTTTCCCGGATACCGGATCCACCCCCTGGCCCGCCAGATTCAGGTCATAGAAATTCTCAGCGGAAAACCTGTCGTTGCCGTGACGGTCAACCACGAAGATCTCAATCCGGAGGAAATCGGCCCGGTTTGTTCGGCCTTTGAAAAAGCGGTTGGCCTGCCGACCTTCGACGTGCTGCGGGATGGCCCCGAGGGCCTTATCCGGATTCTGAGTGCTCACCTCAAAATGCGCAAGATTTAGGCATTTGACCTGTTGCTGCCATCCCACTTGATCTCGCCATCCCGGATTCAAGATCAATTGGCCATGGTGCATGACACCTTTCGATTAATCAAAACCAACGGATAAACGGATAAAAGAATGCCCCCTATACAGCCCCCAGGCAAAAATCGAAAACCTGAGCCGTCGACCTCTACTGCAACCGACGCCTTCTCCGCGCTTGAAGTGATTGACAAGTTGATCGTCGGGCCGATTAAACTTGAACCGCGGCGATTGACGGCAGCATACACAGTGGTTCGTAATGGTACCGAAAACCGCACCGACTTGATCTACAGCTATGAAGAAAAGGTTTTCGATCCGGAAGAGCCTGAATCATGGAACCTGGCGAGCTTGGTGGCTGCCCAGGTGGCCTTGAATTACGGTCTTTTCTGCCGTTCCATCGTTTTTCGGGGGACCTATGACGATATCGACCGGCAGTTTCTGCGCAATATGGCCGAAAACACGGCCCGGGAGATCTATGTCAATAAGATACTGAGCCCCAACCCCTTTCTGAAGGGAGAAGCCGCCCGGATGCCTCCGGAAAAAAAAGATAAATACTGCCGGGCATCGATGGCGTTCGTAGCGACACCTGAAAAGGCACCGAAAACA
>Ga0316198_10000372_pt1 | contig 23162 bp, 21 predicted proteins | sample OudBieAanoxic_MG_FD_204935 | JGI IMG/M metagenome (GOLD analysis project Ga0316198, IMG submission 204935) | Coastal sediment microbial communities from Oude Bieten Haven, Netherlands - site A anoxic | ecosystem: Environmental > Aquatic > Marine > Coastal > Sediment | place: Netherlands...
ATTAATGACAGGTGAACAGTATATTCAAAGTTTAAAAAAAATGAAAACAAAAGTTTATTTGATGGGAGAATTGGTTGAGAATTTTACGGATCATCCAATGATCAGACCTTCTATCAATTCAGTTGCAGCTACTTATGATTTGGCCCATGAAGAGGAGCATCAAAACGTTATGACTGCTGTCTCAAATATTACAGGGGAAAGAGTCAATCGTTTTTGCCATCTTCATCAAAGTACTGAGGATCTTAAAAACAAGGTTAAGATGCAAAGACTGTTGGGACAAAAAACAGCTTCATGTTTTCAAAGATGTGTAGGAATGGACGCTTTCAACTCTATCTTTAGTACAACTTTTGAAATAGATGAAAAGCATGGAACAACTTATCATGAAAACTTTAAAAAATATATGAAATTTGTTCAAGATAACGACCTGACAGTAGATGGAGCTATGACAGATCCTAAAGGAGACAGGGGATTAGCACCTCACCAACAGGTAGATCCAGACCTTTATCTTCGTGTAGTAGAGCAAAGGGAAGACGGAATCGTAGTCAGAGGGGCTAAAGCTCATCAGACTGGTGCTGTAAATTCCCATGAACATCTAATCATGCCGACTATTGCCATGGGAGAAAATGATAAAGACTATGCAGTTTCTTTCTCTATCCCATCTGATGCTCCGGGAATATTAATGATCTATGGAAGGCAGTCTTGTGACATCAGGAAATTAGAAGGCGGACATATCGATGTCGGAAATCCTAAATTTGGCGGACAGGAAGCATTGGTTGTATTCAATGACGTTTTCATTCCCAATGAAAGAATATATTTAAATGGAGAACATGAGTTTGCGGGACTTCTTGTAGAAAGATTTGCAGGTTACCATAGACAAAGTTATGGAGGATGTAAGGTAGGAGTAGGAGATGCACTTATTGGAGCTGCGGCACTTGCAGCAGAATATAATGGTGTTACCAGAGCTTCTCATATAAAAGATAAACTTATCGAGATGACCCATCTCAACGAAACATTGTATGCATGCGGACTTGCCTGTTCTACTGAGGGAGTTCCTACAAAAGCAGGAAACTACCAGATAGATCTTCTTTTAGCTAACGTATGTAAACAAAATGTAACAAGATTCCCATATGAAATAGCAAGATTAGCTGAAGATATAGCAGGTGGATTAATGGTAACTATGCCTGCAGATATAGATTTCCAACATCCTGTAATTGGAGAATATTGTAATAAATATTTTGCCGGAGATAACAAAGTACCTGTAGAAAATCGTCAGAAAGTACTTAGATTTATTGAAAACCTTACTTTAGGAGCTTCTGCAGTAGGATATAGAACTGAATCTATGCATGGAGCAGGATCTCCTCAGGCTCAAAGAATTATGATTTCTAGACAGAGTAATATGGAAGGGAAAAAACAATTGGTTAAAGATCTTACAGGTATAAAAAAATAAATAATAGAGAGGCTTTGGCCTCTCCTCAAAATAAGGTGGTTAAAATGCTGCAAAAAGTGGAAAGAACTATAACAGAGAAAATAAGACCTTCAATAAAAGATCATGGAGGTGACATTAAGGTAGTATCCCTTCAAGATGGAATCTTGAAGATAAGGCTACTAGGAAACTGTATAGGGTGTCATCATGCCAGGTTCACTACAGAAGAAATTGTGAAAAAAATAATTCTTTCAGAAGATATAGGAGTAAAAGATGTTATTTTAGAAACTGGAGTTTCAGAGGATCTCATAGAGATGGCTAAAAAACTTTTGGCTAAAAAAGCACCCAGATAGGCACAATTTATAAAAAAACATTTAAAAATTATATGTATAACAAAAGGAGTGAAAGAGATGGACTGGAAAGAACAGTATCAAAAAAAACTAGTATCTCCAGATGAAGCAGTTTTGAATATAAGTTCTAAAAGTAGAGTAGTGGTAGCCCATGCATGTGCTGAACCAAAAATTTTGATAGATGCTCTCGTTAAAAACAAAGAAAAATTTGAGGATCTGGAGATAGTCCATATGGTTGCCATGGGAAAAGCTCAGTATGTTGACAATGACATGAAAAAACATTTTACTCATAATGCATTATTTGCAGGAGCCAGCACCAGAAAGGCCGTTCAGGATGGAAGAGCTGATTTTACCACATGTTATTTTCATGAAGTACCAAAATTATTCAGAGATGGACAACTTCCTGTAGATGCAGCATTAATACAGACCAGTCTTCCAGATGAACATGGAAACTGCAGTATGGGAATATCTATTGATTATATCAAATCAGCAGCAGAAAATTCAAAAATTGTTATTGCTCAGATAAATGAACACATGCCGAGAACTATGGGAGATTCCTTTATCCATATCTCAGATATAAACTATATTGTGGAACACTCTGAGCCTCTAATTGAGCTCAACCCTCCTAAGATAGGGGAGATCGAAAAAGCTATAGGGAAAAATTGTGCCTCTCTTGTAGAAGATGGTTCTACACTTCAGCTTGGAATAGGTGCTATTCCAGATGCAGCTCTGCTATTTTTAAAAGACAAAAAAGATCTGGGGATTCACTCTGAAATGATCTCTGATGGTGTCTTGGAACTAGTAAAATCTGGTGTTATAAACAATAAAGCCAAAAATTTTCATAAGGGTAAGATGGTTGTCACCTTTGTAATGGGAACCAAGGCACTATATGATTATGTGGATAATAATCCTTTGGTGGAATTTTATCCGGTAGACTATGTAAACGACCCAGTAATAATATCCAGGAACGATAAGATGGTTTCTATTAATTCTTGTGTACAGCTGGACCTTACCGGTCAGGTGTGTTCAGAATCCATAGGATATAATCAGATCAGTGGAGTAGGTGGACAGGTAGATTTTGTAAGGGGAGCTACCATGAGTAGTGGCGGAAAATCAATTATCGCTATCCCTTCTACCGCTGCTAGAGGAAAGGTATCCCGTATAGTGTCTGTATTAGATGAGGGAGCTGTAGTGACTACATCTAGAAATGATGTAGATTATATAGTGACTGAATACGGTATTGCCAGACTTAAAGGGAAAACAATCAAAGAAAGAGGAAGAATCTTAATCGGTATCTCCCATCCTGATTTCAGAGAAGATCTTATAAAAGACTGGGAAAAAAGATATCATTGTAGTTTTTAGTTTGTAATTTATGGTTTTTATTTTGGCTGAGGCAGGTCGCCTCAGCTAAAATTACAGAACCAAAGTGAAAAAAATAACTTTTAAGGGGGATGTGTATGTTTGTATTTAAAAGTATTCATTGGTTAACAAATCCTTTCATTCTTATGTTCATTACAATTTTTACGGGATTAATTATAGGTAAAATTTTAAAAATTGGAACTTCAGGAGCTTTATTTTCTGGGTTGGCAATAGGATGGATGGTAGTAAAATTGGCCAATAACACTATAAATACTCAAGGACCTTACGCCTCTACATTTAATTCTATGCTCAAAGTAAGTGTTATTGATAAAAAATTCTTTAGTCTATTTTTAATTCTCTTTGTAGGTGCTGTGGGGCTTCTGGCTGCAGATAAAATAGCTATCATACTTAAAACGTACGGTACAAAATTTATTATGCTAGGACTTCTCATTGTATTTATAGGAGCCGGGACAACTTATACACTTACTATTTTAAGCAATAAAGCAAATCCATATGAAGTTTCAGGTGTTTATACAGGAGCTCTTACCAGTTCCCCTGGACTAGCTGCTGCAATCGAAACATCCAGGGAGCATGCCAAAGAATGGACTCTAGAATATCCAACACTTAGTCGTCATAATAAAGAGATAATGCTCAATATATTAAATTCTAATGGTACTCTTACACCGGAAAATACACCGACTTTATCTTCAGCTCAGGCAGAAGAATTTATTATTGATGCAGAATCTGGAGTGGGGATAGGTCACGCTATCGGTTATCCATTTGGAGTTCTTATCGTTATCTTAGCTATGAAACTTTTCCCTAAATTATTCCGATTAAACTTGGAAGAGGAACACCAGCAATTTCAAAGAGAGATGGAAGAAGCAAAAAAACAAGTAAACATTAAGCACATCGAACCTGTGACATTTGATCTCGTTGCATTCGCCTTTGTCTGTATTTTAGGCTACACCCTTGGGATGATCAAGGTAAATCTTGGCTATTTGGGGTATTTTGGTCTGGGATCTACAGGAGGGATATTAGCTGCTTCTATCTTCTTAGGGCATATAGGAAAATTAGGATTTATGACATTTAGAATGGATAAAAAAATTCTTGGTGTGATTAGAGATATAGCTCTTACGTTTTTTCTTTCCATCGTAGGTTTAAGGTATGGATTTGCTGCGATTGACTCTCTAACAGGAGCTGGATTTTATCTTTCTATCGTTGCTATCTTAGTAGGTGTTTTCTCTATGTTTTCAGGTTTTATCATGGGAAAATATGTATTTAAAATCAACTGGATCATGCTTTCAGGAGCAATATGCGGTGGAATGACTTCTACTCCTGGTCTTGGAGTAGCTGTAGATGTTATTGGTACCGACGATCCCGCGGCAGGCTATGCTGCCACATATCCATTTGCTCTCTTTGGAATGGTCTTATTTACAATAATTTTACATAAACTGCCCATGTAGCAGTCACTAAAGCAACTGATGTTTCTTACCAATTAAATCTTTGATAACATTGAAATTTAACTTTTGGATCTGTGCAATGTTGCTAAAGATTAGTTAGATAAAATTTTTTTTAATAAAGGGGTGTAATAAATGCAATCTAGAATTAGAAATGAACAACTCAAAGAAAAGATCATGAGTCCCATGGAAGCCTGTAAATTAATAAAAGATGGGATGGTTATCGGTACCAGTGGATTTACTCCTTCTGGCTATCCTAAGGTAGTTCCTCTTGCTCTGGCAGAAAGAGTTAAGACTGATAATGAAAAAATGAAATTAACCCTTTACTCCGGTGCCTCCCTTGGACCAGAAGTAGATGGGGCATGGGCTGAGGCAGGAATTATTGCCAAAAGGCTCCCATATCAAACCAATAAACAGCTGAGACAGGATATAAATTGTGGAAAGGTAGAATATCTGGATATGCATCTCAGCCATACATCCCAATATCTAAACTATGGGATCCTGCCGAAAGTAAATATAGCTATCGTAGAAGCAATTGCCATAACAGAGGAAGGCAATATTATTCCTACAAGTGCAGTGGGGAACTCCCCGTCATTTATAAAGAGTGCAGATAAGATCATCGTTGAAATAAGCTCTAAACAGCCAGTGGAATTAGAAGGTATGTCAGATATATATATGCTTGAAAATCCTCCTATGAGGACTCATATCCCGATAAAAACTCCTGGAGATAGGATTGGGACACCATTTATAGTGTGTGATAAGGATAAAATCGCAGCTGTGGTATTTTCAGACCTGGAAGATCATGTAAGAGACCTGGCACCAATTTCTGATGTAGACAGAGCTATCTCTAAAAATATTATTAATTTTTTAGAAAAAGAGGTTTCTCTGGGAAGGTTGACTAAAAATTTACTTCCCCTCCAATCTGGTGTAGGAAATGTTGCAAATGCTGTTCTTGCTGGTCTCTGTGATTCGACCTTTGAAAATTTAGTCTGCTATACAGAGGTTATACAGGACGCTATGCTCGAACTGATGCAGTGTGGAAAGATAAAAAAAGCATCTGCCTGTTCTATAAGCCCTTCTCCTAGAGGCCTAAAAGTCTTCAGAGAAAACATTGATTTCTTTAAAGAAAAAATTATTTTGAGACCATTAGAAATCTCAAACAGTCCTGAAATGGCCAGAAAATTAGGAGTAATTGCAATGAATACAGCTATCGAAGCGGATATCTACGGAAATGTAAACTCTACCCACATAATGGGATCTAAGATAATGAATGGTATCGGAGGATCTGGAGATTTCGCCAGAAATGCATATCTAACAATTTTTAGTACAAGTTCTATTGCAAAAGGCGGAAAAATTTCATCTATTGTACCTATGGTTTCCCATGTGGACCATACAGAACACGACACAATGATAATAGTTACAGAACAGGGTGTGGCTGATCTTCGTGGACTCAGTCCAAAAGAAAAAGCGAACCTAATCATTGAAAATTGTGTTCATCCCGATTTTAAAGAACAGATGAGAGATTATTTTAAAAGAGCGTGTGAAGTGTGCCATAGCTGCCATACACCGCATATTTTAGGGGAAGCTCTTTCATGGCATGGAAGGTTCTTAGAAACAGGAACTATGAAAAAATAAAGTAACATTATATTCAAACAGATGTGATTTAGATCTTTATCGATCTTTACTTGTTAACTGAACTTTCACGATGGTGTACGCATTAAAAAACTGTAGAGTTTGCCTGCCTCCAGTGGGCAAACAACCATGATTTTTCTTTAAAATTATCAAAATACTTTATTTTAAATATAATTTTAAAGGAAATAAGAATTATATCTTAATATTATTATGGGCTTTCTAAGCGCGAAACATCAATTATTAAATTATTTTACAATTGTACAAAAAATATAAAAGTAATTAGAGGAGGAAACAAAAATGGATTCAAAAAACTACATCAACGACATGATTCAAAAAGCAAAGGCAGCTCAAAGAGAATTGGCAACATACAGCCAGGAAGAGCTAGATGCCATTGTTAAAACAATCGGGAAAACTGTATATGATAATGCTGAAGAACTTGCAAGAATGGCTGTAGATGAAACTAGAATGGGTGTATATGAAGACAAAGTAGGAAAAAATAAGGGTAAATCTAAAAATATATGGCACAATTTGAAAGATAAAAAAAGTGTAGGAATAATAGAAAGAGATTTGGAAAAAAATCTTATTATGGTAGCTAAACCTGTTGGTATCGTTGGAGCAGTTACTCCTACAACAAATCCGATAGTAACACCTATGTGTAACGCTATGTTCGCTGTCAAAGGAGGAAATGCAATTATCGTAGCTCCCCATCCTAGATCTAAGGCTTGTACTGCTGAAACAGTTACTAGAATTAATGCTGCCATGGTAGAAAATGGAATCAGATGCCCAAAGGATGCTATCCAGGTAATCACTGAGCCATCTCTAGCTTATACAAATGAATTGATGGAAAAAGTAGATGTAGTTCTTGCAACTGGAGGAATGGGAATGGTTAAAGCTGCTTATTCAAGTGGAAAACCTTCTTTTGGAGTAGGAGCAGGAAATGTCCAGGTAATTATAGATAAAGGTGTTAACTACGATGATGCAGCTGCTAAAATTATAGCTGGTAGAAAATTTGATAATGGTATAATTTGTTCTGGAGAACAGACAGTAATTGCACCAAGATCAGAATATAACAAAGTTATAGAAGCTATGGTTAAAAATGGAGCTCATTATATCGATAATCCTGCTGATATTCAAAAGTTCAGAGATACAATGTTTGAAAACGGACATATGAATAAAGATGTTGTAGGGCAGTCAGTTGCCAGAGTGGCAGAGATGGCAGGAGTGGCAGTTCCAAAAGATGCCAAGGTTATTCTTTTAAAAGCTAATGGAATCGGAGCTGAAGATCTTCTTTGTAAGGAAAAAATGTGTCCAGTACTTTCTGCTTTTGAATATGATACTATTGAAGAAGCTATTAATATTGCTCAAACTAACTTAGACCTTGAAGGAAAGGGACATACAGCAGCAATTCACTCTGATAACTTAGAAAACATTGAATTAGCTGGAAACTTATTAACTATCAGTAGATTAGTTGTAAATGCTCCATCTTCAACAACTGCTGGAGGATCTATGTTTAACGGATTTGCTCCTACAACTACATTAGGTTGTGGAACTTGGGGAAATAACATCATTTCAGAAAACTTAGACTATAAGCATCTAATCAATGTTTCTAGAATAGGTTTACTTAGAGAAGATGTTGTAGTTCCATCAGATGAACAAATTTGGGGATAGGAGGAGACAAAAATGAGACTTTTAAAAATACAACCAGAAATACATAAGTTTGATACATTTAAAGAATTTGCTGCAGACTTTAAAATAGGAAAGGGTGACCTGCTTTTTACCCATGATTTCCTTTTTAATAATTATATGAAAGATTTAAATTTAGAATCTGAAAATTTGTTCTTTGAGTGTTTTGGCCTGGGAGAACCATCAGATGAAACTATAAACTATATCATGGACGCTATCAGAGGAAAAGATATCGATAGAGTTATTGCAGTAGGTGGAGGATCTGTCATAGACATCTCTAAATTATTGATATTAGAAGATACCAATGACTGCCTCAATTATTTTGAAAAAACAGTTGAGATCAAAAAAGTAAGAGAATTAGTGATTGTTCCTACAACTTGCGGAACAGGAAGTGAGGTAACAAATATTTCCATCTCTGAAATAAAATCTAAAAAAACTAAGATGGGATTGGCTGTAGATGAACTTTATCCTGAATGTGCAGTATTGATTCCAGAATTATTGACAAATTTACCATATAAATTTTTCGTGACAAGCTCAATTGACGCTTTGATCCATGCTATAGAGGCCTATGTATCTCCAAAAGCAAATATGTACACTGAAATATTCAGTGTGAAAGCAATTGAGATGATCTTAAAAGGATATATGGAAATTTTGGAAAAGGGAGAAGAGCATAGAAAAGAGATCATAGAAGACTTTATGATAGGAAGTAACTATGCAGGGATAGCATTTGGAAATGCAGGAGTAGGAGCAGTTCATGCACTATCTTATCCTTTAGGCGGAGTATATCACGTTCCCCATGGAGAAGCTAACTATCAATTTTTTACAGAAGTATTTAAAACATACTTAGCTAAAGATCCAAATGGGAAGATCAGTGAAGTCAATAAAGTATTAGCTGATATTATGAATGTCCCAGCAGGGGAAGATGTTTATGCAGCCTTATCAAATGTTTTAGATCAGCTCCTTTCTAGAAAGCCACTCAAGGAATACGGAATGAAGGAAGAGGAGATAGAAGGATTTGCAGATGCAGTAATTTCAGGGCAGCAAAGACTTTTGGCCAACAACTATGTTCCTTTAGAAAGAACTGATATAATAAATATTTATAAAAATCTTTATTAAAAACCTTAAGATTTATACCCAGTTAAAATAGATCTTATATAAAATTTAACCACCCTGCTTACCAGAGATATCTCTGGTAAGCAGGGTGGTTTTTATTTTAAAAAATATTGTTAATGCCGGTAGAAAGAAGATCAGCATTAAATTAAAATAAATAATAATGGAACTAAAAATAAATTTATAACTATCGATAATGACACTATCTCTGAAGGAAATTTGGTATCCATCTTGGATAAGACAGCAAAGGTAAGGATATTGGCTCCTACTGGAGAAGCAGTCATATATAGCACAGTCTTATTGGATAAACGATCGAAGGGCAGGATCTGCATAAGCAATAATCCTATCCCCACTCCAAAAATAATTTTTAATCCCACTACCAACAAACTAATCTTTATATTTTTTAAGGAAGGGGTGAAATACAATCCAAGTCCTAACATAATGGACGGACCCACAAGATTTCCTATCTGATTTAGGGTAGTATCGATAAATTCAGGAATAGGAATTCCAAATTTCCCCACTATTATTCCAAGGATTATGGCAACTATGGGGGGAGATCGTAATGATTTCACAACTTCTTTTGGCCCTGATTCTAAAAACATAGAATAAACTAAAACAAAAACCATCAGTGAGTTTCCAAAATCATAGAGCCCCATTCGCCACATATTTTCTACCCCGTGAAAAGCCATATAAAATGGTACTACAAAACCTGAATTCATAATGATTAAAGATCCTCTGATGACTATTTTTTTATCCCTGGATATTTTCATCCTGCTGGTCAATAATTTTCCCAAAATAAACATTAGAATTTGAAACATGATTATAACCAGGGGGTAGAGTATAAATTCCGCTTTAAACTCGGCTCTTCTTACTGATTGAAATAAAATTGCCGGAATAAAAGCATAGAACATCCCCTTTAAAAATACTCTTCCATCTTCCTCTTTCAAGGCCCCTGTTCTCTTTAGGAAATATCCTAAAAAAAATATTAAATTTATGGGAAATGCCTTATTTAAAATCAATTCAAACATTTGTGTCTCCTTTCTAATTTAAGTTTCTAGCATAAGGTCCATCTCTTATTTTTCCCCATATTTTAAATCAGAAAAATATTGATCTATTAATTTTTGGGTCTCCTTCTCATAATGTTGAATCTGCTTTTTCACCAATTTTTCAATATAAGCTATCTCGCCCTTATCTTTAGTGTAATATATAGGTGTTTCCTTTAGAGGAGTGGCATAGAGTTCTAAATTATCCCCCTTCATCTTCCCATTATATTTAAACCAGTCATAAAAAACCTTGGAGTTTAAATAACCTAGGATATAGAATAAGTTTAGATTTTTTTCCTTGGGAGTAAGATAATATATATCGGCACTGCCATAGAACTCCCCTTCTGAATAAGAAAATTTGTTTATCTTAGATCTCTGTCTCCCGATTATCTTAGGCACATTAAATATTTTTTCATCTCTGGACCACTGGAGTTCCCACCAATTGATGATTGACTTCAAAACTTCCCTTCTCTTGCTCAGCCGTTCTTTATAGGGGTCCAAATGTTTAGACAGCTTTTTATCCAGAGCAACCTTATAATCCAAATAAAGGATCCAATATTTGTTGGAACTGTAGGAGTACTGGTCTATATCTTTATTTTTATAGAATGGTTTTAGATATTCACTGTACTTTTTCTCATAGGAATCAAAAACAAAGGCCCTGTCATGGCCGCTGACTATACCTTGGTTGATGTTTAGAAGTTCCCCCAAGAAGTGCGTCCTACCGTTATATACCTTATCCAAACGCAGCAAATCACTCTCTTTGGCTAAAATAATCTTATCCCTGTAATTGTAAATTTTATCACTGTCTATACAATATTTTTGCCTGTCATCTATCACTTCTAATCTTCCCTTGACTTTTTCCTTTGTCAGGGTAAAAACGACATTGTGCTGCCCTACAGCATCTTCAAAAACAGACCTGTTATAATTATTTATATATTTAAAGGTGGTATAGTTTTTTATCTTCTCCCTCAATTTTTCAGCATGATCAGCTTTAAACCAATAATTTGTGGTTATATAAGTTAGGACTCCTCCGCTCTTTAATGCATCTATTCCCTTAGCTATAAAAAAATAGGCGTAATCCATCTTTCCCTCATAATTTGCCTTTCCGAATTTATATTTTTTCATGTCTTCAAATATCTCTTTATTGTTTTTCTCCCCAAAATAGGGTGGGTTGCCTAAAACAATATCATAACTTTCATCAATCTCCTCTATAAGGGAGTTGGTCTCTATTAAATTTATTTTTTTCCCTGAAATCCCATATTCTCCCAGTATCTTCAAAGCATTGTCCTTGCAGATTAAGAGTGCTTCCCTATCTATATCATAGCCTGTAATCCATGATTTGTTGTAGGTATACTCTCCTAATTTTGCCTTATGAAATTGTATTATAGTACTTAGGAGGGGTAGGAGGAGATTCCCTGTCCCACACGAAAGATCAGCACACCTAAGGTTATCAAATTTTGATCTACTGTAATCTCCATGAAAATATGATTCTAAACTTTTATCTATCATCTCTTTAGCTATATAATATGGTGTATATACCTTAAAATTTGTATCACTATTTATATTCACTGACCGCCCCCCCTATTTTTTGCTTTTAGCTCTCCTTAAAATACCAATCCATAATTATTTATTTCTAAATATGATCTGAATATGATGATGAAATATCTTTTTATTATAATTATCTTCTACTCAAGTATACCACTAAAATTTATCAGAAAAAAGTAACTCCCTATTTGTAAGGGTATTTCTTAAATCCTTTTCTTCTTAGCCCCTCTATTTTTTTATGATTTACTATAATATAAAGTATCACAGCCCTCCTGCTGTCTTCTAAAAACCTAGTCTGCAAATATAATATATTTTTAACAGTTAAAGATTGGTATTTCTCAGCCAAAAACTTAATGTGATATGGAAATTCTATTGATTTTGTATAATTAGAAAAAGACCTTCTAGCTGTAATGATCATTACAGCTAGAAGGTCTTTTTTGAATTAAATATTTTTGATTATTTATTCGTTTTTGATATTCTTCATTTCATTAGAATTTGTGTTCTTCATGCCTTTCATAATAAACTTGAAACAATCATAATTCTTGTTTTATTTTTTGATATTCTTCCTCTGTAATTTCACCCTTTGCATACCTTTTTTTTAAAATTTGAGTAGGTGTTTCACTTTCATTTTGTTTGAAATTCCTATTTTTCCCTGAAAAACCGTCTCTAAAAATAGAAACTATCATTATTATTATAAATACCCAAAATATAAACATATGAGCTCCAAAACCATATCCATGCATCATCGTAACCACATCCCTTAAAATTTTTTATATCCTATTATAATAAAGTAATGTGAAGATTGAGTGAAAATACATTTAAAACTATTAAAAATAAAAAAAATCTCATAATTTATTATGAGATTTTTTTGTCTAACTCTTTATTCTTATTCCCTCAGCGCTCAATACAGCACATATCATTGGGATAGCATATAAGTACTTAATTTCTATACTTTCCGTTAACTCTAATTCCTTGTGAATATATAAAGAAATACCTTCTACATGGTATTTAATAAAATCTTTATCATTTTTTATTTTTTTCTTAGCTCCTACCTGAAGTTTTTTTGCAGTACTACATCAACCCTGAGCTAATTCAGCTGATACCTGAATTATTTTTAGATTTTTTTTATCCATATACTTTTTTAATTTTTCATCTATTAAAATAATATTTTTACCTCCCTATATATTTAATTATATATATTTGCTTTTTTGTGAACACCTTCTATCTTATCTAGTTCTACAGCTATTATTCGATGCTTCGAATAACATTCAAAGTTAACACTGGTTCCTGCCTCGAACTCTATAACTCTTTCTTCAATATTTTTTAGAAGGATACTTCTTTCCCTGTGCCTATTATATACAATAATAAATGAATAGTGAAAGTTGTATAATTATTGACAATAATTATATTTGAAGTTATACTATAAAAAAGATATAGGGGGGGGCCCTATAAAAAAGGGTGAAATGAGTGATAAATTTGAATTTTATGAGAAGTCTATGGGAATCAGATATTTTTGATATTTAATAATTTTGTTTGGACGAAGATGGATTGTTGTGATTTAAATAAAAAAAAGTAGATAATAAAAAAGGGGGGAAGAATGAAGAAAATTGAGAATGTAAGGTGGACTATGTTAGTGACGCTTATGTGTATTGGGATTCTTGTAGTGGTTTATGATAAATTTACTACTCTGCCTGAATATGAGGGAAAAGGCAAGGGTTTCGCAGGTGAGATATCGGTTAAGGTTACCATGGATGGAGAAGAAATTAAAAAAATTATAGTTATAAATCATAAAGATGACCCTAGAATAGCTAATGCAGCTATAGATGGTATTATTCCAGAAATAATTATGAAACAGAGTTTAGAAGTAGATAGTATAGCAGGAGCTACATATACATCCCAGGGAATCAAGGAAGGTGTAAGGGCAGCTACTTTAAAGGCTGGAGCCCACTTTGAATAAAGGAGTGATTCTCTAGATTTATCAAACTACTTTAAAATTTAATAAAAAGTATAAAAATCCTAATTTAAGAACTACTTGAATGAGTTTTTTATGAACAATAAATAAAAAAATGATTATGCTAAGAGTATATAAATTTGATAAAAAAAAATGTTAGAATTAATATAAAACATTAATTAAGTCTAGGGTTAAGAGTATTCAAACTTTATGCAGAGGAGGTAATATTATGATAAGAAGAATTAAATACTTTATTGTCTTTTCTTTTTTTAGTTTTTTAATATTTGGAATGTGGGAATGGCTTCAGACACCTTTCTTTTTGGATATAACAGATAAAATAAACTATATTGTATGGTACAGATTTCATTGTACCATAGGAGATATAATGATTTTAGGAGCCTCTATGGTAATATGGTCTTTTATAAGGAACAACCATTTGTGGTTCTTTGCTCCAGGGAAAAAAGATTATTTAGTAGTAACATTGATGGGGATCTCATATACAGCTTACAGCGAAATTTTGAATGTCGTTGTGAGAAAATCCTGGGCTTATTCCGATCTAATGCCCATGATTCCAGGAACACATATTGGTCTTATTCCTGTCATCCAGTGGATTCTTCTACCATCGTTGATTCTTTATGTATGCGCCAGATTTATAAGGGGAAAATAGAAAAGGGAAGCAAATTTTGCTTCCCTTTTTTGATAGTTAATAAATAACTACAGTTATTTTTTTTCCTTGTCCTTTTCTTTTTTATCTAAGTCGCAGCAGTGTAGTTTTCCGGATCCAAAAGTATTTTTATTTGAATCTTCTATTTTTTTTATAAGTCTGCTAAAAAATCCTTTTCTTTCTTCAGGATGTTTGATTCCCTCTATTGGTTCTATAGAAGTAACCTCATACCCCTCAGATTCAATGGCTGATTTTAAAACCTGCTCATCCACATCTCCAGATACATATGCCTCCTTTTCATCGAGAAGAACTTTGACATCTTCCACTCCATCGATAGATTTGAGTTTTTTTTCAATTTTATCTGTGCATTTGCTGCAAACCATTCCTTCTATTAAAATCTTCCTCATAAATCTCCTCTTCCTTTAATTTTCTTCTTTAACCTTTGATTTCCAACGCTTCATCAGTAATGAATTACTGACCACAGAGACCGAACTAAAAGCCATGGCTCCCCCTGCAAAGATAGGACTCAATAAAAATCCGGTAAATGGATAGAGTGCTCCTGCTGCAAGGGGCAGTCCCAGTGAATTGTAAAAGAAAGCCCAGAAGAGATTCTGTTTAATCTTTTTCATAGTGTATCTGGATAACTCCATTGCCACAACCACATCTCTTAAGTCCTCTTTTATGAGAATGATATCTCCTGACTCTATGGCTACATCTGTTCCACTACCTATTGCAATTCCTATGTCTGCTTGTGTTAAAGCAGGGGCATCATTTATTCCGTCTCCTACCATGGCAACTTTTTTCCCCTCTTGCTGGAGTTTTTTTATATTGTCAGATTTATCCTGTGGCAATACTTCAGCCAATACTTTTTTAATTCCGACCTGTTTGGCTATTGCTTCGGCGGTTCTTCGATTATCTCCTGTTATCATTATTGTTTCAACACCTATTTGATTGAGGGCTTCTATAGCCTTAGCTGAATATTCTTTCAGAGTATCTGCCACAGCAATAATACCGGATATTTTTTTATCTACAGCTATCAGCATGGCAGTTTTACCTTCATTTTCCAGCTGTTCGAGGTTCTTTAAAGCCGGTTCATAATCTATATCATTATCCTCTAAAAGTTTTTTATTTCCCAAGTGGATGAGAGAATCCATATATTTAACTTCGATTCCCTTACCGGTTATAGAATTAAACTTATCTGGATCTATAATCTTTAATTTTCTTTCTTTAGCGTGGTTGACTATAGCCTCTCCAAGGGGATGTTCTGAATTCTTTTCAGCTATAGCTGCAAAGAGCAGGAGCTCATCCTGAGATCTATCTGAAAGAGCAACAATATCCGTTACCTGTGGTTCTCCTTTTGTAAGAGTTCCTGTTTTATCAAAAACCACCGTATTAATTTTTTGAGCCATTTGAAGACTTTCAGCATTTTTGAATAAGATTCCATTTTCAGCACCCTTACCAGTTCCTACCATGATGGCAGTAGGAGTAGCCAGTCCCAAGGCACATGGACAGGCGATGATCAATACTGCAACAAAAATAGTCAGTGCGAAGGTTATTCCTCCAAAAAAGTACCATGCAGTACTGGATACAATGGCAATTCCTACGACTACAGGAACAAAATAAGAAGATATAATATCTGCTAATTTCTGAATAGGTGCCTTGCTTCCCTGAGCTTCTTCTACCAATTTAATAATTTGGGCTAAGGCTGTATCCGCCCCTACCTTAGTTGCCTTAAATTTAAAGCTGCCGGTTTTGTTGATGGTTGCTCCAATTACCCTGGCACCTTTGACTTTTTCAATGGGAATACTTTCCCCTGTAATCATACTTTCGTCGACACTAGAATGCCCCTCTGTGATCTCTCCGTCAACAGGAACCTTCTGTCCCGGTTTTACCAAAACAATGTCTCCAACAATTACTTCTTCTATAGGTATTTCAATTTCTTCCCCATCTCTTATGACAAGAGCAGTTTTAGCGGAAAGACCCATGAGTTTTTTTATAGCCTCACTTGTTTTTCCCTTTGCCTTTGCCTCGAGAAACCTTCCCAAGAGGATGAAGGCAATTAATATTCCTGCTACCTCAAAATAAAGCTCATCGTATCTTCCCAAGATCATAACCCATACACTGTAAAAAAAAGCTGAACCGGTACCTATTGCCACCAGTGTATCCATATTGGCGGTCTTTGCCTTTATAACAGACCTGATTCCCTTTGTATAAAATTCATGCCCCACAAGCATTATAGGGATGGTGATTAATAGTTGGATCATTCCCATATTTTTTTCTATAACCCCGCTTACAGGCAGCCCCATATGCGGACCCATTGCAAAATAGAGAAGGGGCAGGGAAAGAATCATGGCAATACTTGTCTTATGCTTCAATGATTGAATCTCCCTTTCCCTGGCTTCCCTCTCCTCATCTTTGTTTTCTGTATCCAAAAAATTTTCATATCCCACATCTTTTATCATCTCTCTTATCCTACTGGAGTCAAGAACTTCAGGATCATATTTTATTACAGCTTTTTCTGTGGGAAGCAGCGTTTTTTCCACGACACCAGAAAGTTTATCTAAGGCTGATCCCACAATCCCCATACAGTGGGGGTTATCCATCCCCAACACTTTAAGGCTCAAAGTACTGAGTTTTTCAGGTTTTTTCACAGTATAGCCGGAATCTACAACAATTTTTTCAAATGCACTTATATTAACTTCTTTAGGATCATATTCGATGGATGCCTTGCCGGTTGCCAAATTAACATTTACATTATTGACTCCCTTCTGGCTTTTGAAATTCTTTTCTATCTTGGCAGCACAGGCACCGCAGCTCATCCCTTCAATGTGAATAAGGCACTTTTCTATTTTATTGTCAGATCTAATTTCTGTTTGATTTTTATCCAAATTTTTATTCTTAAAAGTTTCATAGCAGCCTTTACTGCAGAAATAATAGGTTTTCCCATCTTTCTTTAATATAAATTTTGCCTTTTGGGGATCGACTTCCATTCCGCAAATAGGATCTTTCATCATGATATACCTCCATTTTTATATATTAAATTTATGTTTTTTTTTATTAAATCTTCTCAAATATTATTTACTAAAGTTTTATATTTTTTCCTTTTTAAGTGGGAACAGATAGATGGATAAGGTTCTCAATTTATAAGGCATAAGCCTGACAGCCTAGAGATTTTCTTTAAAGTAGACCCCGTAAAAGAGGAGCATGGAGAAATAGAGAGTATAAAAGGTAGATGAGGAAGAAAAGCCTCTCTCTCATGATGAAGGTCATAACATTAATGCAAAGCACAGTCATTAAAAAAGGAGGAAAAATATGAAAAAGTATTTGTATCTATTTATTTATATAATTTTATCAGTTATATCCACTGCCAAGGTTGTGGAATATGAAATTGATATAGCCTATACTGAAGTTAATTTTACAGGGACTCCGGTAATGGCTATGACATTAAATGGCAGTATTCCGGGTCCAACTCTGGAATTTACAGAAGGTGATCTTCTCAGAGTAACCTTCAACAATAAAATGGATGTAGAGACCTCTATCCACTGGCATGGACTCCTCGTTCCAAATGATCAGGATGGTGTTCCCTACCTTAATACCCCTCCAATACTCCCAGAAACTTCATTTACATATGAAGTTCCTCTGATACAGTCGGGAACATACTGGTATCATTCGCATACTGGTCTTCAGGAACAGCGAGGAGTATATGGCAGCATAGTAATCCATCCCAGAGATAAAAAAGAAACGATGACAGAGTATGTAGTTGTTCTTTCAGATTGGACAGATGAATCTCCGGATCGAGTACTTAGAAACTTAAAGAAAGATGGTGACTATTATGCTTTAAAGAAAGGGACGGTTCAATCTTGGGAAAGAATAGTCAGGGAAGGGCAAATAAGTGAAAGATTGATGAGCTCTCTGATGAGAATGGGTCCCATGGATCTTTCAGATGTGGGGTATGATGCGTTTCTCATTAATGGACAAAAAAAGATATCCTTGAAAAATATTAAAGAAGGTACCCCTATAAAATTAAGGGTAATAAATGCAGCAGCATCAACTTACTTTAACCTCTCTTATTCAAAGGGAACTATGAAGATAGTAGCTGCAGATGGTTTGAACGTTATGCCCGTTCATAGGGATAAGATACTCATAGGAGTTGCTGAAACCTACGATCTTATTATTGAAGCCGGAGGAGCATTTAAAGCTTCTGCCCAGGATGGCACGGGAGATACTGTGCTCCATATTGGTGAAATGCAGATGATAAAAGATGAAGAAAAAACTTCTCATATGATGACTATGGAAACTACAAATCCCGAAATGAGTATGATGAACCATGATATGTCTATGAACTCTAAGGGGAAAGCCTCTTCATACGACTTTCTAATGGCCATGAAATCAACGGAATACAGTAACGATCTCCAAGAGAAAGTTGTCCATCTAAAACTTACAGGTGATATGGAAAGGTATATCTGGACCTTTAACAATAAGGCATTGTCGGAAAGCGATAAAATCCTCATCCGTAAGGGAGAAAAGATAAAATTTGTCTTGGAAAATGAGACTATGATGCATCACCCCCTGCATCTACATGGACACTTCTTCAGGGTCATAAACAAGCATGGTCCTAAGTCTCCACTGAAACATACTGTAGATATTCCTCCCATGCAGACTGTAGAGATAGAGTTTTTGGCCAATGAGGAAAAGGACTGGTTTTTTCACTGTCATAACTTATATCACATGAAAACAGGTATGTCCAGGATAGTAAGCTACAACAACGAGGAACTTTCCAAAGCTCTGTCCACTAAGCTTTCTTCGGATAGAAAGTGGTTTTACAAAGGGGATGCCACTGGAGCTACCAACTACTCGGCCATCAATTTATCATCCTTCAATACAAAGAATACTCTCTCCCTAAGTGGTGAAGCTTCCTATGAAGGAGAGCATGACCTGGATCTCTACTATAGCAGGTATATAAACCGTAACCTATCTTTAACCTTGGGGTTCAATTTTAATGAAGAGGATGATGGAGAAATAGACAACAGAGGATTTTTGGGCATTGAGTACCTTCTTCCACTCTTAATAGAATCTGAGCTGAAACTTTACGATGACGGAGATATAGAAATTGTATTTTCCAATGAACTACAACTTACCGACAAACTCCAGTTTAATTGGGAAATAGATACTGAAGGAGAATATCTTTTGGAGCTGGAATACAGATATAGAAAGTGGATCTCATTTACAGCAAACACTCACTCAGAATATGATGAAGGAATAGGAGTAAAAATAAGATTCTAATAAAAAGACTTCCCCCTCCCAACGGGTGAAGTCTTTTTTAATTCTTCACACAATTTTCACAGAGTTCTTCTATACTTAATTATAAGGAAGATAAAAGGATGTGATTGCAATGATGCATGGATTTGGATTTGGAAACTCTATGTTTTTGGGAGGTGGGATCTTTATGTTTATATTTTGGATATTAATAATAGTATTGATAGTCTCTATATTAAAAGACAGTTTTATAGGAGACCATCGAAATTTCAGAAAAAATAAAAGTGAAACACCTATGGAAATCTTAAAAATAAGATATGCTAAAGGAGAGATTACAAAGGAACAATATCAAGATATGAAAGAAAAAATAAAAGATTAATAAAAGCTAAACATATATCAAATTAAATCAAGGGAGTGATTAAAATGAAAAAGAAAATTATTGTAGGATTATTAGTGGTATCAGCATTATCATTTGCAGCAGTAAACAACAACCAAGTCAATATGAATAACAACAGTCAAAGAGGGACACACTATGCTCAAATGATGAATGATTTATCAGTAGGCCAGCAGAATGAATTAACCAATATGATGCAGGATAGAAGAGAGGTTAACTATAAAAAAGGTTTGGACATAAGATCTAAGCAATTAGAATTAGAAAAATTACTATCAAAAAATAAAGTAAATTGGCAGAGTGTAGAAAAGGTAAATAATCAAATATCAGATATGACATCTAAACAAAGATTAGATAATATAAAATTTAGAAAGAATGTAGAAGATAAATTTGGAATAACTATGGGGTATAAAGGCATAAATGGACATGGCAGACATATGGATGGCGGAATGATGAACGGAAATGGTAGACATATGGATGGCGGAATGATGAATGGATCTAGAGGTTACTAAACTAAATATGATGATATATTAAAATAGGATATCCTAAATCAGGGTACCCTATTTTTTTACTGTGAAAAAGTTTATTTTGAGTGTAATCAAAATAAAACCAATACAAATAGTTTTTTAAGATATTCTATCAGATTAAAATTGTTGCACCAGAACCGAAAAAAATTATGTGTTTGTTAGATCTGCTGACCCAGCTAAAATAAAAATTAATCCTCCATACACTTCTTTGTAGGTTATATTTTGAAAATAACGCTCCACCAATTCCCGTGTATCACTATTAAAGTAATCTTCTGTCACTCCGTAAGGACTAGAGAGCCAGATAAATAACTTAAACAGCCATGACGGCCAACGACTTGGATGCTTCCCATCTATTATTGCTAGGCGTCCTTCAGGTTCAAGGATATGGGATATTTTTTCGATAATTCTATTACGTTCATCTAAATATCCAAAAACACCAGTGGATATTACCCCATTGATATCTGAAGGGAAATTATAAGCTGCTATATCGGAATGAACCAATTGAACGTTTTCCCATGATGAACGTTTAATTCTTTCTTTTGCACAAGCCATCATCTCTGAACTAAAATCGACACCAATCAGACGACCTTCAGGTCCAATTCTTTTTAAAATATGGGGAAAGTTTAAACCTGTTCCACATCCTAGATCAAGAACACACTCCCCTTGTTTTAGATTCAACAAATCGACGGCATGTTCTCTATAATCTTCTATGTGAAGGCCTATTAGACGATAAAATTTTATTACAAGATCGTAATTCCCTGCGTATTTTTGATATACTGCCTCTGCATTTTTTTTTAATACTGACATATATCCCCTCCCTTGGTCTGATGCTCATACAGTTATAAGCTGCATAATCAAATTAAATATAAAATAACAAAACAACTTCCTTGGTTTCTTACTGATAATTACCAAAAAGATATGAGAACAACCATAGAAGATATATATGCAGTAGGAGATGCAATCACTATAAAGCACTTTATAAACGGACAGGAAATAAATATTCCGCTGGCATGGCCTGCAAACAGACAGGGCAGATTAGTGACAGATATTATTCTAGACAGACCCAACAAACAGCCGTATAAAGGAACAATGGGAACTTCTATCTTAAAGGTTTTTGATTATACAGTAGGAGCTACAGGATTAAATGAAAAAACACTCCAAAGGGCAGGATTAAAATATGATAAAGATTATTATACAGCTACGATAAACAGAAACTCCAATGCAGGGTATTACCCAGGAGCGACTCCATTGACATTAAAAGTAATCTTTACTCCAGAAGGAAAGATAATAGCGTGCCAAATGTCTGTAGGTATTATGGGATTTAGTCACGATGAACTAATAGATGGAATAGAGTATGGAGGCGTAGCAGCATTTTTAGGAGAATCCGAAGAATCTTATTCAACATTATTTATATAAACAAATCACAGACAGAAAACAGAAAATATCCCAGACAAAAAATTGAAAAGTATTAAATAAAAGGACACTCAATTAGGAGTGTCCTTTTAAGGTTAATTTTATTGACTTTAAAAATTAATGTTCTAATTGCTTATACTGTAACTTTCACATTAAGCATAATAAGTAATTTAAGATTTTTCATACGATAGTTCTAACGAGCAATAAAAACAATCTATTTTACAGTATGAATATCATGTAATACTTGCTAATCGGGATGGGAATCTTTATCTGTTTTATCTATGTAATGAAGGAGTAGATTATCTGTCTGCTTAAGTCTGCGAGAAATCTCTCTGGCTATGTTAAGAATCAACAAACAAAAAAGATCCTTGTCGGTATTGTAGAAGTCAAAAAGCATTTTTTTAGGGATCACAGCAAGCTCCACATCTCCTACAGCTATTGCAGATAGGGTATGTGGATGTATTCCTATTATAGACTCTTCGCCGATACAGTTTCCCTCTACAAATTCAAAGAGTTGGTAACTGCTATAATTTATATCTTGAATTAGTCTTATTTTCCCTTTGAGTATTATATAGATATAGGTAGGGGCTTCACCTTGTTTAAAGATAAATTCTTTATCTTTATATGTTACTTTTTGTAATGTCTTTAAGATTTTATAGAGTTGGGTATCATTAAGACCTCCAAAGATAGAGATTTTAACAAGGATGTTAATAAATTTATCCATTTCAAAGAAAGGCATTAATTCCTTCATGATCGCTCCTTTTGTCGCCTAATATGGGATTTTAAATCAGATAATTTTTTTACTGGGATAATAAACTATATCTACAAGGAAAAACAAAAAATCCTTTTATTTTTCAGTATAAATATAGAGCCGTCTGTTTGCATTAATTATAGAGTTAATCAATTTTAAAAATTTAAAAATAAAAAATAGGAGGAATATTAAAAAAAATGTTATATATTAAAGTCAACTTACTTATTTTATAAAATTAGGAGGTAGAGAATATGAGTAACAGTTTGGTAGAATCCGAAAGTTCTAATTACTATGTTAATAAAAATCCACAAGACAATGGAGATCATGAGGTACACAGGGAAGATTGTGAAAAGTTACCTAGTCCGGCAAATAGGGAATATCTTGGGCATTTTGATAGTTGTGAAGATGCAGTAGAAAAAGCTAAACAAATCTTTTCAAAATCGAATGGATGTTTTTATTGTTCAGAAAAATGTCATACCGGTTAAAATCATCAATTATCCCAGACAAAATCCAAAATGTAAAAAAAAGACAAGAATTAAAATAACAATAAATAAAAGGACAAGTAGATAAATTAAATCTACTTGTCCTTTTTAAGATATCAAATATG